>Ga0315281_10005860_pt1 | contig 17534 bp, 15 predicted proteins | sample YL17G07_0_MG_FD_204540 | JGI IMG/M metagenome (GOLD analysis project Ga0315281, IMG submission 204540) | Sediment microbial communities from Yellowstone Lake, YNP, Wyoming, USA - YL17G07_0 | ecosystem: Environmental > Aquatic > Freshwater > Lake > Sediment | place: USA: Wyoming | collected...
ATTGCGCGGAGGAATCCTGGAGCGCGGGCAGGTCGCTGTGCGAGTGTGAGTCAATGAATCCCGGCACCACGATCAGCCCTTGGGCGGCCAGCACGCGCGCGCCGGGCGCGCAGATCGCCGGGCCGATGCGGCGGACGCGGTCGCCCTCGATGAGCAGATCGCATTTCGTCGGCGCGGCATCGCGCCGGCCGTCAATCAACGTGCCGCCCGTGAGCAGAATGCGGTTCATGGTCGTCTTTCCTCAGGCCGCAAGATCGCGCGCAGCATCCTTATACGGGGGAGTCTGAATCGAAGTCAAGTTGCGTCAGCATACAGCTGGTTCGGCGCGTGGTTCGCGTCCGCGCGCTTGACAAGTTCTGAGAGGCGACTACACTGTGTTGCTGGCGCTGAGGATTCATATCGTACTCGTCCTCGTCCTCGACTGTTCCTTCAGAACGGCCGTTCGAAGACGAGGACGAGGACGATTTAAGGAGTCGCCGCATGGGCGAGGATATTTTCGAGAGCATCGCGGACCTGGAAAAGCGCTCGGACGAGGTGATCGAGCGGGCGAGGCAGCGGGCGGTGGAGCTGCGCGCAGAGGTGGAGCGAAGGCTTAAGGCGCTCGGCGATGAGCTCGAACGCGATTACGGTCTTCCGCGCGAGGAGATCGAGCGCGAGTTAAAGAAGCGGCGCCGGCAGATTTTCCGGGACTTCGAGGCGCGCACGCGCGCCAGCCTGACCAAGTTCGACGCGGTCAAGCGCGAGAAAATCGCCCCGATCATCGAGCGCGTGATCAAGGCCTTCCTGGAATCCGCGCACGGCAATTGACCTGCGCGGCGTTGCTTGACAGCCGATGGGTGATAGCGTACGCTCGGTCGCCAATGTCAGCCGCGCCGATTTCGCGTCTGCGTTCCACGATCCGGAGAGCGAATCATGGGTGGAAAATCCGTTTTCGGCAACGTGATGCTGGCGGTCATCGCGGTGATCCTGTTCGCGGGGTTCTACCTGGTGATCGGTGCGGTGGACGTTTTCCGCATGCGCTCGGAGAACCTGGTCATGGAAGTCGCCGCCATGAAATCGGAGATCTCGCGTCTGCGGGAAGACCTCGCCGGCGGCGGGTTCAGGCCGGCGGCTTCCGTAGGGACCGCCCCGGAGAAAGCCCTTCCGAAATTCGCCAACATGGAACTGCGCGATCCGAACGCCGTCGAGGGCGACACGCTCGTCGGTGTTATGCAGGCGGAAAGCGGCAATCTGAACGCGATCATCAACAACGAGGCGTCCGTCATCGCATTCTGGGGCATGTGCTACGACAGTCTGGCCGAACGCAATGTCCTTAATCCTGACATTTTCGAGCCGAAGATGGCCGAGAAATGGGAAATCTCCGACGATAAGCTGACTTATACGATCTACCTGCGCAAAGGCATGCTATGGCACGATTTCACCGATCCAACCACGCACAAGAGATACGAGAACGTCGAAGTGACCGCCGACGATTTCAAGTACTTCTTTGACGTCATCATGAATCCGAAAATCCCGTGCGAGTCGACGCGCAATTACTTTGAGGACTTCCAAGACCTCCGCGTCATCGGCCCGTACACGTTTCAGGTGACCTGGAAGCGGCGCTACTGGAAATCGGAGGAACTCACGCTCGGGCTCAGCCCGCTGCCGCGGCACTTTTATCAGTTCGATCCGGCCAAGCCAGACGACTTCACGGACAACACCGAGCGCAATCGAATGATCGTGGGCTGCGGGCCGTGGATATTCGAGTCATGGGAGAAGGGCAAAGAGTTCCGCTTCCGGCGCAACGAGTCGTATTATGCGCCGAAACCTTACCTGACGCGATGGCTCGTCAAGATCATCCGGGAGCCGACGGCCCGCCTTCAGGCGCTCCGCAACGGCGAGATTGACAACATGGGTGTGCCGCCGGACTTCACCGGCCTGCTGCCGGAACAATGGGTTGACCAGACCGGCGACGCGGCCTTCTTGGCCAAGTTCGACAAGTTCCATTATCCGGACCGGGCGTTCTTCTACATCGGCTACAATCTGCGGCGCGATCTCTTCAAGGATAAGCGCGTGCGCCTGGCGCTGACGCACCTGGTCAACCGCGAGCGCATTCTGAAGGACGTCTACCACGGCCTGGGGCGCATCGTCACGGGGCCGTTCTACATTGACAGTTCCTCCTACGACGCGAACATCAAACCTTGGCCCTTCGACGTGGACAAGGCCAAAGCGCTGCTGGCCGAGGCCGGCTGGAAGGACACCGTCGGCGACGGCGTGCTCCGGAAGGACGGGAAGAAATTCGAGTTCACCTATATGAGCGTCTCCGGCAACAAGGTGCGCGAGCAGATCGCGCTGATCGTGCAGAACGATTTCGCCAAGGCCGGCATCGTGGTGCACATCAACCCGGTCGAGTGGTCCATCTACACCGAACGCCTCGAAGAGCACAATTTCGACGTCTGCCAGCTCGGTTGGCAGCTCGGCTGGACGGACGACCCGTATCAGATCTGGCATTCCTCGCAGGCCGACCTGCCGAGAGGCTCCAATCACGTCGGGTTCAAGAACGCCGAGGCGGACAAGATCATCGAGGAGGCCCGCGGCGAGTTCGACGTGGCGAAGCGGACGGAGCTGTACCATCGCCTTCACCGCCTCCTGCACGAGGAGCAGCCGTACACGTTCCTGATTTCGCCCGAGATGCTGGTGGCGCAGGACAAGCGCTTTCACAATGTCAAGGTGTGGAAGCCCATCAACGCGCTGGACCCGAACAGTTTCTGGGTGCCGATGGACATGCAGAAGTACAAGGAGTAGTCGTTCAATTTCCAAATCCTAATTTCCAATTTCCAGCAGAGGTTTGCACTTGACTCAACTTGCGATCATGGGAGGCGTGCGTTTTCCGCCGTCATTCCCGCGAAGGCGGGAATCCACAGCCCACCCGGGTGTCTGGTTTCTGGATTCCCGCTTGCGCGGGAATGACACGATTGAGGGATTCGAACTTTCGGTCGCCACATACGGTTGCGGCAAGTTGAGTCAAGTGCATACGCCCAATTGCCAATGAGCGCATGAGGCTCTCCAATTGGAAATTGGAAATTAGGATTGGGTCATTCTCCGTTCCTTGGAGCGACATGCGCAACTACATCCTCAAACGATTGCTCTTCATGGTCATCACCCTTCTGGTGATCACCATCGTCTCGTACACGATGATGCGGCTGGCGCCGGGCGACCCGATCCGCAGCCAGCAGCTCGGCAGCGAAAACGCCGGCGTCCAGAACGCCGCCAAAAAAGAAACCCTGGGCGAAAAGATCCTGCGCGAGAAGTACCACCTCGACCGGAACCCGATCGTCGGCTACGGCTACTGGATCTGGGGCATCGTGACGCGCTTTGACTGGGGCTCTTCCATCGTCGTGGACAAAGGCGCGCCGGTGCTCGACGTCATCGCCGAGCGCCTGCCGGCCACGCTGAAACTGGAGACCCTCTCCATCATCCTGGTTTACGCCTGCGCCATTCCGATCGGCATCTACTCGGCCGTGCGGCGCGATACGCTCAGCGAGCGTGCCATGACCGTGGCGCTGTTCCTGCTCTATTCGCTCCCGACGTTCTGGGTCGGGCTGCTGATGCTGGTGTTTTTCTGCGGCGACCGGTTCCTGAATATCTTCCCCGTCGCCGGCCTGGCGCCGGACAGCTACCTCACCTGGGGCGTGAGCTACTGGCGCATCCTGGCCGAGACGGCGCGGCACTACGTGCTGCCGGTCACGTGCCTGAGCTACGCCTCCTTGGCGGGCCTGTCCCGCTTTGCGCGCGTAGGCATTCTGGAGATCGTCCGCCAGGACTACATCCGCACCGCGCGCGCGAAAGGCCTGCCGGAGTGGAAGGTCATCCTCAAACACGTGTTCCGCAACAGCCTGCTCCCGCTCGTCACGTTGTTCGCCGGGCTGCTGCCCGGGCTGATCGGGGGAAGCATCATCGTCGAGTACATCTTCTCGATCCACGGCATGGGAAGCCTCTCGATCCTGGCACTCTCCAGCCGCGACTACCCGCTGATGATGGCGCTCTTCACGATCGGCGCCGTCTTGACCCTGCTGGGAATTCTGATTTCGGATCTCCTGTATGCCGTCGTGGACCCGCGAATCACCTACAAATGAGGCGGCGCAGCCGGACAAGCCGCGCACGTATCGCGCCATGGTCTGGCGCCAGTTCCGCCGGAACTGGGTCGCGGTCGGCGGGCTGGCGTTGATCGCGGCCCTGTTCGCGGTGGCCATCGCCGCGCCGGTGATCGCCAACAACAAGCCGATCCTGATGCGCTGGGGCGGCCGGCTCAGTTCGCCGATGCTCCGCGAAGTCTTCGCGCCGAGCGAGGAAGTGCCGGAGGCGTTCCTGGAGCGCGTCTTCAACTACGCGCTGGTCCTGACGGTCGCGTCGCTGGTCGTCCTCGTTCCGCTGTGGCTGGCCGTCCGCCGCGAGGCGCGGCGCGCGGCGGCGCTGGGCTGGACCGCCGCGGCGCTCGCGGTGGTTTGCCTGGTCCCGTTCTTTCTCGTGCGGAGCCGGCTGGACAAAACCGATTACCGCGGCCTGGCGGCGCAGGTCAAGCCGGGTTCGGGGGACTGGCTGCTCCTGCCGCCGGTGCCGTACGGACCGTTCGAGCAGTTGCCGAATGAGGCGTATTCCCCGCCGAGCGCCGCGCACCCGATGGGCGCCGACCGCTCCGGCAGCGACGTGCTCGTGCGCGTCATTCACGGCGCGCGCGTGTCGCTCTCGGTCGGCTTCCTCTCCGTGGGCGTGGCGGTGGTCATCGGCCTGTTCGTCGGCGCGGTCTCGGCTTACCATGGCGGCTGGGTGGACCTGCTGCTCCAGCGCGTCGTCGAGATCGTCATCTGCTTCCCGACGTTCCTCCTGATCCTCACGATCATGGCCTTCGTGGAAAAGCGCTCGATCTTCAACGTCATGCTCGTGATCGGACTGACCGGCTGGACCGATGTCACGCGCCTGGTGCGCGGGCAGATGCTCTCGGAGAACGCCAAGGACTACGTCGTCGCCGCTCACGCACTGGGCGCGAGCTCGTGGCGCGTGATGCTGCGCCACCTGCTGCCGAACAGCATCGCGCCGGTCTTCGTCGCGATCACCTTCGGAGTCGCCGGCGCCATCCTGACCGAGAGCGGGCTCTCGTTCCTCGGCTTCGGCGTCCGCCCGCCGACGGCCTCGTGGGGCGAACTCCTGAACCAGGCCCAGGCCTGGCCGACCGGCTACTGGTGGCTCACCGTCTGGCCCGGCGTGATGATTTTCGTCACAGTGACCGTGTACAATCTCGTCGGCGAAGGCCTGCGCGACGCGCTGGACCCACGGCTGAAGATATGACAAGCAAGCGAAGACACAGGCCGCTTAAGCAAGAGCAGAAGGATTTCCAAACCAGCAAGGATCAGCTGAAGCTTGGAGGAATGTGGAAAGGCATCAAGTTCAGCGATGAGGACATATCTGAGGTCCGCAGGGAATTGTGGCGGAAGATTGAGCGTTGATCACGCTGGCGTGGCGTGTCAGTATTGATGTTCGCATAAAGAAAGGAATCCTCTCACCAAGGCGCAAAGAGCGCAAAGAAAGAAAAAACAACTAAGTGTGTTGTTCTTGGCGCTCTTTGCGTCTTTGCGAGAGACCTTTCCTTTTCTTGTAGGAAGGTCAATAGTCATGACTGAAGAAAAACCCGACCAAAAGCTGGTGGAAGAGCGGATGCGCGCCATTGGGGATGAAATTAATAAGAGATTTGGAGAGGAGGCGCGGAAAAGACATGATAAATGGGCTGATGACGTGAGAGCTACTGCCGAATTCGACGATTTGATGCGAAAGTTATATGGAGACGCGGTCAAAGGTTATGGCGGAGGTTGGGGCCTCAAAGAAACTGCTGCCAAACTTGGCCGGAGTGTCGGGTCCGTATCCGGCGACCTCAGACTTGCAGAAGAGCTCAAAAAGAATCCCCAACTTGCTGAGTACCGTACAAAGGCGGATGCGCTCGAGTCATTGGATGCAAGAGAACCGAAATGGCATAAGAAGGAAGTCAAAGAGATACGCCAACTGGTCACTGATATGGGCGGAAAGTGGTACCAAATAACACCGTCGGGAAAAGTATCGGGAGGCCAAACGCTTTCCGTTGGTGTGCCAGACCTTTACTGTCAGATACCGCGCAAACATATCAAGAGTTCTAGGGATTCGCAGCAGTCCAAAGGCGAAGAGAGCAATGGATTATCTTTCTGGGTGGAAGTGAAATCTGCTTTAGACACTGTAAAGCCGGAGCAGGAAAAGTTCAAAGAGATGGAGAAGGCGTGCGGCGGGCATGTTGTAATTGGAGGAGCCGCCGATGTGCGCGTTTTCTTGTTAGAGAAAGGTTTCGACGTTAATGAAGGACCGAGATGATGGCTGAAGTTCCGCTGTTAATGGTCAAGGACCTGCACACCTCCTTCCGCACGCTCGACGGCGTCGCGCGCGCGGTGGACGGGATTTCGTTCGAGGTCGCCGAAGGCGAGACGCTCGGCCTGGTCGGCGAATCGGGCTGCGGGAAATCCGTGACCGCGCTCTCCATCCTCCGGCTCGTGGACCGGCCCGGACAGATCGAGTCGGGCGAGATTCTCCTCCGCGGGCGGAACCTCCTCGGCCTCTCGATGCGCGAGATGCGCCAGGTGCGCGGCGGGCAGATCTCGATGGTTTTCCAGGAGCCGATGACTTCGCTCAACCCGGTCTTCACCATCGGCAACCAGATTATCGAGGCCGTCCGCCTCCATCAGAAGAAGGGCCCCGAGGAGGCGCGCGCGCTGGCCGTGGACATGCTGCGCCGCGTCGGCATCCCCAGCCCGGAGCAGCGCGTGGACGAGTATCCGCACCAGCTTTCCGGCGGGATGAAGCAGCGCGTGATGATCGCCATGGCGCTCGTCTGCCGCCCGGCGCTCCTGATCGCCGACGAGCCGACGACCGCGCTCGACGTCACGATCCAGGCCGAGATTCTCGACCTGCTGGCGAACCTGCAGCGCGATCTCGGCATGGCGATCCTGCTCATCACGCACAACCTCGGCATCGTCGCCGGGGTGGCCCGGCGCGTCCTGGTCATGTACGCGGGCCGGGCGGCGGAATATTCGCCGACGGAAGACCTCTTCGAAAACCCGCGCCATCCGTACACGATCTCGCTCTTCAAGTCCATCCCGCGGCTCGACTCGGAGCGCGCGGCGCGGCTCGAGGCGATCCAGGGCCAGGTCCCGAGTCCGACGAACTGGCCCACGGGCTGCCGTTTTCACCCGCGCTGCCCGTACGCGACGGATCTCTGTCGTCAAGAACAGCCGCCGCTCGAACAGAAGCGGCCGAACCACTGGTCGGCTTGCTGGGTGCTGAAATGAAGTACGAAGGCAGAGTGCAGAATGCAAAATGACGGCAAAGGTCCGCTTTTGAACGTGACGGATCTGAGGAAGTATTTCCCCGTCCGCAAGGGGCTGCTGCGCAAGGTGGTGGCGCAGGTGAAGGCGGTGGACGGCATCTCGTTCACACTCGGGCGCAAGGAGACGCTCGGCCTGGTCGGCGAGAGCGGCTGCGGCAAGACCACCGCCGGGCGCTCGATCCTCCGTCTGATCGAGCCGACCGGCGGCGGAATCGTGTTCCGCGGGCGGGATATCCTGGGCCTCTCGACGGAAGAATTGCGGCTCGAGCGGCGGCATATGCAGATTATTTTTCAGGACCCGTATTCGTCGCTGAACCCGCGGATGACCGCCGGCGCCATAGTGGGCGAGGCGCTGACGATCCACCGCATCGCGCGCGGCAAAGAGCAGCGCGACCGCGTGCGCGGGCTCCTCGAACGCGTCGGCCTCGAGGCGGGGCACATGGACCGCTACCCGCACGAGTTCTCCGGCGGCCAGCGTCAGCGCATCGGCATCGCGCGCGCGATCGCGCTCAACCCCGACTTCATCGTCTGCGACGAAGCGGTCAGCGCGCTCGACGTCTCCATCCAGGCGCAAGTCATCAACCTGCTCCAGGACCTCCAGGAGGAATTCGGCCTCAGTTACCTCTTCATCGCGCACGACCTCGCCGTGGTCAAATACGTCAGCGACCGCGTCGCGGTGATGTACATGGGCAAGATCGTCGAGATGGCCTCCGGCGAGGAGCTTTTCAAGAACCCGCTGCACCCGTACACGCTGGCGCTGCTCTCGGCGGCGCCCGTGCCGGACCCGAAGTCGCAGCGCAAGCGGATCATCCTCGAGGGCGGCGTGCCCAGCGCGCTGAACCCGCCGGACTACTGCCGCTTTCACGACCGCGGCTGCAAGCGCCGCACCGCGCAGTGCAAGGAGCATGAGCCGCACCTCCACGACGTCGGCGTCGGCCACTGGGTGGCCTGCTTCGTGGAGGGGCGATAGGTCTTTCTCCCGGAGGGACAGGCATGGCCAGAGACAATTCCGCATTCAGTCGCGAGCTGCGGATGGGCATGGTGGGCGGCGGGCCGGGCGCGTTCATCGGCGAGGTCCATCGCAAGGCCGCCCGGATGGATGGCGGCATCCGGCTGGTCGCGGGCGCGTTCAGCAGCGATCCGGAAAAATCGAGGCAGGCCGGCCGCGAGCAACGCCTGGACCCGCGGCGGGTTTACGGCGGCGCTTCCGAGATGATCCGCGGCGAGTTGTCGTTGCCGCCGGGCGAGCGGATGGACTTCGTCTCGATCGTCACGCCAAACCACCTGCACTTTCCCCTGGCGCGCGATTTTCTGCGGGCCGGGTTCCACGTCGTCTGCGATAAGCCGATGACGCTCAACGTCCGCGAGGCGCTCGCGCTGCGCGCGATCGTGCGGAAATCGAAAAAGGTCTTCGCGCTGACGCACAACTACACCGGCTATCCGATGGTCAAGCTGGCGCGCGACATGGTGCGGCAGGGCGACCTGGGGCGCGTGCTCAAGATCGTCGTCCAGTACCCGCAGGGATGGCTGATTCACCCGATCGAGCGGCGCGGCTCGAAGCAGGCGAAATGGCGGACCGACCCGAAGCGCTCCGGCGCCGCCGGCTGCATGGGCGATATCGGCACGCACGCGGAGAACCTGGCCGAGTACATCACCGGCCTGCGCATCCGCGAAATCTGCGCCGACCTGACGACCTTCGTCCCGGGCCGCAGGTTCGATGATGACGGCAACTGCCTCGTCCGCTTCGAACGCGGCGCGAAGGGAATCCTCTTCGCCAGCCAGATCTCGGTCGGCGAGGAGAACGGCCTGGCGATCCGCGTTTACGGGCAGAAGCGGAGCCTCGAATGGTTCCAGGAGCACCCGAACGAACTGCACGTCCGCGGGATAGACCAGCCCGTGCAGGTCTGGCGGCGCGGCAACGGCTACGTCGGCGCGAAGAGCCCGGCCGCGGGGCGCGCCACGCGGTTGCCCTTCGGCCACCCGGAGGCGTTCATCGAGGCGTTCGCGAACATCTACGTCAACGCCGCCGCGACGATCCGCGCCGCCCTCGACGGCGTCAAGCCCGATCCGTTGGCGCTGGATTTCCCGACCGTGGACGACGGCGTGCGCGGCATGCGGTTCATCGAGGCGGTGGTCCAATCCAGCCGGCTCGGGGCGAAGTGGGTGAAGTTTCCGAAAGGATGACGCGTGCCGACGACGCTCGGCATTGTAGGCGGCCGATTTCTTGAAAGGAGCACTGCCATGGCGCGCAAGGTGACGCTGTTCACGGGGCAATGGGCGGACCTGCCGATCGAGCGGATGTGCGAGATGGCCCGGGACATGGGTTACGACGGGCTGGAGCTTGCCTGCTGGGGCGGCCATTTCGAGATTGACAAGGCGGCCTCGTCGAAGAGGTATTGCGACGAGCGGCGCGCGCTGCTGGGGCGGTACGGTCTCGGCTGCTGGGCGATCTCGAGCCACCTGGCCGGGCAACTCGTCTGCGACCCGAACTCGGACCGCCGCAGCGATGCGTTCGCGCCGAAAGCGTTCTGCGGCAAGCCGGAGGCCAAGCGCAAGTGGGCGGTCGAGATGATGAAGAAGTCCGCCGCCGCCGCGCGGAACATGGGCGTGCCGGTCGTCAACGGCTTCACTGGAAGTTCCATCTGGCACATGTTTTACGCGTTCCCGCCGGTCAACCAGGAGGATATCAACGAGGGTTTCCGCTACTTCGCCGGGATGTGGAAACCGATCCTGGAGGAGTTCAAGCGGAACAAGGTGCGGTTCGCGCTGGAGGTGCATCCGACGGAGATCGCGTTCGACCTGTACACCGCGGAGCGCGCGCTGGAGGCGATCGGAGGCGACCGGAGTTTCGGGTTCAACTTCGATCCCTCGCACCTGCACTGGCAGGGCGTGGACCCGGTGAAGTTCCTGCTGCGATTCCGCGACCGCATCTACCACGTGCACATGAAGGACGCGATCGTGACGCTGGACGGCCAGAGCGGCATCTTCGGCAGCCACCTGGATTTCGGCGACGCGCGGCGCGGGTGGAATTTCCGCAGCCTCGGCCGCGGCAAGGTGGACTTCGAGGCGATCATCCGCGCGTTCAACCAGATCGGCTACCAGGGGCCGCTGTCGGTCGAGTGGGAGGATTCGGCGATGGACCGCGAGCAGGGGGCGCGCGAGGCGTGCCGGTTCGTGCGGAACCTGGACTTCGCGCCCAGCGCCGTCGCGTTCGACGCACAGTTCGACCGCTGAGGGACTTCACGGGGGAGCTTCGCATGGGCGGCGCCGAACGCGCCGTCAAATTACGGCGCCGGCGTTGTGCTCGCCGGAGTTGCCGCCGTTGTCGCCGGAGCCGTCCCAGTCGTGGGCGGAGCCGCCGTCGTAGCCGGAGCCGTCCCAGTCGTGGGCGGAGCCGCCGGCGTCGGCGCCTCGGTCTCCGCACCGTACTCCGAGCGATGGCCGTTCATGTAGATCACGGCTTTGTCCACGCACTTGTCCAAATCCCACGGCGGCGTCGTCTTGAAATCGAACAGCGGCGCGCCCGGCGAGACGCTCGACACGATGTCTTCAAGCACCAGCCCCATCTGATGAACCTCGGCTACGGTCGGCATGGCTTCCACGCCTTGAGCCAGCGCCTGAAGCTGGTCGAGTGACATATTGGGAAGATCCGCGCGGCGCACCTGCTCGACCGATACTGCCGGCGCCGAAGTGACCCCGCCGGGAGGCGTGAACGCAGAGCCAGGGCGCCTGCCTCTGGGGGACGCCGGCATCTGCCCCTCCCCTGTTGGAGGCATCTCCCTCACCCCTGTTGCCCTCCGCTTCCGCTCGGCGACCCAGCGCTGTAACTCCTCGGGACCCACCCCTCTTGGAGGCATCTGCTCCACCCCTGTTGAAGGCATCTGCTCCACCCCTGTTGGAGGCAAAGTCGTCGGGGCTGCGCGCCGGAGCGTCTCTGCCGTCGTCACCTGCGTTTCCACCTGCGCCATATATTCCTTCAGGATTTTCTGGAGGTGGCTGACGATAATCGGAGCGGCCGGCTTCAGTTTCTTTTCGCCTATGGTTGCGAGCGCGGCAAGGCGCGACGCGCGCGGGCGCTCCATCTTCATCATCTCGCGAATCACCGTCCGCTGGTCCGCAGCGGAGACGCCGTCGTTCATCAGACCCTGGAAACCCCAATACGCCACGGCGAGATCCTTGTCCTTCGCGGCCGTCTTCAGAGCCTCCAGCGTCGCCGTCGAGGTGTCGCCGGCCGTCGCCATATCGGAGAGGATTATAGCGGCATTCATTCGGACCAGGGTGTCGGCGTTGCCGAGCAGTTCCACCACCATCGGCCGCGCGACCTGGCGTTGATCCACCAGATACTGGCGCGCAGCCTGGAGGTCGAACATCTTCTGCGAGGCGGGCGACTGGATCACCGTCAGCGCCTGGGCCAGCGGGTCTGCGGGCGCAGGGGTTTCCTGGGACCATGCGGCTGGGACGAGCGTTGCGAGCGCAAGAATGCCCGCGCAAAGCGCCAAGAGGCGACCCATGCACCATCCTCCATTCAGGTGTCCGGCGTTCCCAAATACTTGATACTCAATGTCGAACGCCTTGTCAAGCTGCGCGCCCGTGAAATCCGAGGCCGCAGCCGAGGCGCGGCGATTGCCGTTCGGCAATCCCTGCGCTGGACACTCCGCGAAGGACTGTTTATAGTAATCTGTCTCGCTGCGTTCCGCCATCGTCTCATGGCTTCTAACATTATCACTGGCAGCATGGATGAGGGCGGGTCAGATAGACTTCGTTAGAACCGGGTTCCCGCGCTAGGCTTTCGGAAAAGGCAATACGTTGGCGCTCCGCTGGATGGCTCCCGGCCGAACCGACGGCGGATCGAACGGCGCGCGCCCGGGCGAATGGCTCGAGCGCACTGGGGCGCTGCACGTCCATTCGCGCTACAGCGACGGCGCCGGGTCGGTCGAGGAGATCCTCGCCGCCGCGCGCGGCGCCGGGCTGGACTTCGTCGTCCTGGCCGACCACGACAACCTCGGCGCGCTCCGGGAAGGCTGGCAAGGCGTCCACGACGGCGTCGCGCTCGTTATCGCCGCCGAGGTCACGCCCTGGCGCCAGGGCCACCTGCTCGCCCTGTGCGTGCGCCATTGCGAGGGATACGCCGTCCGGCCCAACCGGAGGACGATGGACGCCGTCGGCGCGCAGGGCGGATACATCATCGTCGCGCATCCGATGGGCAAACGGAAGCGCTCGCTCGGCATCCACCACACGCCGCTGTACGACTGGCGCCACCCGGCGGTCCGCGGCATCGAGATCTGGTCGTACATGCACGACTGGGTGGACGGCGTCGAATGGTGGAGGCTGCCGGCGGCGTACGAGTTCTGGAAGCGCCCGCAGCGCCGCGTGCGCGGGCCGGACCCGACCGTGCTGCGGCAGTGGGACTGGCTCGGCCGCGAGCGCCGCCTGAGCGGACTGGGCGGGCTGGACTGCCACGCCTGGCGCGTGCCGCTCACGCGGCTGGAGCTGTTCTCGTACCGGCAGATGTTCGGCTTTGTGCGCAATCACCTGTTCATCCGGCCGGAAGACTGGCGGAACGACCCGATCGCCGCCCTGACCGAGGCGCTGGCCGAGGGGCGCGGATTCGTCGCGCACGACCTCATCGCCGATTCCGCCGGCGCGCGATGCGACGCCCGGTTGCCGGACGGCCGCGCGCTCCAGATGGGCCAGGAAACGCCCTTCGCAAAAGGAACGCGGATGACGCTCGCCTTGCCCCGCGCGGCGGAGGTGCGATGGATCGCCAACGGGCAGTGCCGCCTCAAAGAACTCACCGACCGCCTCTCGGCCGCTCCGGCCGGCCCGGGCGTCTATCGCTTCGAGGCCCGGCTCGAAGGCGCGCCCTGGATCTTCACGAATCCGTTCTATCTGAGGCCGTGAGAGTGAAAAGCGCAAAGTGAAAAGTGGAGAATGAGAACAGGATCGGCCTTCGGCCGAGTGCGGCGCGCGCCAGCGCGCCTAATGCGGGCAAAGTCCGATCCGCTTCCCATTTTCCACTTTTCACTCCGTCATCGTTCGTACGCGGCGAAGCCTGCGCTGCGGGTCAGGCGCATCTCGCCTTTTTCGTCGAAGGTGATGAACATGGCCTCGACGTGCGGGAACTTCTCGAGCAGGGCCAGACCGTCCTGGACTCCCAGGATGCTCAGGGATTTGCAGAGGATGTCGGACGTGACGGTGTCGGGACCGATGACTGTCACGCTGGGAACGCTCTCTGCAGTCTGGCACGTGCGCGGGTCCACGATGTGCGCGTAGTGCCGTCCCTGGATTTCAACGAACCGCTCATAGTTGCCGGACGTGGAGACGCTCTGATCGGAGAGTTCCAGGACGGTGACGAGCATGTCGGGCGAATGCGGGCTGCGAGGGTCCTGGACGCCGACGCGCCAAGGGCCGCCTCCCAAGTTGCGGCCCAGGGCGTGAATGTCACCGGCCATTGAGATCAGGGCCGACTTCACGCCGCGCCGGACCAGCAGCTTCGTCACTTCGTCCGTGATGTACCCTTTCAGGCCGCCCAAGTCCAGGCGCATGCCCTCGACCGGGAATCGAATCGTGCGGGCGGCGGGATCCAGGATGATCCGGCCTGCTCCCAGGAGCGGCTTCACTCGGGCGAATTCCTCGGCCGTCGGAAGGCGGTTCAACTTGCCGCAGATTTGCCAGAGTTCCACGAGAGGTCCCACGGCGATGTCAAACGTGCCCATTGTGCGTCCGCACCAAAGCGCGCCGGCTGCGACGACCCTGTAAAGGTCGTCCGACACCACGACGGGGCCGCGCCCTGCTTGCGCGTTAAGCCGGGAGAGTTCCGAGTCCGGCCGGTAGTAGCTCATGATGGCATCCAGTTCAGCGATGCGCTCGAAGCCGGCGGCGATGTCCGCCCGCGCTTTCGGCTCGCTCTCGGCCACGACCGTGAGCGTGAGGTAGGTGCCGAGCATGTTGCGCGTCTCGGAGACGCTGACGGGATTGCCCGCCTGGTTTGCGGCAGGGCTGGAGGCTTGAGGCGGCCGGGTGATGACGAGCGCGAACGCGAGCAGGCACAGGATCAGCGCATATCCCAACGTCCTGCCGGAGCTTCGATCCGCCATGTGTGAGCGCTCGAAATTGGAAACCGGGAATTGAAAATCACCGGACCACACAATCAGTATCCGGCCTTTGGCGGGCGGTTTCAAGTCTGCGCGCGGGTGCGCCGGGCGCGGCCGATGTAATGCCTCAGTTACAGGAGGTGTGGCACAGCCGCCCCCGGCTGTGCGGAACGGCTTGCCGGCGTTATCACAGGCGAGGGCGCCTGTGCCACACACGACATCTTGAAAATGAGCCTCCTGTAACTGAGGCATTACCGGCCGATCCACGGCTCACTTGCAGCGGCGCGCGAGGAGCGCTAAGCTATCGCCCTGAACGGGTTGCCCGCTGGAGGTTTTTGAGACGGAGGCCTGGCATGATTTCAACGCCGCGGAGGATCGTCCTGTCCCTGCTGAGCGCGGGGCTTTTGTCGTGCGCCGCGCCCTGTACGCTCCTGATGTCGGGATGCGCGCGGGTCCGGATTCCGGAGCCGCCTCCGCCCGTGGAGAAAGATTACGCGCGCCCGCTTCCGGCGGGCATGCCTGCGCTGAGGAAGATTACGGACCCGGCGCGCCTGCCCGATTTCCGGGCGGCGTTCGACGCCGACCGCGAAGGGCTGCTGACGGCGCTGAACCTGAGCATCGGCTGGTTCGCCAAGCCTTCGAGCCGGAAGTTCTTCCCGGTCCAGGACATCACGCATGAGCGCGCGGCCGCGAGCCTGGCGGCTTTCCGGGAGATCCTGACCTCGGCGCATTCGGGGGACGAGCTCCAGGCCAGAATCCTGGCCGGCTTCGACGTGTACGAGTCGGTCGGCTGCGACGACGCCGGCACGGTGCTTTTCACCGGCTACTACACGCCGATCTTCGACGCCAGACTGGCGCCGACGGCGGAGTATCGCTGGCCGCTGTACAAGGCGCCGCCGGACCTCGTCAAAGACGCGAACGGCGAATGCGTCGGGCGCAAGCTGCCCGACGGGACCCTGGAGAAATCGTATTACACCCGCGCGGAGATTGACCAGGGCGCGGTCAAAGGGCAGGAACTGGTTTATCTCAAAGACCGTTTCGAGGCGTTCGTCTGCACCGTGGAGGGCTCCGCGCAGCTTCGGTTGCCGGACGGAAGCCTGTTCAAGGCCGGATACCAGGCCAACAACGGGAAGAATTACACGAGCGTCGGCCTGGCGCTCGTGGACGCGGGGCTTTTGCCGAAGGAGCAGTTGACGCTCTCGAACATGATCCAATTCTTCCGGCAGAACCCGGAGAAGATGGATGAGTTTCTCCCGCGCAACGAGCGGTACGTCTTCTTCCAGAGGACCGACACTGCGCCGATGGGCTGCCTGGGCGTGCCGGTGACCGAGCGCTGCAGCATCGCGACGGACAAGAGCCTTTTCCCGCGCGGCTGCCTCGCTTTCGTGGACACGCGGGCGCCGCTCGCGACGGCGTCCGGCGAGCCGGCGAAGGCGCGCTGGCGGCATTTCGCGCTCGACCAGGATTCGGGCGGGGCGATCCGCGCGGCCGGCCGCGCCGACATCTATGTCGGCATCGGCGACCAGGCGGGCCGCATCGCGGGCTGGATGCTGGACGAAGGGCGGCTGTACTACCTCTTCCTGAAGTAGTTGAAGTACGAATGATGAGTGATGAAGTACTTCTTCATTCATCATTCGCAGTTCTGACTTCCCGTTCGCCTTCCCAGTGCGGCGAGGATCGCGCGCCAGGTCGTCACGTCCCCTTCAATCTCCGGCGCGGGCACGAACCCGTTGGCGAGGTAGAGCCGGATCGCCTCCGGTCGCGAAACCTCCGTGTCGAGCGCCGCGTCGCGCCAACCCTGTTCCCTGAAATAGATCAGGCACCGGCGCAGCAGCGCCGTCCCCAGGCCGCGCCGGCGGAATTCCGGGAGGACCGCCATCATGTGGATGTAGCCGGTGTGGTCGCCGTGGACGAGTTTCTGGATCGCTCCGGCGGCGGCGACGGGACGTCCGGCTTCCGCGACGACGAAGAAAAGCCGCTCCGGCCGGAACGACTCCTCGGAGGTGATGTGCCGCTGAAAGGCGTCGTCAGGCCAATCGCCGCCGCAGCTTCGGCGGATGATGTCGAGCCACGCGGCCTCGTCTCCGGCGCGACAGGAACGGAGGCTGAAGTTCTCCGGCAGCACGGGCGGAGGGACATGATCGAGGCTCGGCCGAACCATGAAGAGGTGCGCGGCTCGGGACATGGGAAACCTCTTCGAATGCCGGTTGCCGAATGCTGATTGCGAACGGCTTATGCGCCGCCGGCGCTGTTGATCTCGTTCAGCGCGTCCATCGCCGCGGCGGCGATGTCGGGCGGAGTCATGGCGTTACGCTCCAGCCCCTGTAAGGTGTTCGTCACGAAGGTGTTCGCCGCGCCCGCGGGATTGAGGGAAACCATGCGTGTCAGCGCCTCGATCGCCTTGAGCGTGTAGCGGCCGGGGTTGACCACGTAATACTCGCAGAGATCGCGGACGCTGCTGGACGCCTTGGAACTTTCGAACGCCGCGATGAGGCGCGGCGCCATATCGTCGTTGTTTCGTTCGAGGTCCGCGATGGTCTTGAGCGCCGTTCCTGCATGGTCGCTGCCGATGCTGCCGAGCGCCTCGATGATGGCCGCGCGCAGCAGGACGCTCTCATCCGCCGTAGCCCTGGTCAGGCCGGGAAAGCGCGACGCTGCCGTCGCAGGCGCGATTGCCGGGCGTGGCGACGAGATCGGCGCGGTCCCGGCAGGCATTGCCGGGCGCGGCGACGCGCGCGCGAGCGCCTTGTAGTAGGCCAAGAGACGGCCAATCATCGAGTCGTCGCGGACGCGGCGCAGCACATCGTCGGCGACTGGCTGGGCGATGCCGGTGGCGTCCTGCTCGAGGGCCTTCAGCAGCGTCGCGCGGACGTCGTCGGCGTCGGTGTAATTGCCCAGGATGGCCGCCGCGCGGTTCCTTGCGTCGGGGCGCGGATCGTCCAGGTAGCGGTTCGCGATGATGATCAGGCCCGGACGTGCGGCCGGCGTCGAAGGCGCGAGCGAGGCGAGGAAAGCGAGGTCAGGCTCCTTCAGGGGCGCGCCGGTTTTCGCCCATTCGC
>Ga0315281_10005861_pt1 | contig 17532 bp, 19 predicted proteins | sample YL17G07_0_MG_FD_204540 | JGI IMG/M metagenome (GOLD analysis project Ga0315281, IMG submission 204540) | Sediment microbial communities from Yellowstone Lake, YNP, Wyoming, USA - YL17G07_0 | ecosystem: Environmental > Aquatic > Freshwater > Lake > Sediment | place: USA: Wyoming | collected...
TGCGAGCGGTCGTTCTGGCACTGCACCACGATATTCGTGGGCAGGTGGGTGATGCGCACCGCCGAGTCGGTCTTGTTGATGTGCTGGCCGCCGGCGCCCGAGGCGCGGTAGGTGTCGATGCGCAGGTCCGCGGGATTGATTTCGACCTCGATGGTGTCGTCCACTTCGGGGTAGGCGAACACGCTGGCGAATGAGGTATGGCGGCGGTTGCCGGAATCGAAGGGCGACTTGCGCACCAGGCGGTGTATGCCGGTTTCGGTGCGCAGCCGGCCGTAAGCGTACTCGCCCGAAACCTTGATGGTCGCGCTCTTGATGCCCGCCACTTCGCCCTCGGATTCTTCCAGCAATTCGACGGTGAAGCCGCTGCGCTCGCAGTATTTCAGGTACATGCGTTCCAGCATCGCCGCCCAGTCCTGCGCTTCCGTGCCGCCGGAACCGGACTGAATGTCGAGGAAGCAGTTGTTCGGATCGAGCGCGTTGGAGAACATGCGCCGGAACTCCATGCTCGCCACCAGTTTTTCCGCCGCGGCGATGTCCCCGGCGAGGCTCCTGAGCGTGGCATCGTCGGCTTCAGCGCGCGCCATCTCGAACAACTCGCTTGCATCGCGTAACTGGGTGTCGAGCAGCAGCAGGCTGCCGACGATGCCGTCCAGGGTTTTCTTTTCCCGGCCGAGTTCCTGGGCGCGCTTGGGGTCGCTCCAGATGTCGGGCTGTTCGAGCTGCCTTCCGACTTCGATCAGGCGTTGCTGCTTGGTGTCGAAGTCAAAGATACCTCCGCATTTCCTTGGCACGGGCGCCGAGGTCGTCGAGTGCACTGGCGAGGGCGTTGATTTTTTCGGCTTCCATGATTGGCTTTTTTAGCGGAATTGCGCAATTATACTCCGGCATGATGTCGTCCCGCCGCTATGTGCTCAAACTGCTTGCAGGAGTGCCTGCCATGGCCGTTATTCCACCTGCGCGCGAGCCGCGGCTGCACCGAGCAGCGGTCGCAGGGCTGCGAGGCCGAGCGCCGGTCCGATCGCGAGCGCGAGAAAAATGAAACGCGCATCCACCCTGTCCGACAGGACGCTCATTGCCTGGATGCTGGCGATGGTAATGGAAAAGCCGATGCAGTTTACGATGGTCAGCGCCGAGCCCACCAGGTGCTTCGGCGCGGTAGCCGCGGTCAACGCCGAAAATTGCGGAGAATCGCCGACCACGGCCACGCCCCATAGCAACAGAAAACCGAGGAAGGCGGGCACGGAGGCAAGGAAGGCCAAAGGCGACAACAGGCAACACAGCCCCGACACGCTCAGCTGGGCGAACGCCACCGGCGCGCTGCCGGTTTTGCGCGAGATCAGGCCGCCGCCGGCGCAGCCGATGAAACCGGCGGCGATAATCGCGAACGACCAAAACGGGATGTCGATTGCGGTCTCCGCGTGGAACGTGGCGTAGGCCTGCAGAAAAAACGGCACGAACGCCCAAAACGTATACAGCTCCCACATATGGCCGAAATAGCCGAAGGACGCGGCGCGCAAGGCCCTGGTCTCGAATATCACGATCAGACCGCGGCGGTCGAAGCCGCTGCTCCTCGCGTGATGCGGCCCGTCGGGTACCAGCGCCAGCATCAGCACACCGCCCAGCGCCGAGGCGACGGAGGTGGCGACGATCACCTGCTGCCAGGGCGCAACCGGCCCCATCGATTTGAGCAGGTGCGGAAACGCGGTGCCGAGCACCAGTGCGCCTACCAGAAATCCCAAGGCGTTGCCCAGCCCCTCGCGGTACCAGCCTGCCGCGATTTTCATCCCGACCGGATATATCCCGGCGAGGAACACACCTGTCACGAACCGAAAAAAGAGCAGCCAGCCGAGTCCGGCCGGCGCCAGATACAGCATCAGGTTCGCCGCCGCGCCGAGCAGGGCGCAGCAGCAAAAAAGGATCCTCGGCGAGAAGCGGTCGGAGAGGCTGAGAAAAGCGAATATCAGGGTGCCGCAGATGAAGCCGAACTGCACCGCGGAAGTGACATAGCCGAGTGTGCCGGGCGGAATGCCGCCCGATGCCTGCAAGTCGGGCAATACCGCGTTGCCGGCAAACCACAGCGACGTGCCGGCGAATTGCGAAAGGATGATGACCGGCAGAATCCAGGGGGCAGGACTCTGCGGCACGCGACGCGTCATTGCTCGAACGTCCGCCGCATCAGGCAGGCGCGGTGCCGGACAGCACGATCTCGCGCAGCCGCCCGCGGTCGGCCTTCCCGGTCCGGCCCAGGGGAAGCGCGGTGCCGAAATGGAACACATCGGGCATCTTGAATTTCTCCAGCCATTGCGATGCCCAGCGGCGCAACTCATCCTCTGCAGGCGCGGTCGCGAGGCGCGGAATGATCAGGATGTGGATGCGTTCCCCGATGATCGGATCCGGAATTCCGGTGACCATGGCTTCGGCAACCGCAGGATGTTTGAGAAAGACCTGTTCGATTTCCAGCGGCGAGATCTTGTTGGCCGCGCGGGAAATCAGCTCCTTTGCCCGTCCCACCAACTCGACCACGCCACCATCCCGGGCGCGGGCGATGTCGCCGGTGCGAAAGTAATTTCCGTGGAAGGCCTTCTGCGTTAGCTCGGGTTCGTCCAGATAGCCGTTCATGATGGTGCGCGTGAGGATCTGCAGTTCGCCGGGTTTCCCGTCGGGCACCGGCTTGCCCTGCTCGTCGGCGATGCGAAAGCGCACCCCGGGCGTCGGCCTGCCGATGCAACCCATGTATGCGAATCGGTCTTCGGGTGTGAGAAAGAAGTCCGATGTGGCTGTCTCGGTGAGACCGTAGATGTCGTACAGGGCTGTGCCGGGCAGCAACTGAAGCACTGCTTGATGCAGCGCCGCGCCCAGCGATTCTCCGCCGGTCAGGAGTTGCCGCAGGTGTTTTGCCCCGTTGATGGATTCCAGGCGCCGCCGGACCGGCGGGCTGTCGCGCTGGGCAAGCAGGGCCCGCAGCATGGTCGGAACCAGCGCGACGGTGGTGATCGCATCCTCGTCCAGCGCGGCAAGCATGCGGGCCGGGTCGTATTTTTCGTGGACGTACAGGGTGCCGCCGCGAGTGAGGCAAAGGAGCGACACCCAAATGCCGAAACTGAAGGTGATCTGGAGGACCAGCAGGGCGCGGGCGTCGCGATCGAATTTCAGGATGCTGTCGATCGCGTTGAGCTTGCCCTCCCAGGCTCGATGGCTGACCACCGCCCCTTTCGGCTGGCCGGTGGAACCGGAAGTGAAAATGATGAATGCGCCGTCGGCGAGCATCGGACGCGGCGGCGGGGCGGGGCGCTGGAGCAGCGTCAGCCGCCCGTCGCAGGTCGCGCGTGCGCCAAGGGCAAGTTCATCCGGCAATGTCGCTCTGCCCGGTTCGCCGTCGATCACAAACCTGGCCGCGGTCTTGTTGACGATGCCCGCCAGTGCCAGCGGCGCGGTGTCACGATGCATGGGCGCGACCACGCAGCCCGCGCGCCAGGCTCCGAGGAAGGCCGCCCAATCCCTGGCGCGGTTGCACACCGTCACGATCACCGGTTCGTCCGCGCCTGCGCCGCCGGCCGCCAACGCGCGGGCGATGGCGTCCGCATCCGCCGACAGTTGCGCGTAGGTATAGGACCCGCGCGCGTCGATGATCGCGACCGAACCGCGAAAAGCCGCGCAGGCCGCATCGACCGCGTGCAGGAGTTCCCTTGCCACGGCTCGCTAGGCGGAACTGCCCGGGAAGCGCGCATCGCGCCAGGCGATGGCGGCGCGCAGGCCCTCCTTGCGCGCGATATCCATGAATGTCTTCTTGTCCGGACTGCCCGCGGATTCGATCTGCAGGTCGATGTCGAGGGAGGCCTGCAGCGCCTCGCGCATGCCCATGATTTCGCAACTGCGGTTGATCGCGAGCTTGGTCCGGCGCATGAGTTCCGGATCTACCGCAGCGATATGGCGCGCCATGGCGAGCGCGGTATTCAGGTCTTCGCCTTTGGGGACCACCTTGTTGACCAGGCCCAGGCGCAAGGCTTCGCCCGCGGGAATGCTGTCACGGCCCATGAAAATGATTTCCTTCGCCTGCTTCGGTCCGGCGATCCAGGGCAGGATCATGGTGACTATGCCGGCGCCGAACTTCAGTTCCGGCTCGCCGAACACCGCGTCTTCGGCGCAGACGGTGATGTCGCAGCAGAGCGCGAGTTCGCAGGCGCCGGCGAGGCAGTGGCCGTGGACTGCGGCAATGGTCGGCTTCGGCAGGTTCCAGAAGCGCACCGTCGCGTCGAAATCACGCTGGAGAATCGCGCTCCATGCCGCGGTGCCCTCGGGCCGGACTTCCATCTGCTCCTTCAGGTCGAAGCCGGAGGAGAATGCGCTGCCAGCGCCGGTCACCACCAGCACGCGGATGGCGTCGTCGTTCTCGACTTCGTCGAGGACGCGCTGAATTTCTTCGAGCATGGTCCGGTTCATGGCGTTCAGCCGTTGCGGGCGGTTGAGCGTCAGCGTCGCCACGCCGTCGGCATGGCTGAAAAGCAGAGTCTGTAGATCCACCGGTTCCCCCAGGTTTTGAAGCAGACGAATTGTCCGCTTTTTCCCGCGCCGGTGGCAAATCGCTGTCGCGCCGGGTCGGACATCGTCCGTTTGCGTGTTCCCGGCGGATTCTCTGCAATAATGCCGCCGATGCGCCACCCACCGAATCAGGCAGCAGTCGCGCCGCCCTCGTCAGACACGCGCACGCGACTGCTCACCGGACCGATACTGCCCACCATTCTGCGTCTGTCGGTGCCCAACATCGCGCTGGTCGGTGCGCAGGCGGCGGTCAGCGTTGCCGAAACCTATTTTGTCGGGCTCCTGGGTACGGATGCTCTGGCCGGCGTCGCGCTCGTGTTTCCGATCGTGATGCTGATGCAGATGATGTCCGCCGGGGCCATGGGCGGCGGCATTTCCTCTGCGATCGCCCGCGCGCTGGGCGGCCACCGGCAGGCCGATGCCGAGGCGCTCGCGTGGCACGCGGTGTTGATCGCGCTGATCCTTGGAGCCGGCTTCACCCTTGCGGCGCTGCTGTTCGGGCCGGCGCTGTATCGGGCGCTGGGAGGCCGCGGTGCGAGCCTGTCCGTTGCGCTCGAATATTCGAATATTCGAATATCGTATTCGGCGGAGCCGCGCTGCTGTGGCTGATGAACAGCCTCGCCAGTGTATTGCGCGGCGCCGGCGACATGCACACACCCGCGGGCTTCATGGTGGTGGGCGCGATGATCGTGATCCCGGTATCGCCTTTGCTCATATTCGGCGCCGGGCCCGTCCCCGGCCTGGGGGTGCAGGGTGCGGCCCTGGCCCTGGTCGCCTACTATTTCGCGGGCAGCGCGTTTCTTGCCTGGCGCATCGTCCGAGGTTCCACCTTGATCGCCCTGCGCCTCTGCCGCCCGGCGTGGCGAAATTTCCGCGAGATACTGAAAGTCGGCGTGCCGGCCTGCGCGCATGCGGCTTTGCTGAACACGGCTGTCGCAGTGACTACGGGTCTGGTCGGTGTATACGGAGCTGCGGCGCTTGCCGGCTACGGCATCGGAGCACGCTTGGAGTATCTGCAGGTGCCCATCGTCTTCGGCCTCGGGGCCACGCTGGTCGCAATGATCGGCACCAATGTAGGCGCAGGGCAGTTCGAACGGGCGCGGCGGATCGCCTGGACCGGCGGATTGTTCGCCGCGGCCGTATGCGGCAGCATAGGCGTCGTGGTCACGGTCGCACCCTGGCTATGGGCAGGCATGTTCACCCGGGATCCGGCGGTGCTCGCCGTTGCCACGCAATACTTCCACGTGGTTGGGCCGACCTACGTTTTCCTCGGCCTCGGGACGGCGCTGTATTTCTCGTTTCAAGGTACCGGCCGCATGCTTTGGCCGCTGTTGTGCATAACGGTGCGCGTGCTGGTGATTGCGGGGGGTGGCGCGCTTGCGGCGCGCGCATTCGGGCTGGACGGCCTGTTCGCCGTGACTGCGGCCGCATTGGTCTTGTTTGGAATGATGTACGCTTTAGGTGTGTGGCGTTATTTCTCGCCGCGGAGGAAAATCCCCAACTCCAGACCGCAACGGTGATTCGAAATGACCAAGATTCTTCTCCTTCAGGGCGCCAACATGGCGTATCTCGGCAGGCGCGAGCCGGAGATCTACGGCACGACAACCGCTGCCGAACTCGACCGGATGGTGCAGCGTCATGCAAGGAAAAGCGGCGTGAAGCTGGACATTTTCTACACGCACGTCGAGGGCGAGGCGATCGGGCGCATTTACCGAGCGGCGGACGAAGGCGTCGACGGCCTGCTGATGAACCCGGCGGGATTCATTCATACTGGCTACGCGCTCCGCGATTGCCTGCGTGCGATGCAATTTCCCTATGTGGAAGTGCACATGAGCAACATCGACAAGCGCGGATTGAAGTCGGTCACGGCGGAGACGGCGCGGGGCGTGATTGCCGGCTTCGGCCCGCGCTCCTACCTCATGGGACTGGATGCTTTGCTCGATCTGGTCAAGCACGGGAAGCCAGCCAAGGGCAAGCTTAAATGAGCGCCGAGGCGGTCGAGCGGCTGGCGCGCCTCGATTGCTGCGCGGTTTCCGATGCGCTGGACAAATTGAAGCTTGCCGGCCTGGTGTCGGGTCTGCCGCAGCTTTCCGGGTCCGGCCGCGTCGCGGGCCGGGTGATCACCATGAAACTCGGAACCGGCGAACCGCCACCGGGGCCGACCCGGCATCTTGGAACCACCGCGATCGAAGCGGCCAAGCCGGGGGACGTGATTGTGGTCGAGCAGAAAAGCGGTGTCGAGGCCGGCAGCTGGGGCGGCATTCTGACTTTGGGCGCGAAACTGCGCGGGGTCGCCGGCGTGGTTGCCGATGGTCCGGTGCGCGACATCGACGAGGCGAAAGGCATGGGGTTCCCCGTGTTCGCGCGCGCCTGCACCGCGCGCACCGCCCGCGGCAGGGTGGTTGAACTGGCGACCAACGCACCGGTCGAGATCGGGGATGTCGTGGTAAGCCCCGGGGATTATGTGATCGCCGACGGCAGCGGCGTAGCTTTCATCAAGCCCGGAGACCTGGCGCGGGTGCTGGAGGCGGCCGAGTCGATCGCCGCGCGCGAGGCCGCGATGGCGAAGGCCCTGCGCGCGGGCCGCCCAATCACCGAGGTGATGGGCGCGAATTACGAACACATGCTGAAAGCATGAACCTGATTTCATAGCGTGGTCGCGCGCGCTTGGCCAGCGCATGTCGGAGCAGATGGGCAAGCTGATCAGAGGTGCGGGCGTAGTCATCGAATGGAAACAAGGCGGCAACCAACACAAGGAGGAAGACGTGGCGAGTCTGGAACACAAGAAAATACTGATCATCGGCGGCAGTTCGGGTATCGGCTACGCGACGGCGGCAGGCGCCCTCGCGCAGGGGGCAAAGGTAACCATCGCCAGCCGCTCTGAAGAGAAGCTGCGCGCGGCGAAGGCGCTACTCGGAAGCCGGGCGGAAACTCGGCAGCTGGATGTTTCGACGGATGCCGCGGTCGAGGCGTTCTTTGGCGAGGCGCCGGCCTACGATCACATCGTGGTCAGCGGCGCCGTGTTCAAGTTCGGCACCGTGCGCGATCAAAACATCGACGACGCCTATGCCGCGATGAACGTCAAGTTCTGGGGTGCTTACCGCGTGGCGCGAAACGCGAGGGTTGCGCCGGGTGGATCCTTTGTCTTCGTCTCCGGATTTCTGAGCCGGCGCCCGAAGCCCAACATGGTGCTGGTCGGCGCTATCAACGCGGCGCTGGAAACGCTGGCGCAGGGACTCGCCCTGGAGATGGCGCCGCTGCGGTTCAACGTGGTGTCGCCCGGCATCATCGACACCCCGACGCGGGCCGCGATGCCGGCCGAGGCGCGCAAGACGATGCTCGAAAACGTCGCCAAGAGCCTGCCGGTGAAGCGCGTAGGCCAGGCGGAGGATTGCGCGGAGCAGATCCTGCTGATGCTGCGAAATACCTTCATGACTGGATCCGTTGTCTATGTGGATGGGGGCGGGCTGTTGGTATGACGGGGTGATGCGGGAGTCGATCGAGCATTGCGGTCCTGCCTTTAGCATTGCGAAATGATGATGGCGAATACGGCGAGCGACTCCTGGGATGAGGACTACGACTTCGTCGTTCTCGGTGCGGGCGCCGGCGGCATGACCGCCGCACTGGTTGCATCCATCGAGGGCATGCGCACGCTTCTGATCGAAAAGAGCGATCAGATCGGAGGCACCACGGCGCGCTCCTCCGGCACGGTGTGGATTCCCGACAATCCGGAACAGCGCCGACTGAACATCACCGGCGACGGGGCAAAGGTGCGCACTTATCTCGATGCGCTCGTCGGCGATCGCGCCGATCGCTCCCTACGGGAAGCGTTCATCAGTGCCGGTCCGAAAATGCTCGAGTACCTGGAACGGTGCGCCGACATACGTTTCCAGATCTACCGCCGCCATCCCGATTACCGCCAGGAGTTGCCGGGGGCCGCCGACGGCGGGCGGCCGCTGGAGCCGCTGCCGTTTGACGGCCGCACACTGGGGCGCGAATTCCGGCGGGTGCGCGCGCCGCTGCGCGAACTGATGCTCTTCGGCGGCATGATGGTGACGCGCGCCGAGGCGGCGCGCCTGTTGCGTTTCGCCACTTCATGGGATGCGTTTCTGCTGGCCACGGGACTCACACTGCGCTACCTGATGGATCGGCTGCAATATTGGCGCGGAACCAGGCTGGTGCTGGGCAACGCCCTTGCGGCGCGCCTGTTCAAGAACCTGCTCGAACGCCAAGTGCCGATCTGGTACGAGGCCAGAACCACCGCGCTGCTGACAGAAAACGGTCGCGTGTGCGGACTCATCGTCGAACGCAACGGCAGCGCGGTCCGCGTGCACGCGCGGCGCGGCGTCGTGCTCGCCGGCGGCGGCTTCCCCGCTAATCCGGCGATGCGCGAGCGCTATTTGCCGCAGCCGGTGGCCGCGCACACGGCGGCATTCGAAGGATGCACCGGGGAAACGCTGCAGCTCGCGCTCGACGCCGGAGCGGCCCTGGGTACGCCGGGGGAGGATAACGCACTGTGGTTCCCGAGCTCCATCGGAAAACGCGACGACGGCTCCACCATCGTCTACCCGCATATCGTGCTCGACCGCTCCAAGCCCGGCCTCGTCGCTGTGAACTCGGCAGGCCGGCGATTCGTCGACGAGGCCGTGTCCTACCACCAGTTCGTACGGGCGATGTACCGCGCTCATCGAAGCTCTCCCAGCATTCCCGCCATGCTCATCTGCGACCGGCGCTTCGTCTGGAAATACGGCCTGGGGATGATCCGGCCGCGGACGCCTTCGCTCAAGGGGTATGTCGATAGCGGTTATCTGATCACCGCGCCGTCCATTGAAGCGCTGGCGGCGAGGATTGGCGTGGACGCGGCGGGATTGGCGGAGACGGTGAAAAAGAACAACGAATATGCCAAGAGCGGAATCGATGCCGAGTTCGGCAAAGGGACCAACGCCTACGACTTGAACAACGGCGACCCCGACAACCGGCCGAATCCCTGCATTGGCGCAATCGGCGAGGCGCCGTTCTGCGCCGTTGCGGTCTATCCGACGCCGCTCGGAACCAGCCTGGGATTGCGCACGAATGAGCACGCCGAGGTATGCGATGCGTCCGGTCAGGCAATTCCGGGGCTCTACGCCTGCGGCAACGACATGCATTCGGTGATGGGCGGAGAGTACCCGGGCGCGGGGGCGCAACTGGGGCCGGCGATGACCTTCGCTTACGTCGCCGCGCTGCGCGCCGCGCGAAGCGGCGACCTCGACTGATCCGGAAGATTGCAGCGAACGCACCTGCTCGGGTCAAGGGTATGAAATGGGAATTCGCAATGCGGGGTTGATCACCGCAATGCATGCTGCATCGCGGTGTGCCAACGAATGAAATCAGCGTCGTTGGAGATCCGCTGACGGTTTCAGTTCGACCCTCAGCTGCCTCTCGGTTTTTCCGATAGCTGCCATTCGCGTGTAGACTGGACTCCGACTAGGATTGCACGGGCCTATATGCCGTCCCGATTCCGGTGCTTGCGCTATGTCGTGGCTCACCATGTGGCCGAAGCGATTCAGTACGGAAGCATCGACAGGACGCTAATAGGTTAATGCTTGGAGATCAAGGAATGACGGTGCCAAACACGTTCATCGAAAAACAATGCAGTTCCGTCCGTGCTTCTTTGACGGACATTCTTGCCTGGAAATGGGACGACAGGTTCGGCCTCGCTCGCGCGGAGTTCAAGGTAAAGGACGCCGATACCGTAAGAATCGCGATTCTTAAGGAACTCCCGATCGAGTGGGATCATACGACGATACAAAAAGCGTCCGGGAATATTCGGAAGATTGCCAACTCCATGGGAGGTATAGGGAAAGGCCAGATACTATTCTCTGCCGAACCGGAAAACAGCGTCACCCTTTTCTGCGCCTGGTGGCCGTGGGGAGACGAGGAGACGGTCTCTGTCCGGATAGGTTTTAGGCATGAAGATGACAGCGTGAATACTCCCGAATTTGTGTCGGGCATCAGGAAATCTTTCGATATATGAAAACGGTAGCATTCACACCCATATACTCCGAGGCGGAGAACATAGAGAAACTCCTCATCCAGATCTATACCGCGCTCTCGGGCTTGCATCGGAGTTTCCTATATGCTGGCAGCGAGGCGCTACTGGTGACTCACGGGCCAGTAGCGTCCGCTAGCGCACGATTACTTGTCACCGACATCGTTGAACGGCAGGCCGTTGATACGAAGCTCTCCCACGCCGAGGCGCTCAGGCAATCGATGTTGGCCGTGATGGAGCAGAAGAATACGACGGCGAATTTCACCTATGCGCATTCGCTCTCTCGAGCGCCGTATGCACTAGTGGGCGTGGGCGAAATTTGAAACGGACTCCTTGCCGAGCGACTGGTCACGACCGACTGTGGGCTCAGAGACTCTCGACATGGAGATTTTTCTGGCGAACGTCCGGATTTCAAGAACGCGAAAGCGCACTCACGACCCACAGCCGCCTGTCGCGTTCCGCAGAAGCAGCCATTCCAGGGTAGACTCATTCTCATCTAGGGTTGCACGGGGCTATCTGGCCGCCCGATCCCGGTGCTTACGCAATGACGGGACAACAGAAAGGGTTTGAATGACTCAGGCCTACCGCCGCAGGTTTCTCCTTGCATCGAGCGCGCTGTTGGCTGCGCCGCTCGTGCGCGCGCAAGGGCCTGCCTTGCCGCTTGTCGGGTATCTTAGCAACGCAAGTGCCGATGAAATGTCGCACGTCGCCGCCGCGTTTCGCCGGGGTTTAGCCGCGGAGGGCTTCGTCGAGGGCAAAAACGTTGCGATCGAATTCTTTTGGGCCGATGGCCGGGCAGATCGATTGCCGGGCTTTGCGGCCGACCTAGTCCGCCGCCATGCGGCCGTGATCGTCGCGACCGGCGGCTCACCCACCTGGGTGCCGGCCAGGGCCGCCACGGCAACGATCCCGATCGTATTCAGCGGCGGCAGCGATCCGGTCAAACACGGATTGGTGGCGAGCCTGGGGCATCCGGGAGGCAACGCCACTGGGGTGACCTCTAACTCGGTCGAGTTGGCGGCAAAGCGACTGCAACTGTTGCGCGAACTGGTTCCGGCGGCTGCAGTGATTTCGGTGCTCGTCAACGTTACGAAGGACCTTGATGCCGACGAACAGGTGAAGGGGTTGCAAGAGGCAGCGCGCGCCATAGGACAAAAGATCCACATCGTGAACGCCCGCGGCGAGCGCGACTTCGATGCGGCTTTCGCGAATATCGTCCGAAAGCCCGCGGGTGCGCTCCTCATCGCTCCCGCATCGTTCTTTTTGGGTAAGCGCGCCCAATTGGTGGCGTTGGCCGCAAAGCACGCGATTCCAGCGTGCTATGCGTTTTCGGAATATGTGGATGCGGGCGGCCTGATGAGTTACGGGGACAAGCCGGCGGAAAGGAGTCGGCTGACAGGCGTGTATGCGGGCAGGATCCTTAAAGGCACTAAGCCAGCGGATCTTCCGGTCCTGCAGCCAACCGCGTACGAACTGGCAGTCAATGCCAGGACCGCCAAGGCGTTAGGCCTCACCATTCCGCATTCAGTGCTGGTGCGCGCCGACCGGGTGATCGAATAGGCCATACTGACCAGAATATTCGCCCATCGGCCGCTTGTATGGAGCAAAAAACGCAGGAGTCCTGTGGCCGGTTCTTGCCGCAAGCACCTGCTGCCTGCTGAAATTCCGGCCAAAGGCAGCTTTCACAGAGCGCGAATCGTCACAATCGACCCTGAGCGGCCTCTCGATCTTTGCCAAAGTGGCCGCCCGCGGTAGGCGGCAGCGCCACGGTTGTCCCCGCCACCGGCCAAGCGTATGCTTGAAGCGCTTCAGAGCTACCTCATAGTATCCGTTTACGCATTATCGAGAGGAGACGACCATGAGCGACTACCTTGGCAGCCCTGCGCGCCGGAGACTTCTGGCCGCGATGAGTGCTAGCGGCCTCGGCCTTGCCGGCGGGGTATTTTCGAATATTCGCGTTGCTTCGGCGCAAGCACTCGGCGGTGCCGTGCCTGAAGTCGATCGACTTTCAGTGCGTGTGGTGACCGACTCCTATCACCACGCGTTCGAGCCAGGCCGGAAGATCGGTGATGTCAATGTCGAGCGATTCGCGTTCGCACTTTCGAAGGAGCCCCCGCGCAAGGCGCTTCAGAACGAATGGGGCCTGTCGATGCATCTAGAGTCGGCGCGCGGAACGGAGACCCGGCAGGTCATGATCGATTTCGGCTTCACCCCGGAGACGCTCAACAATAATCTCGAATTGCTGGGAATCAATCCGGCCAACCTCGATGCGCTCGTTTTAAGCCACGGCCACTATGATCATTTCGGCGGCATGGTCGGCTTCCTTCAGGCACACAGGGCAAAGCTAAAACCCGGCCTTCCGTTTTATCTCGGCGGCGAGGAATGTTTCTGCACCCGCGAGGCGGGCGTCGGAGCATCGGCAGGTAGTTTCGGTGCTCTCGACCGTAAGGCAATCGCCGACGCCAACCTCCGCATCATGTTTGCAGAACAACCGTCACTAATCGCGGGCCATGCCTTCACCACCGGATGGATCTCGCGCGTATCGTTCGAGAAGGTGCTGGCGCCGAGCCGCATGACCGTCGGAATGAAGGACGGCGTTGGTTGCGCGCCGGAGGCCCTTCCGCCGGAGAAGCGCGCCGTGACGGTGGTGCCCGACGACTTCCAGCACGAACAAGCCACCTGCTTCAACATCAAGGGCAAGGGGCTCGTCGTATTGACGTCCTGCGGTCACCGCGGAATTGTGAATTCGGTGAAGGGCGCGATGAAAGTGTCCGGAGTCAACAAAGTCCACGCGGTGCTCGGCGGCTTCCACCTTGCGCCCCACCCGACCGAGTATCTGCGCGAGACAGTGATGGCGCTGAAGGAGATAAACCCGGACTACCTCATACCCATGCACTGCAGCGGCGAGGGGTTCATCGCTATCGCACAACAAGAAATGCCGACCAAGTTTATCAGGTCATCCACGGGTAGCCGTTATACGTTCACTGCCTAACCTAGCCGTTGGCGTCGCGGCCAGGAGCGCCCAAGGATCCGTTTCTGGCCTGGTTATTGTCCGTGACACCCGCCGCCTGCTGAAACTTCTTGCCAAAGGCCGCTTTTCGAAAACGCGAATCGTCACTCTCGACCCAAACCGGCCGGTCGATCTTCTGCAAAGCGGTCATTGAATAGTGCTTGACCAGTCTAGAGCCGGAAATGTGACCAAACGCAATACCCTCCTGCGGATCTCCTGCTACAAAGCGAAACAACTTCTTGTGTTCTTCACCAAGTTGTACTCGGCTTTTCAACCAACGCTTGACGGAGGGAACATGAAATCCAAAGGTAATGTGAGACTGCTATTCGCATATGCTGGAATTACTGCAACGCTCATTGTCGCCGGTTCGGCTATGGCTCAGACACTACCGAAGGAAGGGAGCTACGATTTCATCAGCTGCTGGTCGGGCGTGAGCACCATGGTTGGCGTCTCGAAGACACACGGCGCAATGAGTATGGAATTTTCGGGCAATACGCGCAGCATCACGCCCGGTGGAATGTTCGATAAGAATTCGTTCCACTGCGTCGGATTGACTTCCAACTTTGGCGGCAAAACCACGGGACGCACCGTATGCGAGGCGGTCGACATGGACGGCGACAAGCGCCTTACCCATTTTTCGTTTAGTAGCGACGGCCAGACGATAAGAGAAACCGTTGCTGGCACCGGTAAGTACGACGGGATAATCGAAAGCGGCAAGGCCCAGGATTTAGGTCCATTTCCGGTCATAAAGCCCGGAACATTTCAAAACTGCAACCGCCAGACCGGTACCTATAAACTGAAATAAGTGGTAAATGAGACCCCGCTTCGGCGGGGTTCATTCTTGTTGCGCCTTCATGCGCGACCGCTGTCGGGAAGGTTCTTGAGAGTCTGATCATGGCCGACAGTACGCCCCGACGCCCGACGCCTGCTGCAATTCCGGCGAGCGGCTGCATTGCAAGAACGCGAACCGTCACTATCGACCCTAACCGGTCCCCCGCGATTACTGAAAGCGGCCCTTCAAGGGTAGACTGACGGTCCACCAACATCGCTAGGGTCGCCCGCCGGTTAATTCATGAACGCCGATACTTTCCGCATGAACCGTTTCACGCTGCGCTTCGCCGACGCAGACAATGAGACTGCGTTCGCAGATGAGCAGGCGCGCAAGGCGGTACGCCCGGTCCGCATCGCGCTTGTCGTCCTGGGCGCCCTGCAAGTGGGCAACTACGTGCTGACGATTCACGTCTTCAAGAGCATCGTGGTTGGTATCGGCGCACTCAACACGCTTCTCACCACGATTGAGGGGTTGCTCCTCTACGCGGTGTTCTATGCGCTCAGCTATCGCCCGATATTCCTGAAGCGACAGCAACTGATCATGTTCCTCCTTGCCTGTTTGATTTCGGTCGGCGTAACCCAGCACAGCGCGCGGCTTCCACTCGACGTCCTCGAAGCGCGTGGTTTCACGATAATGCTGGTACATATCTTTTTCATCTACAGCGTCTTACGCTTGAGATTTCCGCAGGCCGCGCTCGCCGGCTGGCTCGGCGCCGCATTTTTCGTTGGCTACCTCTTTGGATTGGACTTAATGGGGCCTACGGCCGCCGGGCGGAGCGCCTTGATACTGGGAATAGCGAACTGTGGGGGCATGCTCATCTGCTACCAGATGGATGTCTCCGCACGCCGGGAGTTCACCGCGATGCGCCTTCTCGGCAAGGAACGCGAACGTTCCGAGCGCCTGCTGCTGAACATCCTGCCGGCGCCAATTGCCGAGCGCCTGAAAGCATCCGAAGATTCCATCGCCGAGCACTCCGATGGCGTCACGGTACTGTTTGCAGATATTGTGGGGTTCACTCCGCTGTCGGCGAGCAAGACGCCGCAAGCCCTGGTTGAACTGTTGAACCGGATCTTCTCAGAATTCGATGCGCTTGCCGATATGCACGGCCTGGAGAAGATCAAGACTATCGGCGACGCATATATGGCTGTCGCCGGGCTGCCAAATCCGTGGCCTGACCATGCTTCGAGGGCGGCGCGCATGGCGCTTGCAATGCTTGATGTGACTGCGCGGGTAGCGGCGGAGACCGGAGAAAAGCTTGCTTTGCGCATTGGCTTGGATTCAGGGCCGGTGGTGGCGGGGGTGATCGGGCGCAGGAAGTTCACCTACGACCTTTGGGGCGACACGGTGAACACGGCGAGCCGCATGGAATCGCACGGCGTGTCGGGCGCGATACACTGCACCGAGACTACCGGAATGCTGCTGCAGGGCGCGTTTCGGCTGCAGGCACGAGGCTCGATGGTGATCAAAGGCAAGGGGGAAATGAATACATTCCTGCTGCTCGATCCTGAGGCGATACCCAATGGGTGAGCGCCAGCACTACGGGCTGGACGAATCGATGACGAGAATTGGGTAATGGCGCCCAGATCTGCTTTTAGCCCGGCTGTTGCCGTTGACAACCACTGCACGTTGCAAATCTGGCCAGCGACCGCTAACTGAACGTGTCGGAGGCAGCAGGCGACCCGGTGCAGACATTCGCGCTCGCAACTGAGGTGAGTCCGCTTCATAGCCGGCAGCGGCCTTTCACATATCCTCGTCAGCGGAAAATAGTCGAGTCACGACAAGCGATAGTCAGGTGCTCTGCGCGTTGGTGAGGACACTCCGGCCGCGGTTCGGCAAGAAGCTTACTTCTTCACGGTGCCGGCAGATTGTTGCTCTTTTTCCATTTTCTCGCGCATTTCACGGTCTTTCTTTTCAGCGGCTTTCTTTACGTCGCCTTTTTTCATGCCCTCCTTCTTCATCTCGCCAGACATTGGCTCGTCCATCTTCATTGGCTTGCTCTTGGCAGCATCAGTCTTGGGTGGATCGGCCGCCAGCGCGCCGGTGCCACCGGTCAGGGCGAGGGCCAGCAAGACGCACAGGGAGATTGCTAGCGGTGACTTTGGATCAGACATGATGACCTCCGTATAATTGTCGTTATGAGCTTTCGTTAACCATACTGCCTCCCCTGCCGATGCTTTGCAAGAGCTGTCGAAACGATCTTATCTGCGGCCCGCCCAACTGGCAGCACAAGGCTGCGCTGCGAATCTAGCGGTACTGCTTAGCGCCGGCTCCAGACACGGTCGATAAAGACACACAGTTCGTCGCGGAAGGGTCGCAACTCTGGGCCTGTGCTTTGGTATATCAGCGTGCAATTCAGGTAGCGCAGGGCACCGAGAATCTTGATCGGGCCTTTGCAGCGCTGCAGGGATTCAATGTAGGCACGCCCCTCCAGCGTGAACAGACGGTTGAACCGTCCAGCGCCGAACATGGGTGTGAGCCGACAATTCTCCACGTTGAGCTTGAAATATGACTCCGGCGGCAAGTGGCGGTGCAGGTTCTGCACATATAGCAACTGGTCATTTTTGCCGTCATTGTCGATATCCACCTCGTATAGGGCGATTCCGCTTGGTTCGACATGAACGCGCTCGTCGATATCGAGCAGCCCCGGGCACCGCTCAAGCATACGGTCCAGCTTGTCGCCCGACATTGCGGGCGCGAGAAAATTGATGCGGTCGTCGTGGTTCAGGAATTTGTCGCAGACCTGTGCTCGATATGGACCGAAGGGCGCTTCTTCGAACGGCATGAAGCGATTCGCATCCACGGCGTGTGCCGTGCCGCAGAACAGGGCAGCGAGGACGACGAACTTGCGCGCAAGACGATTTGAATTGCGAATTAGCGCGCCCAGGGACACGACATGATGCTCACGACCTTCCGCTTGATTTTGTACTGCCCAGGCGTCGGACAAAAGCGGTGGAATGGCGACCAATATTCCAGCAGCGCACTCACCGACTCGCACATCCCGTTCGCGATTAACGCGGTTTCGGTTTTGATATACGACCGTCCAATCACATGAAAGCGCACGATTGTTCGTCGATCTTGAAGGGCACAAAGTCGCACTACCAGCGCAGCAGGCGCGGTCCA
>Ga0315281_10005862_pt1 | contig 17530 bp, 12 predicted proteins | sample YL17G07_0_MG_FD_204540 | JGI IMG/M metagenome (GOLD analysis project Ga0315281, IMG submission 204540) | Sediment microbial communities from Yellowstone Lake, YNP, Wyoming, USA - YL17G07_0 | ecosystem: Environmental > Aquatic > Freshwater > Lake > Sediment | place: USA: Wyoming | collected...
CCCTCACGCTCTCGGTCTCCCTCCTTTCGGGCGATTTTGAGGGGAGTTACACGTGTCTCTCGGGGGATTTCGATGGAACCATTACGGTCCACGGCGCCCATCTCACCGGCGCCGAAGGGGAGTCGTATACCTGTCACGAGGAAGATTCGATCTTCGTCTGCAGGAGCGACGAGGAGAACGTTCTCGACACATCGCCCTGTCCGTTGCAGCCCGTTTGCACGACGACGGAGGATTGCCGACAAATAATATTTCATGACTGTCCGTCCGTCGGCGAGGGCCTGGCGCAGCCGACCCCGAAGGCCCCGAATGGGCGGGATGTCTTCTGCCTGCCGTCGGATGGGAAGTGTCATGTCTTCCTAAAAGACATCCCGAGCGATCAATGTACGACCGGCGGCGATCAGGCTCCTTCTCCTCTTCAGGGCGCCTGCAACAGCGTCCCTTGTGTCAGCGACAGCGACTGCACCGGTGGAGGGAAAATCGCACCCCCGCCCTCATGTGAGATAGGCTCGCCGGACTGTGGACCTACTCCTGTCACACCAATGGTCTGCTTCGAGGCCTGCTGCCGCGACCCCTCACAAATCGAATTCCTTCAGGCCGATGAGGACGGCGACAGCATCCGAAATGCCGATGACAATTGTCCCTTCGCGATCAATCCCACGCAGGGAGATTGCGACGGAGACGGATTAGGGGAGGCCTGCGACAACTGTCCGATGGTCTTCAATCGGTTCCAGGAGGACAGCGAGAACCCGGAGTTCGCCGGGGACGGGATCGGCGACGCGTGTGATCCGGACATAGACAACGACGGTATCCCAAATGAACTCGATCTCTGTCCCTACAACCGGATTCAAAGCACCGTTGACCAGGATGGGGATGGAAAACCGGATATTTGCGACAATTGCCCCTCCGTCGTAAATCCGGACCAGGCCGACCACGACTATGGGGACTTCGGAGATGGGGTCGGGGATGCTTGCGACAGTTGTCCGACGACCTATAATTTCCATCAAGACACCGACGGGGATGGAATCGACGATGCATGCGATCCCGATCTGGATGGTGACGGAGTCTGCGAAGGAGACGCTGCGGTTCCCGGGGTCTGCACGGCCGGTCCCGACAACTGCCCCTATACGCCGAATCCGGACCAAGCCGACTGCGATTTTAACGGAATTGGAGATGTCTGCGTCCCGCCGCCCAACCAGGACGGGGACCCCTTCTCGGATTGCGAAGACCAATGCCCGCTGTTCCCGAACGTCGACACGACCGACACAAGCCCCGCCAACGGAACCTGGGACGTCTGCGAGGCCGATGAAGACGGAGACGGCGCCAACAATATCATCGACAATTGTCCGTTCGATGCGAACGAGGATCAGGCGAACGGCGACGGGGACGCGTTTGGAGACGCCTGCGACAACTGCCCCGCCGACTTCAATCAAGATCAGTCCGATCTCGACGGCGATCATGTCGGAGACGTCTGCGATCCCGACCTGGACGGCGACGGGGTCGCCAACGAGATCGACAATTGCCCCTTCACGCCAAACCCCGATCAAGCCGACAGCAACGGCAATGGAACGGGTGACGCCTGCGACGGCATTAAGCCGCCAGGACCGGTCCCAATATGAGCCCCACATGAAAAGGATACGCTCAAATATTCTGGCCGTACTCCTGCTGGTGATATGGCTCTCCGGGTGTTCTTCGGGCGTACCAACGGGGGAGTCCGGCCATCCTGCGGCTCCTCCGGCCCCGCCGTCCGAACTTCCCATGCTCCGTTTCCCGGCACAGATCGCCGGAGAGTTCGATGTGAGCACGGTGGGCAAAGCAGGAACCGGTGCCGCTCTGGCGGCCCTCGTGGTGGAGGGAGACAATATCGCCTCCGAGATCTCCGATAGTGCCCAGAACACGATTGTCTTCTCGAGCCTCGTCGACGAAATCTTGAGACCCCTCCACGACCTGAAAATTCCGATCAGCACGCGCGTAACGAATTTCCAGGACGTCATCGTCATCGGCGATCAGTTGACCAATGTGAAGATCGACTTCAGCGCCTATGAGAACAAAGAAGGGGTGACGTGTTCCGGATCGACGGCGGCGCCGCCGATCTGTTACCGGATCTGGTTCAATCAGAAGAGGGCACTGTCCGGGGTCTTCCTGAACAGCATCCCGACGGAGGGAGACCCGGGCGACGGACGCATTCAAGGTCTCTCACCCGTCAAAATACTGGGGGTCATCCCGTTTGCAATGTCCGTTACTTATGACCTCCGCGACGCCAGCGCTCGCTCCGCTGAATTTTATATAGGAGCCATGATCGAGGGTCACCCCCTCGACGATATCCCAGCCGATGAATCCGGCTTCGACGTCACCGTCCATGCGAGTCTGTCTCAAGAGGGACCTGCGGAATCGGCCTTAAAGACCGCCAATACCAGTATCAAGAGCTCCGACGGCAGCGCAACGGAGAGACACATCGGCCGGTGGAAAGAGGGCGATGACTATTGGAGCGGAACGAAGGACACCAACACCATTAATGACCTTTCCGAATTCGGCGACTTTTTCGACGCCTGCGCACAAATTTCCTCCGGCCTCGTCGTCAACAGTTCGTTCTGCACGGATCCGGATCGCGACATCGACGCCGGCGGCATTGATTTCCTCGAGTTCCTGAAGATCGAAGACGTCGCATTCCCAAGCGACTTCCCCGAATCGCCGACATTCTTGTAGGGCAGGTTTCAAACCTGCTCTTACAATCTCGCTCCCTTGCCTTTCGATCGTAGTTCCTTTAGAAAGCTCGCACCAAGACTACGCCTTGGTGCGATTCGGTTTTGGATTTTTTAAGGAGCTTATCGTGCAAAAGATCGTCATCGAGGGTGGACGGCCTTTGAAAGGAACGGTGGACATCAGCGGCGCGAAAAACTCCGCCCTGCCGATCTTGTTCGCCACCATCCTGGGCGACGGCCCGACGATGCTGCGGAACGTCCCCGACCTCCAAGACATCCAAACGACGCTCCGTATCCTTCAATTCATGGGGGCCAAGGTCGCTAACGGCTATCCCAAGTCCCTCAAGGTCCAGCCCAACGGCATGAAACACTGCGAGGCCCCTTACGAGTTGGTCAAAACGATGCGAGCCTCCGTCCTCGCCATGGGCCCTCTCTTGGGCAAATACCGTCAAGCCAAGGTGTCGCTCCCGGGCGGATGCGCGATCGGCGCGCGTCCGATCAACCTCCACCTCAAGGCTTTTGAGCAAATGGGCGCCAGTATCGAGCTTGAAGGCGGATACGTGATCGCGAAAGCGCCTTCCAAAAAAGGCCTCCACGGAGCCAAGATTCATTTCGACGCCGTCACCGTCACGGGAACGGAAAACGTCCTCATGGCCGCCGTCTACGCAAAAGGCCAAACCGTCATCGAAAACGCCGCGCGCGAACCGGAGATCCTCGATCTCGCCCAGCTCCTCAACAAGATGGGGGCGAAGATCTATGGAGCGGGAACGGAGACCATCGTCATCGACGGCGTGGAGACCATGAAAGGGACCGAACATTCCATCATCGCGGACCGCATCGAGACCGGCACCTTCATGATCGGCGCCGCCATGACGGGAGGATCGGTCAAGATCCGCGGCGCGGACCCCGAGACGGTTGAGGCCTTGACGGCTAAAATGAATGAATGCGGGGCTAAAATCTCAATCGACAAAGATACGAACGAAATCCACGTTGAAGGCCCCAAAACGCTCAAGGCCGTCGACATCACAACGGCTCCGTATCCGGGATTCGCCACCGATTTTCAGGCGCAATACATGGCGATGATGACGGTGGCCCAAGGGACGAGCGTCATCACCGAGACCATTTTTGAAAACCGCTTCATGCATGCGCTCGAATTAATCCGCATGGGGGCCGACATCAAGATCGAGGGCAACATGGCGATCGTGAAAGGTGTGAAGAAACTCTCAGGCGCTCCCGTCATGGCCTCCGATCTTCGCGCCTCGGCGGCCTTGCTCTTGGCGGGTCTCGTCGCCGACGGCATCACGGAAGTCCATCGCGTCTATCACATCGATCGCGGCTACGAAGACATCGAGAAGAAATTCCGAAAACTCGGCGCGCGCATCAAGCGCGCCAAGGTCAAGTTCTGATGAAAATCCTCAAAACGTCAGACAAGAACTTTTCAAAGACGTGGGAAACCCTCCTGAAGCGGTCTTCAGAAACGCCTCAAAAAATTGAAAAACTTGTCTCTCACGTTCTTCACGACGTACGGCGCAACGGCGACGAAGCTCTCCGCCGTTACACAAAAAAGTTTGAAGGCCACACGCCAAGGAACTTTGAAGTCTCAACGACGGAAATCCGGAAAGCCGAGCGTCAGGTCGGTCGAGCCGAACTCGCTTCTCTGAAACTGGCCGCTGTGCGCATTCGCCGGTTCCATGAACTTCAATTAAAGAGTTTGGGGCGTTCTTGGAGAATTCGAAAGAACGGCGAGATCCTTGGCGAACAGATTTTGCCGATCGATCGCGCCGGGATTTATGTCCCCGGCGGACTCGCGGCCTATCCTTCGACAGTCCTGATGAACACGATACCGGCAAAGGTTGCCGGAGTTCGCGAAGTCATCATGGTGTCGCCTTGGAGCGGCGGACGGGTCAACCCATACACACTCGTCGCGGCCAAGCTCGCGGGCGTGGACAGGATTTTTAAACTCGGAGGCGCACAAGCGATCGCGGCCTTAGCCTACGGAACAAAATCTATCCCGACGGTCGACAAGATTGTCGGCCCAGGCAACATTTTCGTCGCCACCGCGAAGCGCCTCGTTTTTGGTCAAGTGGGCATCGACAGCGTTGCCGGCCCAACAGAGATCGTCGTTGTCGCCGATGATTCGGCCAATGCTGACTACGTCGCCAGTGATCTCTTGAGTCAGGCGGAGCACGATCCTCTCGCATCACCCATCCTGGTCACAAATTCTGAAAAATTGGTGAGCGGCGTCTCCGTCGCTCTCATGCGTCAACTCGCGAGTCTCGAGAGAGGCGCTATTCTTGAAAAGGCCCTTCGAGGACAAGGTCTCGTGATCCTCACACGCCACACCAGAGAATCATTATCGATCGCGAACGATCTCGCAGCCGAGCACCTTTCGCTCCAAATCCGAAGCGCTTCCCAAGCGGCCTCTAAAATCCAAAACGCAGGCGCCATTTTTATCGGCCCCTTCTCCCCCGTCGCCTACGGAGACTACATTGCGGGTCCGAATCATGTGCTTCCGACGCTTCGTAACGCGCGGTTCTCGTCGCCGCTCAGCGTTTTCGACTTCGTAAAGCGATCCAGTGTCTTGGAATTCAGCAAAAAATCGTTCACCAAACTCGCCCCTCATGTTATTCGTTTAGCTCGCCTGGAAGGGCTCACGGCGCATGCGGCCTCGGTTGAGATCCGTTTGAATCGCCGACCGAATAAATTCGGCGGCTAAAAAAAATGCGAATTCCTTTGGAATTCCGACAGGAATTGTCGTCATTGCTAGCCCCCGAATTTATTCGGCGGGCGAGGAGGCAGATTCTATGAAACGCACAGCCCGCATCCGTCGCCGGACGAAGGAAACGAACATCGATCTGTCGCTCACACTCGACGGGACCGGAAGGTATTCGATCAAAACGCCCATTCCTTTCTTCAATCACATGATCGAGCTCTTCGCGAAACACGGCCTCTTCGACATGACCCTCAAGGCCGCGGGCGACGTCCACGTCGACGACCATCACCTGGTGGAAGACGTCGGCATCACGTTGGGCGGGTGTTTCAAGAAGGCCTTGAGCGATAAGGCGGGTATCCGGCGTTACGGTTTTTTCATTCTTCCGATGGATGAAACGCTGACGACCGTCGCGATCGACTTTTCGAACCGCCCCTGCCTCGTCTACAAGTCACCGCTCAAGACGGGCAAGATCAAGTCTTTCGACATGGAATTGGTCGAACATTTCTTCGAGGCCTTCACGAGTGCGGCGGCGGTGAATCTGCACATCAACGTGCACTATGGCCGCATCAAGCATCACGTGGTAGAGTCGGTGTTCAAGGCCTTCGCCAAGGCGGTGGACATGGCGACGCAACACGATCCACGGGTCAAAGGCGTTTTATCGACGAAGGGAAAGCTTTGAACGATTCCCCAAAAATTAACACCAAGCGGCCCATTGTGATTGTGGACTATGGAATGGGCAATCTTCGCAGCGTCCAAAAGGCCTTCGAGAGGGTCGGTCATCAGGCCATAATCACCAGCGACGCGGGTGACGTTCAGCAGGCGGAAAAGGTCGTTCTCCCGGGCGTCGGGGCCTTCGGCGCTTGCATGGAAAATCTGGAAAAATTCGGTCTCGCTTCCACGATCAAGAGAGTCGTCGCCATGGGCAAACCCCTCCTCGGGATCTGCATGGGACTCCAAGTCTTATTCGACGAAGGCGAAGAGTTCGGTAAACACAAGGGTCTGGGGATCATCCCGGGCAAAGTCGTAAAATTCAAGCTTCCGAAACAATTCAAGATCCCGCACATGGGCTGGAACCGAATCATCAAAAAACGACGTCTGCCTTTGCTTGCGGAGATCGAAGAACACGCCTACTTCTATTTTGTCCACTCCTACCACGTCATCCCCAAGGATCCTGGGGTGATTGTCACCATGACGGACTACGGAAAGGACTTCGTCTCGTCGATCGCCAAAGACAACATCTACGCCTGCCAATTCCATCCCGAAAAAAGCCAATCGACCGGCCTCAAGGTTCTGAAGGCCTTCGGCAACCTCTAATTCTCAGATTGATAATCCTATCATTTTGATAATCGAATCCATCCCCGCCTCATGTCAACACCCTGGAATAATTGGTTAATTTTAATGGGCTTCGTGGCACTATTTTTGCTTACTTAAATTGCGATGCGACGTCTCTTCTTATCCGCCTTACTTCTCCTATCCCTCACCCCCTTTCTCACGGGAGCCGGGTGCCCCATGGGATCGCAGGGCGGTGGGACAGCGGCCTCGCGCGCGTCCCCAAGTCTCTTGCCGCTGGGGCCCAATTCCGGTTCCGCCACAACGGAAGGTTCATCAGGAGCGAGTTTCGGATCCGGTTCCGGCATGACCCAGGGCGCGCCGCCCTCGGACGACACAAGCGATAAAACCGGCGGAGACGTAGGAGGAGGAGCGGGAACGCCCGAACCACAAGCCACGCCGATCACCGTCATTGGGAGTCCTATGGCCATACCGGGCAAACCAGGCCAGTGTCCCGCCGTCCCCTTTACGGTTTCATTGGATAACAAGCAGGCCGATGTCGAAGGAACGGAGGCCGGAACGAGCCGGTTGCAGATTCACGTCGAGGGGGACTTCCACCCCGACACGTATCCCAACAGCCAACCCATCGATATCTCGGACTTGGACCCCATGTTTTCGAGCGATCCTCCCTACACGACGTACGCGGACAAACACGGCCATTTCATCGTAACGATCTTGGCGCCTCCCGGAAGAGGGGTTCGATTCAAGACCAAGTACTGCAAAATCAGCGCCTGCTATGATTTGATCCTTCGAGACAAGCCGGAGGTCATGACCTTCACCAGTTGTCCCGATCAAGCGGAACCGGTGCTGCCGGTACGGCCGTACTATCCCGTCCGATCTCCTCGCGGGATAACCAATGATTATTAGACCTTCGACAACGTAATCGCCTGCTGCGACTGATACTTCCCCTTCTTGTCTTTATACGACTGCGCGCAAACCTGATCGGCCTCGAAGAACAGGACTTGGGCGATTCCTTCGCCGGCGTATATTTTTGCGGGGAGAGGCGTCGTGTTGGAGATGCCCATCGTCACGTACCCTTCCCACTCGGGCTCGAAGGGCGTGACGTTCGTGATGATTCCGCAACGGGCGTACGTCGACTTGCCGAAACAGATGGTCATCACATTCCGCGGAATACGAAAATATTCGAGACTCCGCGCGAGCACGAAGGAGTTCGGAGGAATAACGCAGACCTCCCCTTTGAAATCATAAAACGCTTCGGGATCGAGCTTTTTCGGATCGATCATTCCCGTCGCTTTATTGTTAAAAACCTTGAACTCATCGGCCACGCGCATGTCGTAGCCGTAGGACGAAACGCCGAAAGAGATATTACCCTTGGCCACCTGCTTATCTTCGAACGGCTCGATCATTTTGGCCTCGAGGACCATCTTGCGTATCCACGAATCGCATTTGATTCCCATAGCGTCACCTCACGCGCCCCCTTTCTCAACGAAAGGTTGCGATGTCAACCCAAACATATTACACACGACGTCCGATGATCATTGGGCTCACAGGCAAGAACGGCGCGGGAAAGGGCGAGGTCGCGAATTTTTTGGTCGATGCGGGGTTTCATTATTACTCCCTCTCCGACATCATCCGCGAAGAGCTCAAAAAAAAGAAGAGACCCGTTACACGGGATCTCCTGATAGAGACGGGGACGCGTCTGCGTCAGCAGGAGGGCCTGGGAGCGCTGGCGGAACGCACGCTCGCGAAGCTTTCCTCGGATCGCAACTACGTCGTCGATTCCATCCGCAATCCCGAGGAAGTGAAAGTCTTGCGCCGCCGCAAGGACTTTTTTCTCTTCGACGTCAGGGCGCCTCGAGCAGCGCGCTTCAAACGCATCAAGGCCCGTGCGCGTGAGAATGATCCCCAAACATTCGCCGCCTTCGCCCGTCTGGAGGAAAAAGAACTCAAGAGCATAGACCCCGCAGCCCAGCAACTCTTAGCGACGTCCCGATTGACCGATCACAAGATCGAAAACTCCGGCACGCTCGGCGAACTGCATCAGCGGGTCAGGAAGGTCATTCTCGCGCTGGCTAAATCGCATCCCCGGCCTCCGTGGGACGACTATTTCATGGGCATCGCGCGCGAGGTCGCTCTCCGAAGCAATTGCGTCAAGCGGCGCGTCGCCGCCTTGATTGTGAAGGACAAGCGCATTATTTCATCCGGCTACAACGGAACGCCGCGCGGCGTTACCAATTGCAGCGAAGGCGGATGTCCCCGCTGCAACGCCTTCGGCAAGTCCGGCGCCAACCTCGGCGAATGTTTCTGTTCTCATGCCGAGGAAAACGCGATCACGCAATCGGCCTATCACGGCGTCTCGATCAAGGACGCGACCCTCTACACGACTTTTTCGCCCTGCCTCATCTGCACGAAGATGATCATCAACTCGGGCATTCGCGAAGTCGTCTATGACGCCCATTATCCGCTGATCGATATGGCCCTCGCTCTCCTCAAAGAGGCCGGGATCAAGACACGTAAATTTGAAATGGCATGAGGTAAGACTATGACGAAAGTGACTTGTTTACGTTGCGGACAAGAGGCTCCCGGCATTCCGGAGGATCAACGGTATCCGGGAGAGATCGGCAAGATGATCGCAGGGCATACGTGCCAAGCCTGCTGGGAAGGCTGGAAAAAATTCTCGGTGAATGTCATCAACGATTACAAACTCCGGCCCTTTCTTCCGCAAGACCGCGCCGTCGTCGAGCGCCACATGAAACAATACTTGAATCTGGAGATTCAACCGCTGGGTGGACAGCCCATGACCCTGACCGGTCAAGGGGTGGCCGTCACCTTCGACTCTTCCGGTAAGGAGGCCAAACCGGCCGAGGGATTGAAGTTAAAAGTGATCGACATGCTGGAGCGTATTTTCGACCCCGAAATCCCCGTCAATATTTTCGATCTGGGCCTGATTTACGACGTCGGCGTCGACGGCGACAAGGTGGCGATCAAAATGACGCTGACGAGCCAACACTGCCCCGCGGCCCAAAGCCTTCCGGCGACCGTCAAGGAAGCCGTCTCGCGCATTGCCGGCGTCAAAGAGGCGAAGGTCGAGATCGTCTGGGACCCGCCCTGGAGCAAGGACCTCATCACCGAAGAAGGAAAAAAGATCCTAGGGATGTGATTTTAAGAATTTCGGCCGGTAATCGACCTGCGGCCCGACGATCGACCGCTCGACCGCAGGGAGTTCCTCCGGAAAGAAAATCGCGTATTTCGTCGGCTCGTCCCCCACATCCCGGTAAACCCTGAGATACACCGCCGGACTCGCCGCTTCGGCCTCGAGTGTCGCACCCGTGCCGGGTTTCAAGGACCGCGCCCGCGAGAGCTCCTGACCGGCTTCGTTATAAAGAGTGGCCATCAAACGAGTCTTCGAATTTTCCGGAACGATCTGGAGGCGGAGCCTTTGCCCGGTCGAAGCCGGAATCCGAAAATAATCGGCGTCGTCGTTCTTGGTAAGAAAATTCTCGGGATCGTTCACGCCGAGCTTGAGAGGCACGGCGGTCTTGAATGTGGATCCGGCGTCGCGGCCACTCACACCGTCGAAATTGTTTTGGATATCGGCCCGAAAGACGAATTGGTCCTTATGAGTCCCTTCATAAGGACTGCCGACTAAAACGTAAAAACGCTGGGGCGTGGAGACATCCGCCTCCAACGTTTTTTGCGCATTCACCTCCCTCACCACCTCCAAGTCACCCAGGAGATTCCCCTGCCCGTCCCGGAGTTGCAGGCCGGCATGGGGCGCACTCGTCTCGATGAACGTATTATCCGGTTGAACTTGAATGCCCTGAGTCCCCGCGGCAAGCGTCAACGTCAACGTCTGTCCCGCCTTGAGATTCAACAAAAAATAGTCGTAGCGTCCCTTGAATTGATAGTGATCGAGGCGAAGGGTTCGCCCCATAGGCAAGGAAACGGCGCTTTGATAGTCGCTTCCCCCTTGAAGACCGACCCAAAAAATGAACGTCGGCACTTCAGCTTCCGCGAAAGCCTTCGCGAAGAAGAACAACGTGGAGAAAAGAATTCCTAAAACAGCAGCGAGTTTTCTCACGAGGCCTTTTACGTTACGACTCCTTGCCCGGTGCGGGCGTCTCTTTTTTCTTTCCGAAAAATTTCTTGCCTAGAATGAGACCGGCGACAAGACCCGCCAGAAAGCCGCCTCCCAAGAAGGAACCCAACATCTTGAGGGCTTCTTTCGATGTCCAACTGAACTTGGCGGGTTTCTCAACGAGCTTTTCCACCACTTTCTCTACGACCTGAGGCGCCAACGGAGGAGGCCCGGGAGGCGTCACGGCGGGGGGGGCGGGCGGCGGGGAAATCGGAGCGGCTGCCGGAGCCGCCCCGCCTTCGGATGGCGACACCGAAGCGGCGGGAGCCGGCGCAGAGCCCTCAAAACTCACCGTATACTTCGTCCCCGGATCATCGGCCCAACGGCGCTGAACGCGGATATAGGTCACGGGACCGGTCGCCGAAAAACTCATTTTGAAACCGGCGCCGCTATTCGGCGAACCGCCTTCAGCAAGTTGAACGTGCAGATCGTCGAAGGCCTTGATGTTCAAGAGGGAGGCCTGATTTTCGGGCATCGCGGTCAGATTGAGCGGCTCGCCCTTAGTCGTAGTGATCTTGTAAACGTCACCGGCGTCGCTCGACATGAGGGCTCCCGTAATTGGCTTGCCCTTATCGGCGGTCATCGCCGTCTCGAACGTATCTCCCGAGTCCAGTTGCGTGCCGTTGTCGTAAAATTCCTTCAGCTCCACCTTGAACGGGCTCTCCTTGTTCATGTTGTCGTAGGTGCTGCCGATCAGGACGTAGTAGCGCTGGTCTTTATTGGCGTCGACGGTCAGGGTCTCCGTGTGGTTTACCCCCCCGATGATCTCCTTCTGGAGGAGCTTGTTGCGGGTGCTGTCGTGGATCTGGATCCCGGCGTACGGGCTCGTGTTGTCGGTCGCCTGCGTGCCCTGAATGCCGACGCCCTTGCCCAGCGTCCCAACCGTCGCTGTCATTTGCTGACCGGCCTTCAAATCGACATAGAAATAATCGAACTGGTTGACCCTCTGATGGTGGTTCAGGTGGTATTCCGTGACGGGCGTGAGCGCCACGGCTGTCTCATAGCTATCGCCGCCCTTGATCTCCGATCCGTAGCTGGCCGTCGTCTTCTGGACTAAGAGGGCCTCCTGCGTGATCTTCTGGAGGGAGGATCCCAGGGTCGTGGCGTCCTTGGCGTCGTAATACTGTCCGCCGCCGGCGGCCGCGACCGCCTGCAGTTGCGCCTGAGCCTTGGCGTCGACATTGATGCCGATCGTATTCACCTTGACCTTGAAGCCCTTCGCAATCAGGTCCTTCACCTCCTGTACCGGATCGCCGCCGCAGGTCTCTTCCCCATCGCTCGCGAGGACGATCACGTGATCGGATTCCCGATTCGATCCAAAATCATTGGCCGCCTGCTGGAGCGAGTAGGCGATCGGGGTGTATCCCTTGGGCTGGAGCGAATCCAACTTCGAGGCGAAGGCCGCCTTGTCTAAAGGACCGAAGGGAATCATGAGCTCCGAGTCAACACAGCTTCCCGCCTTATCGGTCTGGGCGACGCGATGGGCATACACGCGCAAGGCGACATAGGAATCGCCTGAAACGGTCTCCAAGGCCGTCTTGATGGATTGCTTGGCCGCCTCGATCTTATTCGAGGGCCCCATCGCCTCCCTCATGCTGCCCGAACCGTCTAAGATAAATTCGATGTCTGTCTTGGCGAACGCCGCAGATGCAAAGCCCAAAGAAGAAACGAAGGCTAAAAACACTAGAGTCTTTTTCGACATGATCTCCCCCGTAGTGATGATGTTTCGTTTGATTGACGGACGAAAATAAAGGAAGTGGCCCTTCTTGTAAATCTAAAGAATCATCCCGGCTGTTCGGCTTTCTCAGATTGATAATCTCAATTTGATAATATTCTCACTTTGATAAGAAAATTTCGTATGACTCAAAATGTCATTGGCGTAGATGCATGTATTTATTAAAGATTCCGACGTGCGTCTTTTACCCACTTGGCATTTGGCTTGCTTCCTCATAAGGGACATGAAGACAATTAATCCGTCTCCCCTCTTCCTGGGAATATTGCTCACCGCCTCGCTGACACTCAGTCCTCAGTGGGCCTTCTCTCAGACCAAAGAATTAATTGTGACTGAGAGGACGATGTCTTATCAAGCCTTGCCGGTCTGTGGAAACCTCAGGATCGAATCCCCCGAAACGTGCGACGACGGCAATATAATCAGCAACGACGGATGTTCTTCGACCTGCCAGACCGAGTTGCAGATCGTACAGACCCAACAGGTAATCATGTATCAGGCAGAACAACCGACCTATACGATCGGCGTCATTGCCGTACCTCTTTCGTATTGCAGCGACCCCGCCAAGAATGGGATGGCGTGCGACGATCAAGATGCCTGCACGCAAGGCGAATCCTGCCAAAACGGACTCTGTACGCCTAAGAGCGGGACCCCTATCGACGACAACGACCTCTGCACGATCGACAACTGCGATCCCAAGGCCGGAATTTCACATACGCTGGATACCTCCAAGGGCTATCTATGCACGGCCAAGGACGCGGGATGCGATCCGACGACCTGCAAATGGGCGGCTCCGAAATGTAAGGTGGTCTGCGATCCGGCGGTCGCAAAGGGAGACCAGGCGAACTGCAAGATCCGTTATATCAACGGACCCAGCTTTACGTGCAGTACGGGGCCTCACCAGGATGTCGCCATCTACGCATCCTATGAGACCGCTACAAAAACGCCTGCCTCCTCGGCGTCGTACGATCAGATGATGACTTTTTCGGGAGTCACGGACCAAACGACGACGACCGCCTCCACGGGCATCAAATATGCCTATGCGAAGATCGGCACGAGCGCCCCGATTTCGCAGGGAGACTACACGACGGATCCCGTCAACGCGATTTCGGATATCTCTTGCGTGGTCATGGGTCAGGGCGGGGCCTCGGCGCCCTGCGTCGCGACGGTCGAACCCAGTGCATGCGTCGTGAATTGCGCTCTCTCCAACGTCGATAGAAAGACCAAGGTCGGGCTTGAGGCCAGCTGTCAACTCACGGAGAGTCCGTCCGGGTCCCAATGCTCTTACACGATGAACGGAGGCACCAACTCTATCGTCATCGGAGACGGCGGCGTCCTGACTGTCCCGACGGACAATTCGGGCAAGGTCTCGTACGCGGTGACCTGCGCAGGCGACGGCATCCCCAAGGTCCAATGCAAGGACTCCATCGACGTGGAACCGGTTTGCAATAAGATCAAGGTCTCCGTCATCGGCACCGATGGAGAGGCTACCGAGGCACACATGGGAGATGGCCTCTCCATCGGCATCGACGGAGCGGGCTTCAAGACCTGCGCCGTCAAGGCCAATAGCGCTATTTACACTTATCCCAATTCAACCCCCGAGGAGCCGATCGAATTCAAGGTCTCGGAAAACGGCTATCAGATCAAGGCTGTCTGCACGGGAGGCGACGGCCTGACGACCGAATGTCCGGGCGTGAAAATCTCCGTGGCTCCCGTCACCTGCGGCAACAAAGTCGTGGAACCCGGCGAAGAGTGCGATGCAGTCTCCGATACCTGCATCGCTTGTAAAAAACATGTGCCCGTTTGCGGCGATCAGATCATCCAAAAGGATCTCGGCGAGGACTGCGACCTCGGCAAGGGGGTCAACGGGGCCCAAGGCCAAGCTTGCAACATCGAGTGCCGGGCGGTCGGATGCGGCGATCATTACGTTCAGCCCTGGATCGGCGAAAAGTGCGAGGCCAAAGACGCGAGCGGCACTATCGACAAGAACTGCGACCCGGACGTCTGCATCCCATACTGCGGCAACGGCAATGAAGACAAAGACCGCGGCGAAGCGTGCGACCCCGCGAAGAAGTACGAAGGCAAATTCTGCAAGACCGATTGTAGCGCCTTCAAGCCTTATTGCGGAGACGGCACGGTCAATCAAACGACGGAAGAGTGCGACGGCGGGACCGAATGCGCCGCCAATTGCAAAAAAATTCAGGCGCTGGAAACACCGCCTGCGCCCGCCGCGGACGCCATCACCGCCTCCCCAGCCGCAGAGGTCGCCTCAACGCCTCCCGTGGCCGTAGAAATGGCGGTGCTTCCCACGGATGATTGTCTGGACAAGGGCCCCAAGGATAGCCTCGAGTATCAGTGCTGCAAGACCGCTTCGGGACCGACCGCCGCGACTCAACAAGATCCCGCCATCAAGGCTCTCAGTTATCAGGCGTCCTTCTTCAACGAGGACATCTACGACTGCTGCATCAATAAACAAATTCCCGTCCATCCCGACGGAAACTACACGACGGAAGATCAACAGCAGTGTTCTTGCTACCACGAACCCAGAAACGCGGCCTGCTTCTCTTGCTTTGGCCAGCAGGCCATTGACCACATCACTGCGTGCTACGCGCAGACGGATCGCCTGAAGGCTGCGACGCTGGCCGTCGACTACTATCGGGTTCCCGGCAGGGCCATCCTCACAAGGGCCTTCGCCAAGAGAACTCAAGAGACGCCCCTCAATCTGTGCTCTTGTCAAAGCCTTCAACCGCTTGCCGACACCACATGCAATCAAAATGCCTTCTCGGATCCGCTGGGCCTCGCCTGCTACAACCATGAGCAGATCGATGATCTGACGACCAAGATGCATTACCAGGTAGAAGTCAGCGCAGATGGAAAAAGAATAACCATCGTCGACATGGCGCCGTCCGCACAGGTCTGCACCTCTCGCGGAGGAGTGCCTCCCGCGGCGCCCCCCGCCGCTGCCACCGACACAACGCCCGCAAGGGCGATGGCTACGGAGATTGCTCCGGGCGAACCGCTGGATGGTCCCGCCCCCTCAGACGAGCAGGTCTTGGCGATCGAAAAAGCTCCGGCGGAAAAGACGGTCGCACCACCAACGGTGTCGCCAAAGGAAGAGGCCATGATGGTGGTCCCTCGCATCCCATGCACCTTCATACGGCCGATCTGTCCCTGCGACGAGCCAAAGACACCCGAGCCGCCGCCACCGCCTGTCAGGATAACAACGAAGGAGGCACCGCCAGCCGCAACGACGCCCGAGGCCCCGGTTGCCATGTGCCGTTGGGGCGACATGGAGGCCGTCCTGTTGAAAACGGGCGTTTCCATCCCTCTCGCAAAGCCCTGCGAACCGCTTGAGAAGTCCGTCTACACGTCGGAGAGCGCGAGGAAACTGTATCACGTAGCCGATGAGTACTATAACAACCCGAAGCCGGACACCTTGGCGAAGGTCAGCGATGCCCTAGCCGATCAGCTCGGCGCCGAAACCGGCAAAGACGAACAACTCCCTTACGGGATGGCCTTGATGAGGCTCTCCGAAAACGGCTCCGATGCGGGGGCCACGGTCGAAAACGTTGATGCGAAGGCCTGGCACGAACGCTTCGTGAAGAAGGATATGGCCATGGTGGAGGGACGACTCATAATCAATTCGCCGGACGCGATGTCGATGTTGTCCACATCGCCAACCGCGTCCCTTTCCAATGGAGGCACGGAAACCGCGGCCCCGGTCAACCTCTTCAAAGACATGACGATGGTCCAAACTCTTCCGCCCGTGCTGCTCACGTTGGACATGGCAACCATGAAAGGCGGGGGCACCCCCGCATGCGCCTTGGCGGTAGACGCACCGGACCTGCCGAATTCTTCTTTCGGAACCTTAATGGCGGCCATTTTAGCCCTCTTGTCCTGGCGCTTCCTGCCCCGAGGACGGCGGGGCTAGTGAAGAGACGGCAGTTCGAGTTCCTTCGAAAAGTTCTGAACGCTTTGATGGGCGGCGATTTGGCGCGCTAGGACGCGGAATCGTTCGGCTTGCTGCGACTTCGGATCTCGAACGACGATGGGCTCGCCCGCATCTCCGCCGACGCGCGTCTCAAGTTCCAGAGGAAGGGTCCCTAACAAATCCAAACCGAGTTTTTTGTACTTCTCGGCGTCGGCGGTTCCTCCGAAAATGGGCGTCGTTTCCCGGCAATGCGGACACGAGAATCCGCTCATGTTCTCGACGATCCCCAAGATCGGCACCTGAGTCATCTGAAACATCTTGATGGCGCGCTTCACGTCCGCCAACGCCACGTCCTGAGGCGTCGTCACGACGACCGCGCCGGAAATCGGAATGAGCTGCGAGAGCGAGATCTGGACGTCGCCGGTCCCCGGAGGCAAATCCACGATCAGGTAGTCAAGCTCGCCCCACTCCACCTGTTCTAAGAATTGCTGCAGCATCTTGGCCAGCATGGGACCGCGCCAAATGACCGCGTCGTTGGAGGCCATCAGGAATCCCATCGACATAAGGGGCATATTAAAGCGCTGAAGGGGAACGATCCGGTTGCCGTTGACGAGGGTCGGTTTTTCTCCTTCTTTGACGCCGCACATGATCGGGATCGAAGGACCGTAAATATCCGCGTCGAGAAGGCCCGTCTTCGCTCCCTCCTGCTGCAGGGCGAGCGCGAGATTGACGGCCACCGTGGATTTGCCGACCCCGCCCTTGCCGCTGCCGACGGCGATGACGTTCTTGACCGTCGGGAGACGATTGCCCTCGATGGGCCGCCCTCCCCGAACCTCGGCGGAAAACTTGATCTCAATCTCTCCGACCTGAGGAATATGTCCCCGAAGGGCCAAACGGATGTCCTCGGAAATCTTGTCCTTCAGAGGGCAGGCGGGCGTCGTGAGCAAAATATCCATCGAAACCTTGTTGTTCTGAACATCCAATTCCTTGAGCATTCCAAGGGAAATGATGTCCCGGTGAAGCTCGGGCT
>Ga0315281_10005863_pt1 | contig 17527 bp, 14 predicted proteins | sample YL17G07_0_MG_FD_204540 | JGI IMG/M metagenome (GOLD analysis project Ga0315281, IMG submission 204540) | Sediment microbial communities from Yellowstone Lake, YNP, Wyoming, USA - YL17G07_0 | ecosystem: Environmental > Aquatic > Freshwater > Lake > Sediment | place: USA: Wyoming | collected...
CTACTCTTACTCCCACGCTCCGCGTGGGAGTAACCACTCCATCCCCACGCGGAGCGTGGGGATGAGGTACGCCACCAGGTACTCGGGCGCACTTCTCTCGCTCCCACGCCCTGCGTACGAGCCGCCACACGGTGACGGGAACAAGGTACGCCACCGCACGACTCTTACTCCCACGCTCCGCGTAGGAGTAACCACTCCGTCCCCACACTCCGCGTGGGGATGAGGTACGCCACCGGGCTCGTCTTACTCCCACGCTCCGCATGGGAGTAACCACTCGGTCCCCACGCGGAGCGTGGGGACTAGGTACGCTACCGTATTCCTCTCACTCCCACGCTCTGCATTGGGGCAGGATGCTTCTCCCCAACATCTCTCGGTAATTCAACTCACAAAATTCGAATAGAAAAGCGATCATATTTGTTCGAGGGCACTATTTTGCTCAAAAACAAGGACTTACGACTCTTATTCGTTTGGAAAAATCAATTAAAGTCTTTATCTTAATATGATATTTTGCGATTACATAAAGGTATGCCAGTGCCCACTCTTTTCGCAACGAGGCGCCATTTTCAGTCTCAGTTGAACGTCTCGCAGGGGATATTTCAGTCTATTTCATTCAATTCAAAATGAATCATTACCTGAAAACTACTTACGTTTTCCTCTTTGCAGTGCTCGTCCTCGCACAGGCCGTTCGCTCGCAATCGAACGAACAGATGAAGTCGACTGCCGAATCCGCATTGCAAAGAATGTCTCCGGACGAGATCGACCGCAAGATCAAGGAGCTTGGCCTTACACGAGAGGAAGCAGCCCGAAAAGCGTCGGAGCTCAATATTAGCCTCGACGACTATTTGACGCGAAGAGGACAGGCCCCAACAACAACAGGTTCAGTGCCGTCACCTGCAACCGGCACCCTGGAACTATCAAGAGTGCCCACCACCACCCGCCAAGATGCCGCCCTGCAAAAAAAGAAATTTGAAGTACCGGGGTTCAAGCAACGCAAAGATGCGGAAGATTTGCTGCCATTCGGATATGAAATCTTTCAAAATCCCCCGTCGACATTTGAACCCACACTGAACGTCGCGACGCCGGAATCGTATCAGTTGGGGCCGGGTGATGAGGTAATCATTACGGTCTGGGGAGAAACGAAATTATACTATCAGCTTGCAGTGAATCGGGAAGGCAATGTTCTTCTGCCCGACGTTGGTCCCGTTGGCGCGTACGGTTACACGATTCAACAATTCCGCGAGAAACTTTTTCAACGAATGTCGATCATTTACTCCGGCTTAAAAGGCGGAACTGCAGGAGCAAGCGCATTCCTCGACGTTTCATTAGGGAAGCTCAGAACGATACAGGTTTTTGTATTGGGCGAAGTCCAAAGACCCGGAGGGTACGTTCTTTCATCCATGTCGACGACACTTCATGCGTTGTATCTCGCCGGCGGCCCGAGTGTAAACGGTTCGATGAGGAATGTTCAGGTGAATCGTGCCGGCAAATCGTCCATCACGTTCGATCTGTACGATTACATTATCAATGGAAGCAAAGCGAACGATACTCGCCTGCAAAACGGCGACATCGTTTTTGTGCCCCCCGCAGGGAAGAGGGCTGCAATTGCCGGAAACGTTGTACGCCAGGCGATTTACGAATTGAAGAGTGGCGAAACATTGAGTGACCTGACGGAACTTGCCGGCGGATTTCAATTCAATGCATACTTCGAGCGAATCCATATCGAACGCGTCATACCGTTCAACAAACGAAAGCAGCTCAAGAAAGATCTGCAGGATATCGACCTCAAGTTCAAGACCATCGAGGATCTTAAGAAGAGTTCGGAGGCGATGGAAGACGGCGACATCGTAACGGTCCTCCAGATCACCAATTTACCGCAGAACCGCGTTACCATTATCGGAAATGTGAAGAAGCCCGGCGTGTTTGAACTTCGGCCCGGCATGCGAATCCGGGATCTGGTCCTGGCAGCGGATAGCCTGGACCGCAACACGTTTGCCGAACGCGGAAATCTCTTTCACCTCCTTCCAGATCTTCGCCGGGAGCTTATACCCTTTAGTCCAAGGCTGGCATTGGCAAACGATGAGAAGAATAACCTCCTCCTGAAGAATGAAGACACGGTTACAATTTACAAACAGAGCCAGTTCTTCCCGGAGCACACAGTGACGATCGCAGGCGCAGTTCGGAATCCGGGCAAGTTTCCCCGGAACGAAAACATGACCGTTGCCGATCTTGTCGTGCTTGCCGGAGGGATCAAAGAAGGCGCCACGACAAAGGGGTGGGAGGTCTCGCGGATCGATTCGACCGATCTCAGCACGTACAGCCATGTTTACAAGATTGACTTGCCAGAAGAGTATTGGAATGACCGTGGAAGTGCAAAGTTTCTTCTGGAGGATTTTGATTTTGTCTTTGTTCCTGCAAATCCCCGCTACTCCGGCCAGAAAATAGTTCAGGTGGGCGGATACGTGATGTATCCGGGGTTGTATTCCATCCGAACGGAAGGGGAGAGACTTGCAGAGATTATCAAGCGTGCAGGTGGGCTCAGGCCGGGCGCATATCTTGAAGGTTCGAAATTCGTACGCAAGTCCATCGATGTTACGTGGAATCCTACCGAAGCGACGGAAGCGGCGGTTGCAAGCACAACGCTATTTGATTCGTTGAAGTCAAAAAAGAAGACGAATGAACCTGCTTCCGCGGGGTGGATTCCGATTGATTTCAAGAAGGCATTGGAAGACCCTACTTCACGTGACAATGTTGCAGTTGAGGAAGGAGATTCTATTTATGTCGCATACCTCGAAGATCTCGTCTATGTTAAGGGTGAAGTCTTTGTTCCCTCGCCCGCCGTCTACAAAAGAGGCGAAAGCGTTGATTACTACATTATGCAAGCAGGCGGATTTAAAGAGGAAGCAGATGAAAACAAAGTTGTAGTCTTTTTGCCCGGTGGAAAGAAATGGGAACCGGGATGGTTCATATTACCTAATCCAGAGATTCTGCCTGGAAGCTTGATCTATGTGCCTAAGAAAATCGAGAAGGAAGACAAAACGCTGCCTATATTGACGGCATGGGCTACCGTTATGGCAAGCCTTGCGGCGATTACGATTGCGATCGTGCAGGTGACGAAGTAGTGGCTGAGATTAAGATTGAGTTTGCGCCTAAGCATCAATCCAAATCTTAACTCGACCTAATACCAAATATTATTGAGACGCCTGAAATTGTCAAACGACGAAAAAACATCCCTGGAAAAATCGGAAACCTCCTTTCAGTTTAGCGCTGCAAAAGTGGTTGAAATTTTTTCAACACTCTGGAGTTCAAGAAAGCTCATTGTCACGATTGTCGGCGGCATGAGTATTCTGGCGATCGTCATATGTCTTTTCCTGCCTAAATACTATAAGTCGACTGCAATAATTCTCCCGGAAACTGAAAAAAGCAAATTGGGATCATTTGGAGGATTGTCTGATCTTGCCTCGCTCGCCGGAGTAAGTACGGGAGAGGGATCCTTGGTGAAATTGTACCCTACTATTATCAAGAGCGAGGCAGTTCTTCGAAACGTTCTTTATGCGCGATATCGATCAGCCGCATTTAAAGATTCTGTTACTCTGCTTGAGTACTGGGAAATTGAAGCAGTGACGCCTGAACTAGCATACGAAGCAGGCTTGAAAGCACTCCAAGAAGGGCTCGACGTCTCCATGGATCTTAAGACAAACGTCATGACGATATCCACGGAGACAAAGGAACCTCAGTTGACGGCTGATATTATTAATAGAGTTACCTGGGCGCTGGACCAGTTCATAAGGACGAAGAGGAGAACAAACGCTTCTGAACAACGCAAGTGGATTGAAGTCCGCCTTTCAGAAGTGAAAGGGGATCTTGAAAAATCCGAAAATGGCCTGAAAGAATTCAGAGAAAAAAATAGGCGAGTCACCGACTCTCCTCAACTCCTCTTGGAACAAGAACGGTTGATACGTGACGTGCAGATTAATGCCGCACTCTATGCGGAGCTGAAAAAGCAGTTTGAACTTATCAAAATCGAAGAAATTAAAAATATACCTATTATCAACGTCATGGATCCGGGCAGACCTGCGGCCCGAAAAGAAAGGCCGAAACGGATCGCTATTGTCGTTACAACATTCCTCTTGTCATTGATAGCTTCGGTGGGATATGTGCTGGTCGCAAATCAATACGAGCAGCAGATTCGAAACTTTCTCACCCGTGTGCACAATGTGATCAGGCCTCCGAGACAAATAGTCTCCTGATGACGAAAAGAGTTATGCGTTACTATTTCCCGTTGAGGCGGAGGCGAGGGGAAAATCTCTGGGAGCCTGTTTTGTTCTACGATGCCCTGCGGCTAGCCGTGGGGTTATTCATTTATCCGGTGTCTGGTCCCGCATCTCCATGATCTTCTCCCGTCGAGGGAGAGAAATTTCTAACAATGAGATTGCCTTCCCGATTGAACATGGGAGGAATAAAAAATTGTGCCATATCATTAGAATAACTTGTCGCTCGAGATGCGATCTAATTGGAGAAGGCAGTTCGAGACTCCATGATGCCCGCCTACGTTCTTATTAGTAGATCAAAATGGGTTAGTAATTCCTTGCAGCGGTGACTGGAGATTGAACGCTGGCTTCGAATTCAAAATGTTAATACAGCAATAAGGATTTTAAAATACGTGGAGACGTCTACACAAATGAACAATTATATCATCATCACAACAATAAACCGCTACACTGAAGCTATTATCAAATTCTCCGAAAACCGGAATTGGGATGTGATTATTGTATCCGATAAAAAAACGCCGCCATTAAGAAATAAAAAAGGGATAAAAGTATTAGATGTTAAATGGCAGCATAGAAATAAATATGATTACACAGCCGTATGTCCGTATAATCATTATTCGCGGAAGAACATCGGATATATTTATGCCATTGCCAGTGGGGCCGAAAAGATACTTGACACGGATGATGATAACATACCTTATTCTAATTGGGAAAAATCGTTTGAGCGTGCAGAAGAGAAATCTGAGACTATCATAGGGCCCAAATATGTGAATGTCTATGGACTATTTACAAAAAAGAAAGTGTGGCCACGAGGATTCCCGTTAAACAGGATCAACAAGAATGACAAAATAAGATTTAGAAAAAAAGATGACAAAGAAATTGCCATCATTCAGGGACTGGCAAACGATGACCCTGATGTTGATGCCATCTATCGATTGGTTGACGGGGAAAAGGTGCAATTCCGAAAGAGGAATCCGGTTGTCTTGAACGATAATGTGTATTGCCCGATCAACTCGCAGAACACGCTGTGGCATAAAGAAGCGTTTGTGTATCTCTATTTGCCAATCTCAGTGAGCTTTCGATTCACAGATATTCTGAGAGGTTATATAGCGCAAAAAGGAATCTGGGCAATAAATCGCAATCTCGCATTTATTGAGCCAACAGTTTTTCAAAAAAGAAATGAACATGACTTAATGAAAGATTTTAATGATGAAATTGAATGTTACGTAAATGTAGAACGGGTCGTAAATATTCTCGATCGCATAACATTAACCGGTAAACCAAGAGTAGACATTAAGAGCATTTATCATGAACTATTTAAGAATAAAATTGTAAAGAGATCAGAACTTGCAGCCTTAGACGCCTGGATCAAAGATATATCCTTGACGGCATAAAATAGGACAATGAGATCACATCAATGATGTCACGTTTTATTGTAAGAATTATGGGTGGCTTAGGGAATCAATTATTTCAATATGCCTCGATAAAGGGCCTGTCGTTGAAATACGGCGCCAAATTGCTCGTTGACGATTCATGGTTCAGTGACAAGAAACAAAAATACTATTATCCAATGAACATCAGTAAGTTCAACATCACTTGTGAGGATTATGCCAATAAGAATATATACAATTACCTTCTGCGTCACAGAAGGCTGCTAATTAATCCTTTGAATGGATTTTCAAGGATTATGAAGTCAATACCAAAATATATTAACGAAGGAGAATTTGAGAATAATGTTACGCCCGGTTCTACAATATATTTTGACGGTTATTGGCAAAATTATCGCTACTTCGAACAATACGAGAAACGAATAAAAGACGACTTGACATTATCGGACGAAATCTCAAATGACAATCGCAAGATATTTGATTTGATCAACAATTCATGCTCTGTTGCAGTACATATACGAAGGGGAGTTTATTACAGCGATCCAGATGTAAATAAAGATTACTTCCATTGTTCCCTGGAATATTATAAATCTGCCATAGAAGAGATGAAGCGGAGACTTAATAATCCAACATTCGTGCTATTTAGTAATGACATAAATTGGGTGAGGGACAATTTTGATATTTCCTGCGACAAAATACTTGTCGATACCGAAGGTCCTGACTATGAACATCTCTATCTGATGAGTAACTGTAAACACGATATTATAGCAGATAGTACTTTTAGTTGGTGGGGTGCCTGGCTGAACAAGAACAAAGATAAAATAGTTATTGCCCCCAAGCGCTGGAAGCAGGATAACAATGGCTTAAGAGTTGAAATTCCGTCTGAATGGATTCAAATAGAGAACTGATCTGTAGCACATGAAGTCATTGGTCAAGAATACAGCCGCAATTAGCATCACAGAGGTTCTGCTGATTGTTGTTGCGATAGTAAGAAATAAATATTTGGCTGTAAATATCGGCCCGGAAGGTTTTGGAATCTACGGATTACTTCAATCCTTTTTTTCCTTGGTGTCTATTTTTGCGGGAGGATGGCTTGCTGGAGGAGTGACGAAGTTCACTAGTGAATATAGTCAGAAGAAAGACAATGCAACCGTTCGGAAAATCGGTTCCCTCTCAATACTAGTAACAACAATACTGTCTCTAATAATTATTTTGGCTCTTGTTATCGCCCAGGAACGGATCAGGGATATATTTCTTTCAGAAAAAGTACTTTCGATCTATTTTGTTCTCTTTTCAGTTTCCTTTTTGGGGACAAGCCTGAATCCCGTATTTATCGCTATCTTACAAGGATTAAAACAAGTAAAGTCTGTCGTTATTTTTCGCATTGCGATTTCAGTCGTGGATATTATTTTTGTTCTGATATTTGTTAGCGCTTTCGATTTGATCGGATTCTTTGGGAGCATTTTTGCCACTTCTGTCATCACGGTGATAATTGTCTTCATACAGTTTAAGCGGAATGTGGGAAGCTGGCTAATGCCCGCCTTCAAAGAGAATATTACAAAATATCTCCTCTATTTTGGTTTGTCCAGTATCTTTTTGGGTTTGCTCTATCTCGGCGGACAGTACTTCCTACGGATTCTCATACTGAAAAATCTTGACCTATCCGCCCTAGGTTTGTTTCAAGCTGGAATTGGGATTGTTGGATATTTAGGAATAGTCAATCGGGGCATACTATTTAGCTATTACCCCGATATTTCGGAAACGATGAGCAGTGCCAATAGAAACGGCATGATCAATGATTATTTAAGATTTGTCTTGATCACAAATATTCCGATTACCATTTTTGCCATTTTATTCGGAGAACAAATATTACTAATTCTCTTTAGTGTGAAATTTCTACCGCTAACGAAGATATTCTTTTGGTTTGCACTCGTTCATTTCTTCAGCAGTATTTCGACAATGTTCCATACCAATTTGATGGGCATGGGACTAATAAGAAACTTCACCTATTTCGGTATATTTGGAACTCTCTTCTTGATCGCGCCGCCCGTTTTATTTATAGCCAGATTTGGATTGGTGACCATTGCGATTGGTTTTCTCTTCAGTTATCTAGGCACGATCCCGGGCTATTATTGGTACTTGCATAGAAAAACAAATTTCACTTTTTCCAAGAAAGTATTTCGAATATCCATTGTTGCGGCGGTGCTTATCTCTTTGTCAATTATGTGTAGTGATAGCCTCTTAGTGCTCAGGATTCTTTGCGCGATCTTTACATCACTCATCGTCGCTTTTTTGCTTGAAAAAGAAGAGTACAGTAAACTGATTGCGTTAGTAAAAGTGTCCGGCGTGGACCGAGTGCGGCAATTTCTGACAAAATAATCGCTTTGACAAATGGAGAATAGCAGACATGTTTAAGAGGTCAAATGTTTCGTATAATATTAGCAGCGAGCTTATTGCGAATGAACTTAAGAGCAAAAATGGTCCCATAAACCAGATTTCATTGATGATTCCGAGCGGTGCAAAAGTGCTTGACATCGGCGCCGGCAATGGTATACTGGCTATACTCCTGCAGAAAAAACTTTCTGACCTGACTATTGATGGAATTGAACCCAATCCGTATGCGGCGGAATTAGCACGAAGCAATTACAGACACTTCTATATTGGGTTTTGTCAAGAGTTCTTTGACATCATAGCTCGTGAAAACTATGACTTCATAATTCTTGCTGATGTGGTTGAACATATGGCAGACCCCTTGGAGTTTTTGACAGCACTCGGTTCAATTCTCTCCCATAAAACCAAAATAATACTGTCAACGCCGAATATAGCATTTGGCGCGATAAAATTAGCACTATTAAAAGGTCATTTTAACTACTCGGATTCAGGGATCTTGGAGAGAACTCACCTAAGGTTCTTTACTCTCGAGACGCTACAGGCCTTAGTGTCAAACAGCGGGTTAAACATCGAGAAAGTAGTATTTCTGCAAAGAAGCTTCTTAAAAAGTGAAACAAGAATTGAGGACCTAAAGATAAGTCCGTTCTTGTTTTACGCGGTCAAAAAAGATCCGATGTCATTTACATATCAATTTCTGTTGATTCTCTCTAAAGAATCTTCCTCAATTGAGAGAATATCTGTCAGAGATATAGATAGGTTTCTCTATTTGAGGTACATGGTCCTCCGGCATGGAAATAATCCGTTGGTTAAATTACTCAAGAGAGTCTATACCACTATTCGGGGAAATACAACTAGATGACTCCAATAGTTAGCATTTGTATCCCTGCCTATAGGGAACCGGACCTGCTAAGAAAGCTTCTTAATTCTATTGTCATCCAAACTTTTGATGATTACGAAGTAATAATCACTGATGATTCAGTAAACGACATTGTTCAGAATGTAGTCAAGGATTTTGAGAAAGACGGACGGATCAAGTACTTTAAGAACAGCGAAACAAAAGGCTCCCCGGAAAATTGGAATGAGGCACTAAAACATGCTTCGGGTAAATACATCAAGATCATGCATCATGATGATTGGTTCAGCAGCCAAAGTGCACTTCAAGAATTTGTTAGAATAATGGAAGAAAATCCAGACGCCATTCTTTCATTTTGTGCGACAGATGTCATTGATGAAAACGGTATCCTGAAGTATACGTATTCTCCTGCCCCGAAAGATCTAAAAAAACTAGCGCGCGATCCGTATTGTCTGTTCGACGAAGTGACTATTGGGGCGCCAAGCGTTACTATTTTCAAAAATAACCTAGGCATATTGTTTGATCCCAAACTAAAATGGGTAGTAGACATTGATTTTTATATTAGGGTGTTGAACACCAATCCCAAATTTGTCTTCTGTCCGAAACCACTTGTATGTGTTTCATCCGAAGCGTTGAATCGGATTACGAACGAATGCCTCAATAATAGAGATGTTAACCTCTTTGAGTACTTCTATTTATATCAAAAGATCGAAACAAAAAATCTTTCCGACTGCAAATATCTAATGTTTATCGTGCGTAAGTTGGTTGCATTCAGTGTAAAAGGTAAGGACGAGCTCATCACATTAGGAATCAAAGAACCATTTTCACTTTCAATTAGAGCGGCAATTATTATTAGTGCGTTTCTGTTAAGGAACAAAAAAACTATTTTGACATTAAGAAATCTGCTCAGAGCGATTTGAATTCGGTATTCTGGATATCGATCTATGTACTCCTGATCGTCATTATTCCAAACGGGATCTGGGTAAGGAGTGCCTTTGATTTGCGAACCTGGATGATTTGTTCGGTAATGCTGTTGTTGCCTTCATGTATCACGCTGATAAGGCAAAAGAAAATCAAGATGGAGTCTGTAGATATTGTATTGCTGGCTCTGATCATGCTCGTTCCGATTTCGGAGTCATTTAAGGCGAATTTTAGTCAAGTGCTTGGCTCTTTATTGAGGGCGCTCTTGTATATTTACTTGCCGTATCTAGCCGGGAAGTACCTCATAAAGGACGAAAAACAGCTCATTATGTTCTTCTGTTTCTTTGCTCTCGCGGCAATTGTACTGTCGCTGGTTGCATTCTGGGAGAATTACTTTCATCTCTCTTTTTATCAAGAGTTAGGTCTATTTTCAGCGGATGATGACGAATGGCTGAGCGGTCAAACACTGTACGTCCGCTTCGATCAATTTAGAGTTACGGCTAGCTTTAGCCACCCCCTCTTCTTGGGAACTTTTTTTGATTTAGTCGTTCTAGCCAATATTCTGATCTTGGTCATTTATAAATCTTTAGCAAGTAGATTTGTGACAATCTTGTTATATGTTTCAATCGTTCTGGCTGCGATTGCTACGTTGCTGACTCAATCCAGAACGTCAATTGTCGCTCTTGGCATCGTGTTAGTGTTGCTCTTTATGCAAAACGCCAGGAAAATCAGGCTGATACTTCTCGTCACTTTCGTATCATCATTGGTCTATTTTCTGATTAATTATTTTTTCAGCGACTATTTGGGTGATTTCATTCAGCGAGGCTTTTCTCTCTCCTCGCAAGAATCGACAACGAATTTTGACTTCAGGTTAGAAATGATGATTCAATCGGCAGTATATCTATTTACTTATTTGAACTTTTTCGGGGAAGGAGTAATCAATAATGTTCAGTTGTACCAGTTTGTGTACAACACCGATCTGCTTAACGGATTTCTCTATGCTTTTTTGACCAAAGGCATATTTTATGGTTTGTTGATTCTCGTTGTATGGATCAAGGCATTTAAGACGACCTACCTTTCGAGAAAATATGATAATCACGCAAGAATGTTTTTGTTTATTTTGATTTATCTTTTTATTGTAAATAATATCACCATGTTATATGGTCAAAATGAAATTATCTTTTTCATGTTTATAGGAATTATCTTTAGTCCATATTTGAGGACCCAAAGAGCAGTGTCCCCGATTCCAGCAGTGTAATATCTGCCATTATCTGGCCGAGGTGGACGAGAAGTATCTCCGCCGGGCAATGCATACAACAATATGATTTTGCTGCGATGATCATCGATATCAGACATTGTAAATTCGGAGGGGAGATGAAATCCCGTTGAACTCTCTTCTTTCTGTCATCTTTCCGGTATATAATGGACAGAAATACCTGGATGAAGCAATTCAGAGTGTTCTGCGCCAGACGTTTAACGAGTTCGAGTTCATCATCATCGACGACGGTTCAAAGGATCAAAGTCTCAAAATCGTTAGGTCTTATTCGAACACTAGAATCAAAATATTTTCACGAGCGAACAAGGGGCTGGCGGCAACGCTGAATGAGGGGATATCCTACTCCAAAAGCAAATATCTCGCACGAATGGACCAGGACGATAAGTCTGAACCGGAGAGGTTTCAACGACAAATTGATTTTCTAGAAAAGAATCCCCGGTCTGTTGGAGTCGGAACGAATGCAAAGATTATTGACGAAAATGGTGTTGTGCTATACACATCACACGTGCCGACAGAAAGCGAAGAATTGCGAAATCTATTGCCATATACGAATCCTTTCTTTCACGGATCGATGATGCTGCGGCGCGATGCGGTGGTTTCTGCGGGAGGATACCGCACAGACACACGGCATTATATAGAAGATGATCTTCTATGGATTGAACTATCAAAGCGCGGTACTCTCAACAATCTTGAGCTTCCCCTATATTGTCAGAGAATTCATCCCGGATCGATGAACAATCTTCAGAAGGCAGTGAAAAAAAAGCTGCGAAATATTATCGCCGCGTATTCCGTATCGGGCACGATTGGGCCGCGTGACCTTGAGTTCTTGCAGGGTATCCGTAATGAACGGACTGCGAGGCAGCAGCGCAGTGCATATCACCTGACCGTGGGAAAAGTGAAGCTTGAGTACCTCAACGATAAACGAGAAAGCAGGAAAGAATTTGTTCAATCGTTCTTGAGCGACCCGCTGAACGTGAAGGCTCTGATGAATTATGTCACATCGTTTTTTCCGCGCAGCATGTTTCTTCGATGGGTTGGCTTAAGGGATTCAATCATGAACCGATGGACTATCAGAGGAACTACGAAATGAGTTCGACATACCTTGTCACTGGTGCTGGTGGCTTCATAGGAAGCCATCTCGTTGAAGAATTGACGAAGCAAGGTGCAAAAGTAAAAGCTCTTGTGCGGTACAACTCGAAAAACAATTGGGGCTGGCTTGAGAACTCAGAACTCAAGGACCAATTCGAAGTGGTGGTAGGCGATGTGCGCGACTATGACTCCGTTCACAAAGCGTTAGAGAATTGTCAGGCGGTTTTTCATCTTGCTGCCTTGATCGGAATCCCCTACTCATATCTTTCTCCGCTTGCGTATATCAAGACCAATGTTGAAGGAACATACAACATTCTGCAGGCTTCCTTGAAACTGGACGTTGAAAACGTTGTTCTCGCCTCCACGAGCGAAGTGTACGGATCTGCTCAGTACGTCCCGATTGATGAGAAGCATCCCCTCGTTGGGCAATCGCCGTATTCGGCTTCGAAAATTGGTGCGGATCAATTGGGATTGAGTTATTTTCGCTCCTTCGGCCTTCCTGTCCGCATCGTACGGCCGTTTAATACGTATGGCCCGCGGCAATCAGCGCGGGCAATCATTCCATCAATCGCCAGCCAGATCTTATTCGGGAAGAAAGAAGTTAGAATAGGTAATTTGGATCCGACACGAGATTTGACATTTGTGAAGGACACCGCAAACGCATTTGTCGAGGTCTCAAAATCCGGCGAGCTCTTGGGTGAAGTGACAAACGTCGGAATGAACGTCGAAATTTCTGTGAAGGACCTTTGGAAGTTGATCGACGAGATATGCGGGGGTCAAAGTCGCGTCGTCCAAGAGGAGGCAAGAATTCGTCCTGCCAAGAGCGAAGTAGATCGGCTGAAATGCGACAACCAAAAAATTCTAAGTAAGACTAAATGGCGGCCGCAGTACAATCTCCGAAAGGGATTGGAAGAGACCATCCAATGGATAAAGGCTCATCAAGAAAGCTATAAATCGGATATATACAATGTCTGAAAAAATTCCTCTTTCCGTTCCGTCATTTTTTGGAAACGAATGGAAGTACATCAAAGAGTGCCTCGATACCGGGTGGGTCTCTTCCGTTGGATCGTACGTGAAGAGATTCGAATCAGAAATAGCCACATTCGTAGGCGCGCGTCACTCAATTGCATGCGTGAACGGGACCTCTGCTTTGCAGGTTGCTCTTCAATTAGGCGGAGTAGATCCCGATGACGAGGTTCTTGTTCCGACAGTGACATTCATTGCCCCGATCAATGCCGTGAGGTACCGCAGTGCGACTCCGGTTTTCATGGACTGTGATCAGTACTATAACATCGATGTTGAAAAAACATCGGAGTTTGTAAAAACGCAGACAGTCTTTAAAGAGGGACTCACCTACAACAAACGTACAGGTCGGAAGATCAGCGCTCTTGTTGTCGTCCATGTTTTTGGAAATGCTGTGGATATGGATCGCCTTGTCACATTATGTACTGAGAGAAACATTCGGCTGATCGAAGATGCGACTGAAAGTCTCGGAACATTCTATCAATCCGGAAGTATCGCCGGACGGCATACAGGAACAGTGGGAGACATCGGCTGTTATTCGTTCAATGGCAATAAGATAATAACGACAGGAGGGGGTGGAATGATCGTTACGAACAACGATGAATTTGCGCAAAGAGCCCGATATCTGACAACGCAAGCAAAAGACGATGAAGTGCGATTCGTCCACAATGAAGTCGGATACAATTATAGGCTTACGAACATACAAGCTGCGATGGGCGTAGCGCAATTGGAACAACTCCCCAAATACCTCAAGATAAAGGAAGAAAACTTCTCGGCATACCGAAAAGAAATCGAAGGTGTCCCCGGATTGCGCCTGGCCTCTGTTCCGGAATATGCAAAGAACAACTTATGGATGTATGCTCTTCAAATCGACAAATCAGTGTATGGAAAAAACCGCGAAGAGGTTATGCAATTCTTTGAGACTAAGGGAATTCAAACCAGGCCTGTCTGGTACTTGAACCATTTGCAGAAGCCATATCAAAATTGTCAAACGTACAGGATAGAAAACGCAAACATTCTCCTTGAGCGCACATTGAATATACCTTGCAGCGTCGGCCTCCGGAAGAGTGATATTGAAACGATTTGCACATATCTAAAAATGGTAGGTTGATATGAACGTGGTACTACTTGCTGGTGGAAAAGGATTGAGGTTGAGACCGTACACCACGGTTTTGCCGAAACCTCTTTTGCCCCTGGGGGATAAACCGATTCTTGAACACCTGCTGAATCACCTACGCCGCCACAACTTTACAAGAGTGTATTTGTGCGTCGGATATTTGTCGTCCCTCATACGGGCCTATTTTGGTGACGGAAAGAATTGGGGGATCGAAATTGAATATGTTGAAGAAGACAAACCATTGGGGACTGCAGGATCTCTCTCATTACTCCCTGAAATGAAGGAGCCATTTCTTGTTCTAAATGGTGATCTCGTGACGGACCTGGATTTTGAAGATATCGTCAAGTATCACATAGCGAATAATTCACTGCTGACGATTGGAGTTCATAAATTGAATTACAAATTGCCCCTCGGCTTTCTGGAAGTTGACGACAAAAATAAAATTGTCGACTACATCGAGAAACCTGTGAGGACGTACAATATGTCCATGGGCATCTACGTCTGCGATCCGGCCGTTCTCAAATATGTGAAAAAGAATGAGTATCTCGACTTCCCCGATCTGACGCGCCTTCTGATAAAGGACAACGGAATGGTCACGCCCTATTTCAACGATGCTCTCTGGTTGGACGTCGGCAGGCCCGAGGAGTATGAGAAAGCCGCTGAGTTGTTTGAAAACAAGAAAGACTCAAACTCATAAAGTGCGAAAAATTGGCAATTCCCCGTTGCGGTACAGCAATCACAAATTGCTGACGCAAAAGGTCGGAATGGATCCACGAACGCGGCCACAACACCGCGATTGACTCACTATCCTAATTGATATGCGCATCTGTTTTCTAGCCGACGCGAAGAGCTGGCATACGACAAAGTGGCTCCAATATTTTGTGGAAAATGGCCATGAGGTGCACGTCATTGCTCCGGATGAATTCTGGGACAAGCGGGTTCATTCGCATTACGTCGAAATGATTACCCTCCCCGGGGACTGTTCTCTTCTTCGATTCTGGAAGAGTTACAGAAAATTCAAGGCCATCATCAGATCAATCAAGCCAGATGTGCTTCATGCAATTTCCGCTCGTCACGGGCTCTTTGGCGCGATGATGGGGTTTAGTCCATTAGTGCTGACCGGGTTGGGATGGGATGTTCTGCACCGTCCAAAAACGTCCTTGCTTAAGAAACTCGAAACAAAATTCATATTATCCAGGGTCGATCTCTCGACCACTGAATCGGTTTCTACCCAAAAGGAAATGCTGAAGTACCAGAAAAAAAAGAATAGCGAAATAATAGTGTTCGGCGTTGACAAAAGAGAATTTCATCTGGATATATCGACAGAATCGCTGAGATCAGAATTGCGGATCGACGGTCAGAAAGTCATTTTGAGTCCTCGCTCTATGTTGGGGAATCTGAACATTGAAATCATTGTACGGGCGATTCCACTGGTTTTGGAAAAGATCCCAAACTCTGTTTTTGTATTCAAGTACAACTATGGCCATCTGCAGTCGCGAATGGAAGACCTGGCACGATCGCTGGGAGTTTTGCAGAATACCAGGTTTGTCGGATATGTTGGAGATTACGCGAAGGTGCCCGCGTACTACAAAATATCAGATGTCTGTGTTTCAATCCCTTCTTCGGACAGCACGGCAAGGGCCTGGTTCGAATCTATTGCGTGTGGAACGCCTCTCGTACTTTCGGATATTCCCAATACTCACGAATGGTTTACGGACAGAGAGAATGCGATGATTGTGCCCTTGAGGGATCCTGCCGGTACGGCAGCTTCGATAATTGAAATTATGGAAAATGAGCCTTTGAGAAAGAAATTGATCAGCAACGCCAGTTTGTTGATCGAAACAAGGGGCGATTATGTCCAAAACATGATGAGAATGGAGCTAATCTACTCGGATTTGAGTAGTCCAAAAGGAAATCAAACAGCACGCTATCATTGAAATTAATGCATCTTCTTTTTAAGAAATATTTTCTGAACTATCGGTCACTCTTTTTCTTCTATCTCGTATCGAGACTCCTCATTCTTTTGTCATTTAATGAGTTGCCGAGTCTTTTTATTAGTCACTACGAGCCAGCGGCAAAGAATGTGATCGCTGGAAAAGGATTCAGCGTCGAGTATGAGCAAACACTTGTCCCCCTTACTCTCTACCCGCCAGGTTACAGCTCTATTATCGCAGGTGTTTATTTCCTTGCTGGAGTGAATCCGAACCATCTGCGGGTGCTTCAAATTGTGTTTCTTTCGCTCTGCCTCTTTCTTTTCTGTAAAACTATTGAGCATCACATAGAAGATCAACGCAAGGCAATACTCATTGGATATTTTTACGTTTTGAATCCAATATTTTGGGTTCAGGATGTGTCTTTGAATACCGGCGCCAGTCTTGCGATTTCCTTTGCTTTGTTGGGATTATTCTTTGCAGCTTCATTCTTCCGTCATGCCAGGAACTACCCTGCAATGTTCCTCGCGGGATTATTCATTGCTGTCGCCAGTTCTATCAGGAGTGAGTTTACTTTGTTCCTGGTTGCCCTCATAGGCCTATCGTTGGCTCCCCCAAAGTTCAACCTTAAAGGTATCCTCCTATTCATTGTGGGGGTGAGTGTGGTGTTTGTGCCGATGAGTATCAGGAATTACTCAAATTTTGGAGCGATAAGTCCCTTGCCCGGCGGTACGGGATTGGCCATGGTCAACGTGATAGGTAAGTATTATCCATCAAATGAAGAACAATTCGCTTTCGGAGACGGAAAGATTCTCCAAGTCGAAGGGGGCAACTTCACTACGTTGACGTATCCAGATCCGTATCAGAGAGAAGCTGCACGGTTACACCGATCGTTGAATTTTATTTACAGAAATCCAGGCAAGTATTTCGTCGTGTTGCTGAAGAACCTTCCCCGTGCGTGGTTTGGGCAGCAGCTCTACTTATCTGGTGACGACTCAATAAGTTTTCAGGAATACGTCTCAAGTGGAGGCGGGTTGTTCGCATTTTTGAAAAGTCACCCACTAAAGTTTGCAGACATTGTTCTGGGTTTTGTTGATTCTCTGTTATTGTTTTTCGCTGCGTTGTATTTTCTTTTGACATATCTGCCGGCATTTAAGAAGTACTCGTTTTTTATTGTGCCGGCTATTTTCTTTTTCATTTTTTTCGTCCCCTTGGGTACACTGGGCAGATACACCTTGCCGGGATACACTATGCTGATCCCGTTAAGCTA
>Ga0315281_10005864_pt1 | contig 17525 bp, 13 predicted proteins | sample YL17G07_0_MG_FD_204540 | JGI IMG/M metagenome (GOLD analysis project Ga0315281, IMG submission 204540) | Sediment microbial communities from Yellowstone Lake, YNP, Wyoming, USA - YL17G07_0 | ecosystem: Environmental > Aquatic > Freshwater > Lake > Sediment | place: USA: Wyoming | collected...
CGACACACCTCGATTAACAGTCGTGGTAATGGATCCCGATGTCGAATGGAATGACGCTTCGACAGGCTCAGCACAAAGGAAGAACGGTATTCGAAAGAACCTTCGGGATTGGTGCAGAAACAAGGGAGATTCGCCGAGAACCTACCCCGCCTCTCTCGTTTGGTGTCTAAGAAAACCCGGTAGGGCGTTATATGAAAGGGTTGAATTGCTGCTCGCGTGGAATCGAGTGGCAGATGAGATTGCGACAGGCGCATTAGGGGGTGAATTTGATACTGAGGAGAAGAATAAGGTTCGGAGTAATCTGAAAGACGCAGAAGAACAAGCACGTGATGAAGTATGGGCGAGTTATAGATTTGCGTACCTGCTCGATCCGCAAAATGAGACAGGAATGAAATTGATTGATTTGGGAGCAGGACACGCAAGTTCAATGGAGACACTCACTGGTCGTGTCATCTCAGCCCTCAAATCGGAGGGTATGCTAAATGAATCTGTTGGGGTAGGATACATCGAGCGCAACTGGCCAACGGCTCTAAAGGAAAGTAAGATGTGGCCGCTGATGGGACTTCGGCAAAGCTTTTTGAACGGCTCGCTAACGAGACTCCTTGACGTGGACAAGGCGCTGAAAATCAAGATTCCTGAATTTGTCGAAAAAGGGGACTTCGGTCTGGCATCTGGTAGCAATCCAGACGGATCATTTACTAGGGTATGGTTCAACGAGCCTTTGTCTCACGAGGAGGTGACATTCGAAAAAGATGTGTTCTTGTTGCGTAAAGACAAGGCGCAATCGTTGAAATCGGGTAAGCCTGCGGAGAAATCGCCTGCAACGATTGAACCGCCGCCGGTCATTCCTCCGACTGAAGGCTTGGCGACCCCAGGTGATGTGCAACCGAGTGGAGTACAGCGGCATTTGAATCTGCGCGGCAACATTCCTCCTGAGATATGGAATAGATTTGGTAGCAAGATCTTGCCGAAAGTGCGAAACGCGAAGAATCTAGAGTTGAATTTGCAGGTGTCCCTGGAAGGCACCGAAGAAGAATTGAGAAGCCTTCGATCGGATCTGCAACAGGCGCTCAACGATTTGGGATTGGGAGAGCAGCTCAACATTACGCTTGAGGACTAATCACGATAGTTCTGTTCTCGCTCTGCCGCTCAGCGGCCGAACGTTAGCTTCAGACACTCTGCGTCTCTCTGATCGAAAAGTACATCTGAATTCCTGGAAAAACGGGTTCAACCCACAAGCATGGTCTGTCAATGACTACCTACGAACGAGCGATACAGATATACCAAGTTCTCACCGCCTGTGCACACTCCAGGCAGATTCTGACGTACGAACTGCTTGGCAAGCGAATAGGAATGCCAGCGAGAGGTCTGGCACCTCATCTTGCCCACCTAATGAAGTACTGCAAGAAGAAAGAGCTACCACCTATCACCGTGCTGGTGGTTCAGACCGAGAGCGGGAAGCCTGGTGAGGGTTTCACCACGTTTGACGACCTTCATAGAGATCGTGAGCGTGTCTTCAACCACGACTGGTACAAGCGGAAGCCCCTCACCCTAGACGATCTGAAGAATCTCTGAGAATGGCCCTCGTCCCCGCCTTGGCCGGTTGCCGATCCGGTTGGGTGGTGGTTGAGAATGACCTGCGATCCGGCAGCGGGAGTCGGAGAAGGAGCTGGAGAATTTGTTTGACAGTCTGATCCTTCGACCCTTCGCCGCTGCTCAGGGCAGGCTCCGCCCCGTCAAAGTGCGTCGGGACTGCGCTCACGACAAGTGCAGAGGGCGTTTAGGGGAGAACTTGTAAAGGAATAGCAGAAATAAGATGTGAACATTCTCAGCGGTTAAGCTTGGAAGAATGTTGTCGCTTTCTTTGCTCGTCCAAAGAAAGCGACAGAAAGTCCCGCAGTCTGGGATCCCGCTCTAATGCGGGATCCTGAGAAGCGGGAAAAGGACGCCGAAATCGTAACCCACCGAGTCGTTATGTCACAGCAACCGAAAGAGTGAGTGAAATTGACGCTCCAACCCGCACCGCCGACGATTTCGTGGCTAAGGGCGATGTTAACGCTGAAATGATAAAGCGAAAAACTGTGGAGAATTTGTTTAACAGCCTGACCCTTTGACTCGTTCTCCGCCTCCCCGATCAAAAGAATCGGGGCAGGTCGGCGGATCACTCGCTTCTATACAACAAAGAATGCTTGAAAGATTGCAATGGACGCTCATCATCCGAATGAACCGCATTGCGTGGCGTGCAATCGTACGGGACAGCAGGTTCCCTTGATTGCACTCGAATTCCAGAATCAGAAGATCTGGATCTGTCCGCAGCATCTTCCCATGCTTATCCACGACCCCAAGACGCTGACCGGCAAATTGCCCGGCGCCGAGGGTATGGAACCGGCAGACCATCATGATTGAAGTGAGGCAATTTCCCGCCTAAGGCGGATGTCAGAAAGTCCCGCTCCGCGGGGCTTTCCTAAAAGAAAGGGACAACAACCCGCGTCAGTTCGAGTCCCGACGTAGTCGGGAAGAACTGAACCCGGCTTAGTACACCCCTTGACTCCGCTCGAGGATAAGCCGCGGGAGCTGCGCTCGGGGTGACTAGAAGTTATCTCAAAAACCCGACTGATGTCATTCTGAGGAGCGTAGCAACGAAGAATCTCATTATTGCCTTCTGAATTCGAAGACTAGATTCTTCGCTTCGCTCAGAATGACAGTTCACACTATTTTTGAGATGGGTTGTAGTCATTGCGAGGAGCACCGCTGATAGCGGGGAATCGCCCCTACAGATCGAGCACGTAGTCAGCAAACGATTTCCCCACGGACCGCAATTCCACTGAAATGGCAAAGCCCAAAGAAGACAAGCCGCTTGTTGTCCGGTGCCCGAACTGTAAGCAAGTTCGTGAGCCCGACTTCAATGAAACCACGCGGCGCTATGTTTGTTCTATCTGTGCGGCACCGGTTGACGCTCAGGTTCTGATTGAGAAGAAGAAACGCGGATTGAAATAGTCCGCACGATCGAGCAGCGTGATGTTACTCCCACACTCGAAGAAGTAAGGTGCTCTAATGAAACTAGGCATGATTTCTCGGAATCCGGCACTGAAGTGTCAGGACGGAAGTCCTGACACCACTTCTTAGCCGTACGTCATCCTGAGCGGAGTCCTCGGGATTCCAGTTGTCGAAGCGAAGGATCTGACCATCAGACGTTAATCAGATTCTTCTCCCCTGAAAGGCGGGGCTCAGAATGACAGACGATGTCAGATTCTTCTCCCGCTCTCCGAGCGGGATCAGAATGACATCCAAGGATTGGGCGCGGAGCGGCCGAGGGATGCATTCCCACGGAGACTGCACGTACAAGGGTGAAATTATCTCCTTTGGTCGCGAAATCGGTGGCGGCGTGCGTGTGCGATCTCCTTGGGCTTCAGGAGGAATTATCTGGGTCGGGCAGGAAGCGCAGAGTCGAATACTTAACACGGGACTTCAGTGGAGAAAGATATGCTAATGCCACTTCTAATGACAGATCTTGTGGCAACGCCGTGCCTTCGGCATATTCAGAAAGGCAGTAGTGCTCGTTTCCACATCTGACCCCTAGAAGAAACCAAAATCCTTTTGTGGAAACGGCACTTGAATTCATACGAGATCTGTACGGCCACCAGGAATGGGCAGATGCCGAGCACTGGAAGGCCATCGAAGCTCATCCGGGTGCGATTGATGACGACGGGATCTGTAAACGCCTCCGCCATCTTCACACGACGCAGTATGCGTACCTGCTGCTGGTCCGGGGAGATCAAGTCGACTTGAGGAGCTTCGCGAAGCGCTATGGAGACTCTGTCGCGATGCAAGCGGTTAAGGAGCACGCGATCGAGGTCCATCGCGAAACGGCTAAACTTCTGAGCGAACTCCCTGCATCAAGACTCGAAGAGAAAATCCTCATCCCGTGGTTCAAAGATCCGACCTTCATCGTCACTATCGGTCAAGCACTCGCACAGGCGGCAATGCATAGCCAGTACCATCGCGGCCAAAATGCAACGAGGCTGCGCGAGTTGGGAGGGAAGCCACCCACGACCGACTTCGTGCTTTGGATATTGAAAGGTCGTCCGAAGGGGGAGTGGGTATTGCCGGTGAAATGACAAAAGGAAGTTGATTTACCTATGTCCCTCCTCGCCAGCGTCGCCGGCTGCTGTTGCGGTTGACTCTACGCTGGCGGCAAACGCCGAACGGGAGTTGAGAAAATAGACGAAGAAAGCAGGGTAGAGACGCACTGCAGGCCACGGCATCGAAAAATGCTTGACTAAAACAAGGATTTTCTTATTTTACTTTGGAGCTGTAAACTAAAATAAGCGAATTCTTATTTTACCGTAACCACTCCGTCGCCTCGAGAATATAGATAGCCACGAAGGCCCGAAGACACAAAAAAATGAAAGAGAAATTCAAACCGCTGTCAGAGAGAGACGAGGCTATTGCAAAAAAGATCGTCGACGCAGCATACACGGTCCATAAGAATTTGGGTCCTGGCTTGCTGGAGAAGGTTTATGTGGTCTGCTTCTGTCATGAGCTCACAAAACGAGGTTTGCAGTACCAGCGGCAAGTTAATCTACCAATCGTTTATGATGGCATGACGTTTGATGAGGGGCTGCGGGTGGATGCTTTCGTTGAGGACTCGATCATTTGTGAACTCAAAGCTGTCGATCAATTTTAATGTCCCTCTCATCAAGAAGGGGATCAAGAGAATCATTCTTTGAATTCTTTGTGCCTTTCCCGCCCGACCGAACGCCCGCCAGACCGACAAGTCTGTCGGGCTGGGTCGTTCGGGCGGGGCGCCTTTGTGGCTGAGTAGTTAGATTTTAACTTGAGAAAAGAGCCGAGATGGACCTGAAGGAATTCAAATCCGGAACGTATCGCCAACAGTACCAGTACAAGAGCTTCACCCCCTCGCTCATCAACCACACCTGGGTGTGGAGCAATCCGAAGATCAACACACTGCTGGAAGAGGCAAACCATAAGCTCGGCTCACTGAATGCCTTCTCGAAACAACTGACGGATGTGGACTATTTCATACGGATGCATGTCATAAAAGAAGCGACGACATCGAGCCGTATTGAGGGGACAAAAACGAATATCGAGGAGGCACTACTCAAGGCGGAGGAAATTGATCCAGAGAGAAGGGACGATTGGCAAGAGGTTCAGAATTACATTGCCGCAATGAACTATGCTGTGAAACGTCTTCAAAGTGTCCCTGTGTCGACACGACTCCTCAAGGAAACGCACATAATGCTCTTGAGCAAGGGCCGTGGCGCGAGCAAGTTACCCGGAGAGTATCGCAAAAGCCAGAACTGGATCGGCGGATCGTCAATCAAAGATGCAGTGTTCATTCCACCACCCCACGAAGAAGTCGACTCGCTCACGAGTGATTTGGAGAAATTCCTCCATAACGATGCGATTGATGTCCCGAATCTCATTCGAATTGCCATCGGTCACTACCAGTTCGAAACCATCCACCCGTTTCTTGACGGCAACGGACGTATCGGTCGCCTGCTGATAACGCTCTATTTGGTCAGCAAAGGTCTGCTCGTGAAGCCGACGCTGTATCTTTCGGAGTACTTCGAGAAGCACCGTTCCATGTACTACGATAGACTGATGCTTGCGAGAACGCAGAACGATTTGGCACAATGGATCATGTTCTTCCTGGTTGCGGTGACTGAAACGTGCAACAAGGGCATTGCCACGTTCGAGAAGATTCAACAGCTCCGCGACGACGTCGAAGGAAAGAGAATTGTGCAGCTTGGGAAGAGGCTCCCGAGAGCGAAAGAACTGGTGATGAACCTCTACCGGAATCCAAGCGTCAGGGCCGCAGATGTCTGCACAATACTGAAAGTGACTCCGAAAACGGCCAACGAACTGATACAGGACCTTGTTGATCTCAAAGTCTTGATCGAAGTGACAGGAAGCAAACGAAATCGTGTGTTTTCGTTTGCAGAATACGTGAGTCTATTCTCAAACTGATGCAAGCAGCGGAAGAGAGTGAACGTGGCAATGCATCACCCACGATCGGTCAACACTCCTCGCCGGCGTCGACGGCTGCCGTTCCGGTTGGGTGATGGTTGTGCTGAACGATCTGCACATCTTCCTCGGCCCCCCCAGCAACAGACTTGACAATGTCCTTCTGGCTTTGTAGATTTACTCAACACGCTGAGTAAATTTACTCAATAAGCTGAGTAAAATCTATGCCGGCCGTATTCAGACGCTCGCAGCACAAGATCCTACTGGCCAGACTCCAGGAACCACGCCGTTTCATCCAGGTCCTCGCCGGTCCCCGCCAGTCGGGGAAAACTACCATCGCTCAACAGGTCGTGGAGGCGCTGAAGAGGCCTGCCCATTACGCATCCGCGGATGAGCCGGCGCTGCGCGGGACCGCGTGGATCGACCAGCAATGGGAAGCAGCGCGCCTCCTGGCGGCTCAGACGAATCGCAAGGGAGCCGTCCTTGTTCTGGACGAGATCCAAAAGATCCCGGGCTGGTCCGAAACGGTCAAACGGCTCTGGGACGCCGACACAAAGAACAAAGTCCCGCTCAGCGTCGCACTTCTGGGCTCGGCCCCTCTTCTGGTTCAACAGGGCTTGACGGAGAGCCTGGCCGGACGGTTTGAGGTCATCCCGGTTACGCATTGGTCGTTCACCGAGATGCAAGAAGCGTTCGGGTGGAGCGTCGAACAGTACATATATTATGGTGGTTACCCCGGTTCTGCGTCGTTGATCCAGGACCACGAGCGGTGGGCACAGTATGTCGTTCATTCTCTGATCGAGACCACGATCTCGCGGGATATCCTGCTTATGACACGCGTGGACAAACCTGCACTGCTGAGGCAGCTCTTTCAGCTCGGTAGCTCCTCCTCAGGTCAGATTGTCTCCTATCAGAAACTCGTGGGGCAGCTGCAGGACGCAGGCAACACGACAACGCTCGCGCACTATCTTGAACTCCTGCATGGAGCGGGGATGCTGGCCGGCCTGAAAAAGTACGCCGGCAAGCAAATCCGTCAGCGAGCATCCAGTCCCAAGCTGCTCGTCCTCAACACCGCGTTGATGTCCGCTCAAGTGGAAATCCCCTTCGCTCAAGTAAAGCGCCAGCCCGATCTGTGGGGGCGACTCGTCGAGTCCTCCGTCGGTGCTCACTTGGTGAACGGTTCCGTCGGGACTTCCCTCCGGGTGTTCTATTGGCGGGAGGGGGCAAAGGAAGTAGACTTCATCCTGCAGCAGGGGAGATCATTAACGGCGGTAGAGGTCAAAAGCGGCCGACAGCGCGAGAGCCTTGCAGGTATCGATGCGTTCAGCAAGCTCTATCGCCCTCAGCGCAAGCTTCTCGTGGGCTCGGGTGGTATTCCGCTGGAGGAGTTTCTGTCTTTCCCACCTTCGCGTTGGGTCGGGTGAGGTTCAAGAGGAACGACCCTCTCCAGGAAAGGCGGATTGCACAGTGTTGCCAGCCTCGCCGGCTGCCGTTGCGGGTAGTTGGTAAATCGTAAGGTTGCAGCGATGACCGCTGATCGAGCACAATCAAGACAGGAGTTGAGTCGTGTTGGATAACAAGACAATTCTGGTTCTGGACGACGAAGAGCTGCTGTTAAGTTATCTGGTCAACGACCTGCGATCAGCGGGCTACAGAGCCTTTGGCATGGAATCGAAACGTCTGGGCTTGCACTGGATGAAGGAACATCGCCCCGATCTTGTCATCTCCGACATATACTCGCCTCAAATGAATGGTTTTGAATTCATCAACGCCCTAAAGGCAGATCCGGATTTGGCGCACACACCTGTAATCGATCGTTGTATCAGGAGCGGCAGATTTCGAAGCGGCGGCCAAGGCCATGCAGCTCGGCGCATTTGAAGTCTTCAAAAAGCCGTGCGACCTCAAGGAGCTGCGCGGCACGATTCAGAAAGCCTTGCGGGAGTAATTTGCCGCCCGTGTCCATTCTTGTTGAGTCCCGACGTAGTTGGGAAGAACTACACCAGGCTGGGTACACCCCTCGACTTCGCTCGAGGATAATGCGCAGAAGCTGCGCTCGGGGTGACTAAGAATACAGTCAGTTCGAGTCCCGACGCAGTCGGGAAGAACTGTACCTGGCTTGGTACGCCGCTCGACGGAGTTTACCCCGGCGAATGCCGGGGCTCGGGGTGACTCACATTGGTTGGATTGCGAGCATCATCAAGCCCACGCGGAGTTAAACGCGCGGCCCGCGTAATACACCCCTTCTCCCGTGGACGGGAGAGCGGTCTGGCTTGCTCGCCATGCTTTGTGGCGAGGGTGAGGGTCCTTTGGAACCCCACCGTACCTCCCCTAGCATAGGAGGGGCTATTTTTTCTTTCTTCTCATTACGAACGAGAGGCCGGGCTCGGCTTTCGTGTTGCCTTCTCAGACACCTTTTCGTATCTTCCAAAAAGGCCCACGAACGAAGTGAGTGGTCGCCATTTTGAGAATCCCGCTTTGCTTTTAAAGCGGGATTTGCAAGGACGCTTCATCAACACTTGTATTCTCTGCGCCTGTAGCTCAGATGGATAGAGCGACAGCCTCCGGAGCTGTAGGCCGGGCGTTCGAGTCGCCCCAGGCGCACTCAGCAAACACACGAATCGAACCATCATAACAAGGATCCTCAATGCTCAAACCAAAGAAGAAAATCAGCAAGAAAGAGATCAAAGAAGACAAGCTGGTTACCACATACTACGAAGCCACCACGTGGTACGAAAGCAATAAGAAGCTCGTCAACGGCATCGTCACGGGTGTCATCATTCTGGCCATCGCTGCGTTCGCCTACTCAAACAACGTCAGCAGTAACAACCGGAAAGCGAACACGGAGCTCGGCAAGATCCTCCGCTACTACGACCAAGGACAATACGACGTTGCGATCAACGGCAATCTGCAGGAGGGTGCTCGGGGGCTTCAGGCGATCGTGGATGACTACGGAAGCACGAAAGCCGGTGAGCTGGCGCGATTCTATCTGGCAAATGCCTACTACGGACAACGCGACTACGACAAGGCGCTGCAGAATTTCCTCGACGTGAGTTTTAGCGATGACCTTATCTCGAGCTCTGTGCTCGCCGGCGCGGGAGCTTGCTATGAGGCGAAAGGGGACCACGAGAAAGCCGCGTCGTATTATGAGAAGGCCGGCCTGAAGCACGGAAAGGCGGTCACCGCTGCTGAGAACCTCTTCCGCGCCGCGCAGAACTACGCTGCGGTCGGCAACAAGGAGAAAGCCCTCGACCTGTACAAGAAGGTGAAGAAAGAGTTTCCCACTTCTTCGTACGCTCGTGATATTGACCGCTGGATCGCCGCGGCAAGCTCGTAGGCACGCGCCCTCACAATCACCGTAGAGAATCGTCCAACAACAACGATTTCACGACCAAAGGTTCTCTGAACTGGACATGCGAGAAATGCCTTCACGGGCATTTTTCGCTTTTAACAAGCGGGGTGAGCCGCTGTAAGAACGCATGTATTCCTCCCATTGCGTCCCGTTCCGGTTAATACTAGGATTTCTGCAACTTTTCTCGCAAATTCTCGAAATAATACTGGAGAGCCGGTCGAAAAGAGTCGCCACAAAGTCACGAAGACACCAAGGTGTACCAGAACTTCACTTTTCCCCTTCTTATTCTTTGTGCCTCGGCGTCTTTGTGGTTCCGCTTCTGAGATTCCGCTGCGCAGGCGGGATTTCCCGCCCTTCAGGATTCCGCTCTTAAGGCGGGATTCTGAGGAGCGGAACTGAACACCGGAACAAATAGTCGGTTTTCGTCCGCGCTTCCAACAGGCTGTTGAAACAAACCAGTTTGTTGGTGGGTCAGACATTCTTGTCTGACCTTTTTGTGGATTTTTGACAGGCATGAATGCCTGTCCTACCGTGTGAAATTGAAGGGGTGTCACGGTCCCCCGCCAAAAGATGCGGGGCAGGCACACCGTGACACGCATAACGATTTGTTTTCGGCATCTTGCGTCACGAAATCCTGCCCGCCCATTTTTAGATTCGCATCTGGCAGGCGGGGGTTCGTGACGCCCCTGTGTCATCACTTTTTGGACGGCCTCCTACCGTCTGAAATCCTTTTTTCAACGGGCTGCTCGTGGCAGACTCGGCACAACATCGGGATTGATCAGGACTTAGGCACACAGGCTCCATGTCGCGCTTGAAAAAAACTATATTCGTCGTTGGCGCCTTTATCATCCTGATCGTTGCCTACGTCTTTGATGTGGTCCGCGCAGCCTCAGGGCAGGAATTCGCCGGAGTGATGTACATTCGGGAAGGCGCTCTTTTCGTTGCGTTCCTGCTCCTCTTCCTCTTCATCCACGCCTCGAGAACGGCGAAAGCCGTCGCTGTTCCGAAAAACATCGGCCGGTTGCTTGCCTATTCATTTGCCGTTGTCGTTGTGGTGACCTCGATCATGTTTATCGGCAAATCGAGCGCCGAGGCCGAAGACCTGGTCCAGCGTTCCCGAGGTGCGGTGGAAATTCTCCTCTCCAATATCGTTTCTGTCCTGCTCGGTCTGTTCTCCATCTCCACACTCCTCACGATACGGGGCCTTGTCCTCTACAAGCGTAAGAAGGGGACGAAGCGGAACTTTGTCGCGTATGTAGTTCTCCTGGTGGCGGCGAACGCAGCCGCGATCGTCCTGTTGTCCGGCGAGGGGCGAATCATTGTGTCGATCCTCTTCTCGCTGACCGTCATCATGGCGGTAGTCAACTCATTCAAGCAGAACTGGGTCGTTTACCTCTCAAGGAGGGAAAAACTCTATTCCATTGCGTATTGTGCGCTGTTGTTCCTGGCGTTCCTCTTCATCAACGTTCTCATCAGCCAATCGGTGGTAGAGCAGGCGCTGGTGTATTTCCATCGGCCGCTCCAGAGCTTCATTCAGCTCAACGCCATCTTCGGCGTTATTTATTTTGGCATGGCGTTCGTGAGCGCGTTGTTCCATCTGCCGACGGCGGAGGTGTATGAGCGGAAGCAATCCGAACTGACCTCGCTGCACAACTTGAGCAGGCTCGTCACACAGGTCTTCGATTTCGCCGACCTCGTGAACACGGTCACGAGCATGACGCTGGAAGTCGTCGGAGCGAGGAGCGCCTGGCTCGAGCTCATCAAAGGGCGGAAGGAGGACGGCGAGGTGCTGGTGGAGGTCGTTTCCCTCAAGAATATCTCCTTGCAGCAAATCGAAGCGGTTACCGTCAATAGCGATCTGTCGCTGAGGAAACTCGTGATGGACTCGAAGCGCGCCCTGTCCATCGAGGACGTGTCCAGCGACCGGCGAACGAAGCACATCAAGAAGCTCGGTGTCCCTGTCGGCTCGCTTCTGAGCGTTCCCCTGATTTCCCATGGCGAGTTGATCGGTTTCCTGCATGCGACGAAGGATTTCGAATTCGGGTTCGATCAGGATGATATCGACGTTCTGACCACCTTTGCGGATCACGTCACGATTGCAATCGAGAACTCAAAGCTCATCTCTGAATCGTTTGAGCGGGAACGCTTCCAGCAGGAAATGATGGTGGCCCAGCAGATGCAGAAGAGGCTGCTCCCGCAGCGCATTCCCCAGTATTCCGCGCTCGACATTTCGGCGGTCTCCGAGCCGTCACTCGAGGTCGGTGGCGACTACTACGATTTCGTGGCGCTCGATTCGAATCGCCTGGGTGTCGTTGTCGGCGATGTCTCCGGCAAAGGCGTCTCGGCCGCCTTCTACATGGCGGAAGTCAAAGGGATCTTCCAATCGCTGAGCAAGCTCTGCGTCTCTCCCCGGGAATTGCTGCTGCGGGCGAACCAGGCTTTGATGGATAGCCTCGAAAGAAATTCGTTCATCAGTCTGCTCTACGCCATTTTTGATATACAGCAATCGAAGCTCACCCTGGCCCGCGCGGGGCACTGCCCGATGATCTATATTTCAGGGGATAGGTCGGAGCTCATTCGTCCGACGGGCCTCGGGCTCGGATTGACGTACGACGCGCTCTTTGAGGACACGACGCAAGAGACTGCGATCTCGCTCAAGAGCGGGGATGTGTGCGTTTTCTACACAGACGGGGTCAACGAGTCGCGCAACGCGGACGGGGAAGAGTTCGGTTTCGATCGTTTGTTGCAGACGGCGGTCACGAGCCGCGGCGAATCCGCAGAGGTGATCAAGACCACGATCCTGCAAGAAATCAAAAACTATACGGGCGATTCATCGTATGGAGATGATATGACGCTCGTTGTCGTGAAAGTTCGGTGAGGAGGGGGCTCTCCGTCATGAGCAAGCAACAAGGGGATGAACCATCGAGGGCAACTATGGGAACGAACAACGGACAGAGTGTTTTTTATTCGAATCAAGAAGGAGTACACCACCATGGCTGATTTCAAGGTCCACCAGCGAGATGGAGAGGGAGTGAGCGTCATCGATCTGAAAGGATATCTCGATGCTCATACGGCGCCCGATCTTGAAAACGCCTTCCAGCGATTGATGACCGACAGGAAGTACAACATCGTCGTGAACTGCAAAGACCTGTCGTACATCAGCAGTGCCGGACTGGGTGTTTTCATGGCGTTCATTGAGGACGTCCGGAAAAACAAGGGTGATATCAAGCTGACGAACATGTCGCCGAAAGTGTATAATGTGTTCGATCTGCTTGGTTTTCCGATTCTTTACGAGATCTACAAGGATGAACAGGAAGCGATCAGCCGCTTCAGGGATCAGAAGAAATCGTAAGCGCCCTGTGATGAACGTCGTATCGCGTTGACAATCGATTGATGATGAGCCGAGTTCAGAAAAAACTGACGAAGACGATCGAGAGCCGGACGGACAACCTGCTGCAGGTGCGGGAATTTGTCCTCGGAGCGGCGCGTGCGTTTGGGTTCTCGGAGGAGGAGGCCTCGAAAATCGTTCTGGCTGTCGATGAAGCATGCACCAACGTCATCAAGCATGCCTATCATTACGCCACCGACAGGTCGATCCAAATCGTCGTCGAACCCAACAAGGATCGCTTCCAGGTTACCGTCATCGACGATGGAAAAGCGTTCAATCCCTCCAGTGTCAAACTCCCAGATTTGAAGCAGCACCTCACTCACTATCGCCGTGGTGGGTTGGGCATCTATCTCATGAAAAGCCTGATGGACAAGGTGGAATACAAGTACTCCCCGGGAAAAAAGAACGAGGTTCGTCTTATAAAGTATCTGTCTCCGAGCACATCCAACGCACGCACTTGAGCCCTCACGCCGAGCGGCGTCGCTCCCATGCCCCCAAAGCGCATACCAAAACCGAGCTCTACGACCACCGACATCCTGCCGTTGTTTGAATTCAGTAATGTCGTCAACTCTTCTCTTGACCTGAAGTTTATTCTCGGCACCGTCCTGCTGACGGTGATGGGCAAGATGCTCGTCTCGCGTGGCATGGTGCTTCTGAAACGCGACACGGGTCTCTTTGAGGTCGTTAATGCCAAAGGGCTGGATGCCGTCGCGGTCGGCCAATCGCTCCGCATCAACAAAACCTTCCGCAACATCACGTACACGGATCGACTGAAGAGCTCTGAAGCGTGGGTGAGTTACTTCAAGACCAGTCAGCAGAAGCTGCTCGTCCCCATCACCGCGCAGCGTCGCATTGTCGGGCTCCTGACGCTGGGGGAGCGGCTGGGAGGGAAGAAGTACTCCAAGAGCGATCAGCAACTCATCAATTCGCTCGTCAACCTCTCGGCTGCGGCCATTGAGAAGGCGGTGATGATCGAACAGCTGCGAGAGGTCAATCGAAATCTCGACCGCAAGTATCAAGAGCTGAACACGCTGTTCGATCTCAGCAAGGAGTTTAACGTCATCCTGGATTCAGACAAGGTCATCCGGTTGCTGACCTTCTCGCTCATGGGTCAGATCGGGGTAAGCCGCTACGCCTTCTGTCTCGATGAGAACGGGAAGCTGAAGCTTGTTGCCTCCAAGCTTGACCGTGAGCTGGGTCCGCAGGAGGTATTGAGGCAGTTGTGCGGACTGAGAAAAGCCGATCTTGTAGAGAACCTGGTGCGTTCGAAGCGGTTTCAGGCGGTGGCGTCTGAGCTCCAGCGGGTTGGCATCGTCGCCGTCGTACCGATGCAACTGCAGAATCAGGTGAAAGGGGCAGTCCTCCTGGGAGAGAAGCTGAGGGGGGGAACGTACACGAAGGCAGACCTCGAGTTCCTCTACTCTCTCGCAAACCTAGCGATCATCTCCATTGAAAATGCCCGCTTGTTTCGCGAGGCGCTCGAGAAGCAACGGATGGAGGATGAGCTTGCGATCGCGCGGGAAATCCAGCAAGGTCTTCTTCCGCGTTCGTTGCCCAAACTCGAGGGTTTTGAAGTCCGTGCCATCAACGTGCCGTCGAAGCAGGTCGGCGGTGATTACTATGATGTCGTTCCGATCTCGCACGGCGAGTACATTTTTGCCATAGGCGATGTTTCGGGAAAAGGAACTCCCGCTGCACTCTTGATGGCGAACGTCCAGGCGTCGCTGCGCGCGTTCGCGCCGATGGGTCTTAGTCTCTCAGAGGCGACCGGCCGAATCAACGATCTGACGTGCTTGAGCACGGGGCAGGACAAGTTCATTACGTTCTTCTGGGGGTGTCTCACTCACGCGACGAAGCAGTTTCGGTACGTCAATGCGGGACACAACCCACCTTTTTTGCTGAGAGCCACTGGAGAGATTGAGCGGCTGGATGTCGGCGGCATCATTCTTGGATTGATGAAGACCCCCACGCCATATCCTGAGGGGGTTGTAACGCTCAACGGTGGCGACGTGATTGTGATGTTCACGGACGGCGTGAGCGAAGCGATGAATTCAGCTGAGGAGGACTTCACCGAGGCGCGGCTGGAGGAAGTCCTGAAATCATCTCGAGCGGTCTCCGCGCAACAGATCATCCTCGATGTCCAGCGCGCCCTTGAAGCTTACACGCGTGGCGCTCCTCAATCCGACGACATTACAATGCTTGTCCTCAAGGCACTGTAGGTTGTGCGCCCTCTCATTCCTGGCACAGCATCCCCCGGTTCTTTCCGACGTTTTTATTGATATTGGAACGCAGATTTGCTAAATTGGCTCACCAGCGGGACTTAGCTGGGCACGCCCGTGGGAATGTCGTCATTCAGCATTACACCCATCGGTGATTCACCAGGATACACGTCAGAAGGGATTTTGCAGCGGATGAAGTATCAGTTCCTCGATATCGAAAAGAAATGGCAAGAGTACTGGGAGAGGCATCAGACGTTCAGAGTTGAAGAGACGTCCGAGAAGCCCAAGATCTACGTTCTTGATATGTATCCCTATCCCTCAGGCGCAGGATTGCATGTCGGACATCCCGAGGGATACACGGCAACGGACATTCTCTGCCGGTACAAGCGGATGAAGCGCTACAACGTGCTGCATCCGATGGGGTGGGACGCGTTTGGCCTGCCCGCCGAGCGATATGCCATGCAAACGAACATCCATCCACGCGTGACGACTGAGGAGAACGTCTCGACCTTCCGGCGTCAGATCAAGATGCTCGGACTAAGCTACGACTGGTCCCGTGAAGTCAACACAACCGATGCGGAGTACTACAAGTGGACCCAGTGGATCTTTCTGAAGATCTACAATTCGTGGTTTGACCCGAGGGCAAAGAAAGCCTGTCCGATCGAGACTCTCGAGGCAGAACTGGCAGAGAAGGGAACAAAGGAGCTGCCCGTTGAGCGGCGTGTTACGGCTGACGAATGGAAGAAGATGAGCGGGAAGGAGAAGCATGATTTCCTGGCCGACTTTCGCCTTGCGTACGTGGCCGAGATTCCCGTGAACTGGTGTGAAGGGCTCGGAACGGTCCTGGCGAATGAGGAGGTCGCCGAATGGACTGAAAAGGGATATACCGTGGAACGGCGACCGATGCGCCAGTGGATGATGCGAATTACCGCATACGCCGAGCGCCTCCTGGAAGACGCCAAGGAACTCGACTGGCCAACTTCGACGCTCGAGCAGCAGCGAAACTGGATCGGACGCTCAGAGGGGGCAGAGATCGATTTCCCCGTAAAGGGACTGAATGAAGCCATTCGTGTCTTTACGACGAGAGCAGACACGATTTTTGGCGCGACGTACATGGTGTTCGCACCAGAGCATCCCCTCGTTGAACGTATCACTTCGGCAGATCAACGCGCCATCGTTGACGAGTACCGCAAGGAAGCGGCCAAAATGTCTGAGTTGGAACGGGGCATGGAAAAGGACAAATCCGGCGTGTTCATCGGCGCCTACGCGATCAATGCCGCGACACGAAAAGAGATTCCGATTTGGATAGCAGACTATGTGCTGATGGGTTACGGGACGGGCGCCATCATGGCTGTACCCGGGCACGACGAACGCGACATGGAATTTGCCAAGAAGTTCGACCTTCCGATTGTGAAGGTGGTCGATGGTGGAGAGCGCGCCCCGGAAGTTTTCATCGAGGATGGAGTCGGTGTCAATTCAGCGAACGACGAAGTGTCGCTCAATGGATTGCCGACTCCCGAAGCGAAACGGGTCATTGTCTCATGGCTGAACAAGAAGAAGCTTGGCCGCGCGGCCGTTCAATACAAGCTGCGGGATTGGCTCTTTTCGCGGCAGCGCTATTGGGGTGAGCCAATTCCCATCGTTCACCTTGAAGATGGGACAATGAAACCGCTGAAGGAACACGAGCTGCCGTTGCTGCTTCCCGATCTGAAGAAGTTCCAGCCAAGTGGAACGACAGAATCCCCGCTGGCACTCGCCGCCGACTGGGTGACCGTGGTGGACAAAGAAACTGGGTTGAAAGGGAGAAGAGAGACGAACACCATGCCCCAGTGGGCTGGTTCGTGCTGGTACTATTTGAGGTTCATGGATCCGAAGAATGACTCCGCGTTCTGCTCTCCCGCGAAAGAACGATATTGGATGCCGATTGACCTCTATGTCGGCGGTTCGGAACATGCCGTTCTGCACCTGATGTACGCGCGGTTCTGGCATAAGGTTCTCTACGATCTCGGCTATGTGAGCACGAAAGAGCCGTTCATGAAGCTTCGGCACCAGGGGATCATTCTTGGTGAGGATTCGCGAAAGATGTCGAAATCCCGCGGGAATGTTGTGAATCCTGACGATGTCGTCTCCCGGTACGGCGCAGACTCCATGCGGCTGTTTGAGATGTTTATGGGCCCGCTCGAGGAGATGAAGCCGTGGAGCACGAGGGGAGTGGAGGGGGTGTTCCGCTTTTTGAACAGGGTGTGGCGCCTTTTCGTCGGCGAGGATGGTTCTCTCAATCCATTCCTCAAGGATATACCATGCCCTCCGGACTTCGAGCGTCTGTTCCACCAGACGGTAAAGAAGGTCGGGGAGGATATCGAGGCACTTCGCTTCAATACGGCCATTTCCCAATTGATGATCTTTGTGAACGAGGCCATGAAGCTGGAGCAGCTCCCTCGCAGAGAGATGGACCAGTTTGTTCTCCTGCTTTCACCGTTCGCTCCTCACCTCTGCGAAGAGCTGTGGGAGCGGACCAGTCATGTAAAGTCCCTGGCTTACGAAACATGGCCGGTCTACGATCGTGAAAAGATCGTTGAAG
>Ga0315281_10005865_pt1 | contig 17525 bp, 24 predicted proteins | sample YL17G07_0_MG_FD_204540 | JGI IMG/M metagenome (GOLD analysis project Ga0315281, IMG submission 204540) | Sediment microbial communities from Yellowstone Lake, YNP, Wyoming, USA - YL17G07_0 | ecosystem: Environmental > Aquatic > Freshwater > Lake > Sediment | place: USA: Wyoming | collected...
TTTGTTTCCTTCTTTTATTGAATCAAGAACTTCATTTACAACATCTTCCTGCGTTTTTCCGTTTGAGAATTTTAATGGTTCTAAAAAAAGTTCTTTGTTGTATAAGCTCCACATTTTAAAATACTTCAAAAATATCAATGGTTTTAAATTTAAGTATGATAAAATTTAAAAGTCTAATTATTAATCTAAAATTATGGGATGTGGCTCTGGAGACGGATTGGAAAAAATTGCGAGTGAACCTATTCATAATGTGATTCTTAGGGAAAATTATAAATTAATTGCAGACGGATTAAATTATCTCTTTGTAAAACCAATATACTTCATTGGACGGGAGACCAAATATTTTGCTAAGGATTGGTTCCATTTTATGTTTTTAGAACCTTAAAAGCCTGAAGATTATTTTTATTAAAAATTGTCGCGAGTCTTTTTCGCTACGCAAAAAAGCCTCCAGAAGTTTTGAAAAAAACTTCGCGGCTTTTGCGAAGCAAAAGCCTCAGGCAGGAGTTGAACCTGCGACCCCCGCTTTATTCTGCAATGCATTTGCGGAATAGCAAATCTTTGCCTACGAAAGCGGTGCTCTAACCGACTGAGCTACTGAGGCAGACGATTTTTACGAAAACCCTTTGGATTATAAAAGTTTTCAGTTTAACCGACTGAGCTACTGAGGCAGACGATTTTTACGAAAACCCTTTGGATTATAAAAGTTTTCAGTTTAACCGACTGAGCTACTGAGGCACAAATTTATTTTGTTCAATAAGTCATTTTCCAACGAAAATGCCTAAGGCACGAAATTTCTAAACTAGAATAAGTTATAAATTTAATTACAAGACGTCAAAGTTCAAACTAGAAGTGTGAAAGATTGTCTGCCTAAAATAATTATCCAAATAATGCAGACAATCCTTCTGCTGCTGCTTCATGTTTCTCTTCCTTGGGTTTTTCTTCCTTCTTCTCATGTCCACCGACGTGAGCTGCAGGAGCTGCTGAAACCAAACTTGCATTCTCAAGTTCTTTGGCTATGTCAACACCCTTAAGGCTGGCAACAAGTGATTTGATTTTCGTCTCGTCTGCATGTTCGCCTGAAGCCGCAACAACACTTTTCAAATTATGTTCACTAACTTCTTTTCCAAGTTTGTGCAACAAAAGTGCCGCGTATATGTATTCCATTTATTTTTCCTCCCCTGAAGATTTATCTTCGTTCGCTTGTGGCGACTCCAAATTTTGTTCAGGAGTTTGATTCACTAATTTTCCAAGAGCTATTTCTTGTCTTGCTGCCTTTCCTATAATCAATTTTATTGTATCCTCGCAGAAATATTCAATAGATACTGCAAATGCAAGTGCTTTTGAAAATGATTCTCTCAAGCTAAGAAGAGTTCCCTCTCTATCGACGCTTATTTTTTCGTATAATTTTCCTTCTTTAGTATCAAAAGCAGAAAGAGGAATGAAACCAATTGAAAACGGCTTTATGTCAAGCTTGTTCATAAGACTGACAGCGCCTTCCGAAATCTTATCGCCTTTCTTCACTATGATTTTTGGTTCCTTGATTGTGATTTTTCCTTTTTCGATTTGAATCTGTATCCCCAATGCGCCTAATTCGCTGATTGCAGGTCCTGGAACAAGGTCTGTTGGGCCAGCCTCTATCTCAATGTCTTTTTGCGCTTCCTGTCCAACCTTCGCCTTTGCTGGGCTTTTATTTTCTATAAGCTCTGAAGCAAGTTCGAAAGAGTCCAAATCAGAAAACAAAATAGCTGTGCTGTCTTGAATATAATCTTTTATTTTTTTGACGTCTTCGTTTTTAGATTCGTCGATTGCCCTAAGCATTATGTTTTTCTTCAAAACTTTTATCACAGCCTTATCTCTGAATTTTTTTGAAATTTCCTGGAACTGAGATGTTGGAAGATTTTTCACAGACGCTATTAATATTGTTCTTTTGTTTTTTATCAAATTAATTAATTCTTTGACTGCGCTTTTTTTTGCTTCCGGAATTTCAGTTGTTCTTTTCATTTGAAATTATTTACTATTTTATTTCGAGTGAATGAAAATTTTAGATTTGATTTCATCTTACAGTTATTTTAACAGGTTTAGACATGGTGAATTTTACCTGAATGTTTTTCACATTTTCTTTTTCTTTTGTAAATGTCTTTATGAGAGCATTGTAAACTGCCATTATATTTTCAATAATATCTTCGTCCTTCATGCTCTGTTTTCCTATCGGAATTTTTATGCTCGCTTCTTTTGTTCTAATCCTCACGCTTTGATTTATTTTTATTTTTAATTCATGCAAAGCTTTATCGTCAATATTCATCATAATTCCGAGTTGTGGAGAAGGCATTTTTCCAGTGGGTCCTAGGACTCTTCCGAATGTTGTAGCAACGCTTGGCATAAGACTTGCCTGAGATATGAAGAAATCAAATCTCTTAACCAATTTTTTCATTTCTTTTTTGTCTGAATATTTTTTGAAATCATTTTTTGTTATTGTCTCAATGCTGTTATGCTTTGATTCCAGAAATCCGGCAATTCTTTTGTCCTTGATTTTGTGTGGAAGATTAATAAAAAGATTTAACGGAGTTTTTTTGTTGTCGAATTTTTGAAGATTTACAATTAAGTCAACAGTCTGATCGAATTTTCTCTCCTCGCTTTTTCTTAATTCTGCGAGTGCTAATTTCAATTGTTCTTCTATTTCCATTTTGAATTTTTCTACCTTTCGGACGGCTTTCTTAGACGTTCGAGTGGAAACTTGTTTCCTCCTACATTATGCGCTGGAAACATAGAATCTATTTTCCAACGATGTAGTTTAACGGTATTTCTCCTATCAAAATTGCATTTATAAAACTTTTCTTGAAACTTTTGAACAATAATTCTTATAAACTAAAACATTTTTTTCGTTCGATGGAATTAGTCGCATTGCTTTCTAAGGGAGAAGGAACTTGGGGACAAGTTTCCGGTTTGATGAGTCATGGAGAATGGGATAATATAATAGTTCTTGGAAATGATTTTTCAAAAAAATTCACGCATCAGAAAAAATTTGAATTCATAAGAATTGACTTGGACAAGAAGATAAAAGATTTAAAAGAAGAATTCAAGGAAAAACTGAAAGGAAAAATTCGAGGAACGGAAACCGCGCTAAGCATTTCTTCCGGTGATGGAAAAGAACACATGGCTTTAATTTCTGCCTTGATAAATTTACCAGTTGGAATCAGATTTGCAGCGTTGACAAAAGACGGCGTTATTGATTTGTAAAAATATTTCTAAAAGAAGGAAGCCCAAACCCACGATACCATCAACACGAAGACTAAAAATAAAATAAAGTAAGTTGAGAATGCAAATGCTCTTTTGGCAATTTTTTCATTTTTAGTTATAGCAAGAATTGTTAGATAAAAGAATCTTCCACCGTCGAAAATTCCAACTGGAAGCATATTCACAAGAGCGACGCTGATACTAATTAGAGCAAGCCACCATAAAAGATTGTATATGAAAACACTTATTCCGTCGAATCTTTGTGTATAGTAAACATGCTGCTTCTTGAATGAAGAAAGCAGAGAAACAAATTTTCCAAACACTCCTGATTGTTGATTTTGATTAAATCCTATTCCAAGCCACGCCTTTCCAGTTTCAGGATTTTTACCCAACGCAATTTCTTTAGTATATTCCTTTCCATCTGAATTAATCAAAGTTAAAATAATTTTATCACCAGGATTATACTTTGAAATTGCATTACCTAAATCCCCTGTGCTTCTCAGCTGATTTCCATTAATTTTTGTTATAATTCTCTCCATGTTTGCGTTTATCGCAGGAGCATCATAATAGACGACGATATTATCACTTCCCTTTTGCTGTTCAAAAGATTTTTTTGTAATCAGGAAATCTCCGTTTGAAGTTATCTTGTTCAAAGTATCATTGCTCATCAAAGCTACCATATTACTATATGTTGAATTTTGAACATTGATTCCGTTTATCATCGCAATGCTGGAGGCTCCGACGAGCGTGTAAGGATATGTGTCAAACACGACTCCTGAAGGAACAAAAGCCATTGAGAAAAATATCCAAATTACCCCGAAAAATAATATTGCCGTCAAAACATTTGCAAACGTTCCTGCCGAAAGAATTGAAAGCTGGCTGTGAATTTTCTTCTTTGCCATTCTTTTTTCATCAAGCTCGACGAAAGCGGCTAAAAATATTGGAAGGAAAAATGGGAAAAATCCAAACCCTGTTGATTTTATTTTTATCTTGTCATATGCTGCAAAAATTCCGTGTGCAAATTCGTGCGATACTGCAATGATTGCAATTATGATTATCCAATATGTGAAATAGAATGGTGGCAAAAAATCAAGTTTGAAAACCTGAGGCAAATAAGGAATAAGCGGCGTTATTGGTGGAATCTTTATTGCCTTAACTACCGACGGAAAAGCAATATACAAATAAATGATTCGTCCAAACATGTAAAACATAACAGCCATCAAAATGTATCCTGTGGTTATTGAAACATAACTCAAAACTTTCAAAGTTTTCTTATATTTATTGCCGACTTTATTAATTAATTTTATTCCCCATCCAGCCCGATATAAAAATAAAAGCCCTTCTCTTTTCAAATTATGTTTTCTTGTGTAAAGAAATATTGAAACAAACAGCGCAAATGCTATGAGAAAAACAACGTCATATACTATAAAATTATCCATGAATGTTATATGTAATCAACCCTTTTATTCTTTTTTTATTAACTTAAAATCACTTTTTCTTTGATTTGGCCTTGGACGAATCAATGAAAAAATTTATTTTTTCTTCAATGGTCTGAAAGCCTTGCCTTTGCATTTCCTGCACTTGACTTTTCCTGCAAGAATCTTGAGAGGCTCTGACCTTATTTTGCTGTGGCAGTTTTTGCACACAAATACATTCTTGAAAAGTCTGTTTGTTGCTTCTAATATTTTTGCCATGATTATATTTTCTTTAATTTGAATTCGTCATAAGACGAAGTAATGAAAGTTATTTATAACTTTCTTTTGATTATTTTTACTCCTTCAATGTCCCAATACTCAACATTTGAGCTTTCTTCAAGCGTGTCTTTTATTTCCGGGTCGCAGGGAATTTCAAGGGTCTCAAAACTCTCCAAATCCATGATGCTTACTCTTTCTCCGCTCGCTCCGACGGAAAGAACTTGCCCCTTTCTTTTTTCAACCATGGGAACATCGAATCTTTCATGTCCTGGAACGGCCACTATTTTCTTCTGATTGCCGATCATGCTTATTGCCTCAATCCTGCACTTGTGCGCTCCGTGTTTTCCAGTCTTTGAAATATCTATATTCTTGACGGTGTAAGGCACTCCTTCAATCAAAATATTTGACCCAACTCTTGCTTCAGTTGCATTAATTATTTTTAAAACCATGAACTAACCAAAAAAATTAAATTTATAAACGTTTTTGCTGAGTGTTTTAGATGGCTTTGAAAAAAAAAGATTTTGTTGAAATAGAATTTACTGCAAAAGTGAAAGGCGGAGACATTTTTGATTCTAACATAAAAGAGGATTTGAAAAAATCAAATCTTAATATTGAAGCGAAGCCAGTGATATTTCCTCTTGGCGAAGGAATGTTTCTTAAGGGAGTTGACGAGTTTTTGATTGGAAAAGAAATCGGAAATTATGAAATAGAGCTTTCTCCGGAAAATGCATTTGGAAACAGGAATTCTAAACTTGTCCAAATAATTCCATCTCGCGTATTCAGAGAACAAAAAGTAAATCCTGTGTCTGGCGCAATGTTCAACTTTGACGGAAGAGTCGCAAAAATACTTTCCGTTTCTGGCGGAAGAATAATTGCCGATTTTAACAACCCTATTGCTGGAAAAACAGTAATTTACAATGTAAGAGTTTCAAGAAAAGTCGATGATGAAAAAGAAAAGGCAAAAGCATTCATCGATTTTCTCTTCAGAAGACATTTTGATTTTGAAATAAAGGACAAAAAAATCACTATAAAAGCAGAGAAGGATTTCGTGAAATTTCTCGAGCTTTTCAAGGACAAATTCAAGGAAATTCTTGATTTGGATTTGGAAATTGTGGAGCAGGAAAAGAAAGATTCCAAGGAAAAACCTGCAGAAGCATCTTAAAATCACAACAATTTTTATAAACAGTTTTTCTTTCTTCCAAAGATGGATGATATGTATTCAAATTCTTCGTCTTCATCTGAATTAAAGAACATCGACAGGGAATTAGAGGAACTATTAAAGAAGCAATCGGCTAAAATCAAGGTAATAGGTGTTGGCGGCGGAGGAAATAATTCTTTGAACAGAATGAGAGAAATTGGAATAAAGGGCGGCGAACTTATTGCAATAAATACTGATGCTCAAGATTTATTGTACACAAATGCCGACGCGAAAATTCTAATAGGAAAAGAGCTAACTCAAGGACTTGGCGCGGGAAGCAATCCTAAAGTCGGAGAAGAAGCTGCAAGAGAATCTGAAATGGACATAAGAAAGAAACTTTCTGATAGCGACATGATTTTCATAACTTGTGGTTTGGGTGGAGGAACCGGAACAGGAGCCGCTCCGGTTATTGCAAGCCTCGCAAAAAAACAAGGAGCTTTGACAATTGGAGTTGTTACATTGCCTTTCACAATTGAAGGAAAAAAAAGAATTGAGAATGCAATGAATGGATTGGAAAAAATGGAGTCTATCGTCGATACTTTGATAGTAATTCCAAACGACAAGCTTTTGGAGCTTGCTCCTGATTTGCCTTTGCAAACTTCTTTCAAAATTGCCGACGAAATACTTACAAATGCAGTTAAGGGTGTGACGGAACTTGTTACAACTACTGGTTTGGTAAATTTGGATTTTGCAGATATAAAAGCAGTGATGGTTGACGGCGGTGTTTCGCTTATAGGGATGGGCGAATCAGATTCTGCAAATCGCGCTCTTGAAGCAGTTGACAAGGCGATAAAAAATCCGCTTCTTGATGTGGACATTTCTGGAGCGACCGGCGCTTTGATTAATATTGTCGGCGGAAGCAACATGAGCCTTGACGAATGCAAAATAATAATCGAGCAAGTAGGAAAAAAGCTTAGTCCCGACGCAAAAATAATTTGGGGCGCGCAAATTTCACAAGAGATGGAAGAATCGATAAGAGTTCTTCTAATAGTTACTGGTGTAAAAAGCTCGCAAATTCTCGGACATAGAGAAAGCATGGACGACATAAAACATAAAGAAATAGAGGCTGAACTCGGGATAGAGTTTTTTGAATAAAATGGAAAATATTAGTGACATTTTTGAAAATTATAAAATAGGCGACCTTCTTGATGTGTTCTGGGATCGAGGGATGGGGGAGCTTAATCGATTATACTTTTATTATGGAAAAAATTCATTTGATGATACGCCTCTCTTAATTGATGCCTTTAAATTTTACCAAGAGAATGAAGCCGTTTTCTTTAGTCTTCCAGATTGTATCAATATTAAAAAAACATGCTGTGTCGTTCCACTATCTCCGTTTCATGATCCAAAATACGCTAGCCTTCTAAAATCTTAAAAACCCATTTTCTTTAGATAAATCATGGAAATTACAACAAGCACAAAATCTTTTTTTATAAAATGTCAAAGGGTTTGGCACACGCTGAAAAAACCAACCACTGAAGAATTTTGGACGGTTGCAAAAATTTCTGCCTTGGGAATATTTATTATTGGCGTGCTTGGCTTTCTTATATCTATAATTGTTCATATCTTTGCCTAGGAAAAAAATTTAAAGTCATTATAATGCTAATTTGAATGTCACTGGAAAATATTTTCAGAAAAAGCGAGAAATATTTTAAAAAAACATTAATTTCTGGAGCACTTCCACTTGTAATGCTTCTTTCTTCTTGCAATGGGGGTTCTTCTGGTGGAGGCAACAGCGGTTCAAACTCGAGTGCTGGAAATTCTCCAAGTCAAACAGTGCAGACTCACGTAGTATCGGAAGGAGATGTTGTAAATTATTCTTCCTCGACGGGAATAATAAATCTTTCTTATTCGGCAAGCAATTTGAATCAAGGAGATATCATTGGTTCTGGAATAACTTCTGCCGCTCCAAGCGGATTTCTTAGAAAAATATCTTCGATGTCTTCAGACGGAAGAACTGCATATACAATTCAAGAAAGCCTTGAGGATGCTGCAAGAGACACTGGAAAAGATATCAGAATAATAATCAACTCAACACTGCTTTACCCATCTGCCGTTAATTTTTCTGCTGTAAAAGGAATCACTCCTTTGAATTTAGGATTTCCAAATTTTAATGCCGGCGTCGCTAATTTTGTGCTTTTTGATTTGGATGGAAATCCAAGCACGATCAATGATCAAATAATTGCTGACGGAGTTATTTCTTTTGATTCGGGATTTTCTTTGGTATTGGGAGCAGACAAGAACGGCATTTATGATATCTCTTTCAAGAATTTGATATCGGAAAATTCTTCCCTCTCAATTTCAACCTCCAGTTCGTTTGGAAGCGTCAATGAAAAAATAAAAATTGCTAATTATAATATTCAGCCATTTGTCGCAGGATATATTCCAACTGTTCCGCCGATTCCAATTATAATTGAACCCCAAGTTGAAGTTTTCATAAATCTCGTGGGTAGCATTTCAAAGATACAAACTTCTGTAAATCAGAATGCCTCTTTGACTATTGGAGTTGATTATAACAATGGGCAATGGAGCACAAATAATTTATTTTCATTTCCAAAACCTAATTTTATTCCTCCGACTCTTCCCCAAGCGTCTTCTTTTAAGGCATCAATAGGTCCAAAGCTAAATTTATTATTTTATGGTATTGCAGGTCCTTATGCAGAAGCAGACGGGCATTTAGATTTTAATTCAAATGGTTCATCATGGGCTCTCTATGGCGGACTTGAGGGAAAGGTTGGCGTTGACATGCAAATTTTCAAAAAAAATTTTTCAGGTTATTCAGCGACGGTAATTAACAATAGCGTGCTCCTGGCTCAGAGCGGAACATCACAACCGACTGTTAATACAGTTACAATTCAACCAGGTCCAAATGAGGTTGACGACGCTTATGTTAGACAAGATATATATGCTGACGGCACAATAAGTAATTCTGGCGATGGCAGTGCAACTTTTTTAGAAATAAATCAAGATTCTGCTGTTAAAGAAGAAACATTGGTAAAAATTCTAGTTAGTTCAATACCAACAAATGCAAATATTATTTCTGCCAAACTCAGCCTATATGGGTATTGCACTTCCAATTATAATGTGCCAACAATAACAGTAAAATCAAAAAAGATTTTAAATTTATGGAATGAATCTAGCATCAGCTGGAATACAAAACCTTCATATGATATTAATAATTCAAATCTTGTCGTGCCGGATTCGGGCGTGCCAAATTGGCATGAATGGGATGTAACATCTTCAGTTCAGTCGTGGGTGAATGGCGAAACAAATTATGGAACTGCCCTTTTAACAACTGACAACGGAGCAGGATGCGGGTTTAATAGTAGCGATCATCCAGATACAACTAAAAGACCAAAACTCACAATATCCTATTCGCAATAAAATTTATAAATATCTAAATAAAAAAGTAATATGGCTCTGGAAGAAAAATTAACTGCTAAAGAAATTTTAAGGGAATCTGGAGTACACCCCGACCCGTATTACTTTAGCGGCAGAGGTGCAGATTTAAGTGATTTGAATTCTGAACATTTAGAAAAAATTTATTGCTCAATTAAAGAAATTTATGGTCTAAGGGCTTCTAAAAATTTTGTTAAAATGGTTGAAGAAATTCCCGTTTTGTCTGCAACTGATTTCATAATTTCATTTTATGCCTTGGAAGGAAATGAATGGAAATATGAAAAAAAGAAAGTAAAAAGCGACGCTACTGGCGGAATTTCAGTTAGAAAAAATGCTGGTGGAAATTATGATAGAATGCATGGAGAACTTTCAATATTATCTGCTCTCACAAGAGGTGGAAGAAATGAAACCAGATCCATTAGAGAACCTTTTTTGATAAAGTATTCTACAAATTATAGAAGCCGATTTGATAGTTTTGTTTCTTGATTGAAACGAAAAGTTTTATAAACTAATTTTTTTAACTAATATTACTACTCCTCTTCACATTAGGACGTAGCGGAGCTTGAGCGATTTTGTGGTAGAGAGTAAATTTTTATCAATAACTCGTGCGAGGTCGGGAAATAAAAAATGATTTTCATCATAAAAGTTATAACAAACAAGGAAGAAAAAGCAATTGAAATGATTGCTGAAAGATCCGAGAAAAAAAAATTAAATGTTTTTTCAGTATCGAGGCCTCACGGATTAAGAGGATATGTTCTTTTGGAAGCCGAGGACAGAGAATCTGCCGAAGAAGCTGTTTTTAATTTGCCGTATGTAAAAGGAATTATCGGAAAGACAATAACCTATGAAGAAATAAAAAACATGGTTGAGCCTTCAGTCACGACGGTTTCAATAAAAGAAGGCGACATAATCGAAATGATTGGTTCCACATTCAAGGGCGAGAAAGCGAAAGTTTTAAGAGTTGACAAGCAAAAAGAAGAAGTTGTTGTCAGTCTTTTGGGTGCGGCGGTTTCATTCCCCGTATCAGTAAAGCTTGACAATGTAAAGGTCATCAGAAGAGAAGACCAAGAAGACGAAGATGGAAATTAAAATATTTTCTCTGACGAGAAAACATAAATAATAAAATGCAAATAAAAGTTTTAGCCGACGGAGGAAGCATGGCGCCAGGTCCAGCGCTTAGCCAGAAGCTTGGACCTTTGGGAATTAACATAGCTCTTGTCATACAGAAAGTCAACGAAGCAACAAAAAATTTCAAGGGAATGAAAGTTCCGGTTGAGATAGATATTAATGCTGCGACAAAAAATTTTGATGTAAAAGTTTTCTCGCCGCCAACTTCAGAATTATTGAAAAAAGAATTGGGAATAGAAAAAGGTTCTGGGGCGCACGATAAAATAAAAGTTGGAAATGCATCAATTGAACAAATAATTTCCGTCGCTAAAACAAAATTTCCAAATATGCTCTCAAGAAGCTTAAAGTCTGCAGTCAGAAACGTCGTCGGAACTTCTGTAAGTCTCGGAATTTTGATAGAGAGCAAACATCCAAGTGAAATCCAAAAAGAAATTGAAGAAGGAAAGTATGACAAAGAAATTAACGAAGAAAAAACAGAAACTTCAAAAGAGAAAAAAGAAACATTGAATAAATTTTATTTGAAGGTAAAGGAAGAACAGGAAAAAGTCTTGAAAGCTGAAGAGGCTGCCAAGGAAGCTGAGAAGGCTGCTGCAGCTGCTCCAGATGCTACGAAGGTAGTGGCTGAAGTTGGAACAGGCGCAAAAGAAGCTGAAAAACCAAGCAAGAAATAGTTTTATAAATTTGCAATCTCCACATATTATCAAGGGAATGTGGGGTAACCTGGTTAGCCTTCGAGGTTTGGGACCTCGCGATCCCGGTTCAAATCCGGGCATTCCCATCAATGGCACGCAAGTGGCGTTGATTGAGGAAATCTTTAGATTTCCGATATGAACATTTTCGAAGAAAATGTTTTAATCAAAAAACGAAAAACAAAAACACAATGCCGTCAAAACAAAAAAAATCCATGTCTGCAGGAAGGTTCGGAGCTAGATATGGCGCGAAAGTTAGAGCGAATTTTGTAATTGTCGAGAAAAAACAAAGATTGAAACAAGCATGTATTTTCTGCAAAAAAAAAGGCGTTAAAAGATTATCAAAAGGAATATGGGAATGCAGCAAATGCGGCAAAAAATTCGCATCTGATGTTTTCTTCCTGAAATAAAGCTTTATAAAATCAAATTTATCATTAATAACATGGCAACATACAAATGCTTCAAATGCGAGAAAAAAATTCTTAGCAATGCTTTGGACAAGAGATTTGTCTGCCCTCATTGCGGAAGCAAAATATTCTACAAACCGAGGACAAAAGTAAAACAAGTTAAGGCGATTTAATTCTATGGAGCAGGAAAAATTTCAGGAATTTCAAGTTCTCGAGCAAACTTTGCAAAATCTGCTTCTTCAAAAACAAGGATTTCAAATGGAACTTTCTGAAACTTCTTCAGCGTTGAAAGAAATTGAAAATTCCGGCGACGAAGTTTACAAAATCGTCGGACAATTGATGATAAAAACCGACAAGGAAAAAATAAAATCAGAACTTTCTGACAAAAACAGGATTCTGGAATTAAGAATGAATTCTTTGGGAAAGCAGGAAGAATCTCTTATGGGCAAAATTGAAAAATTAAGAGAAGAGATAGTGGATTCTAAAAACAATTGAAAAAGTTGCGAAATCTTTATAAATATCTTCTCTCTAAAACAATTATGGTTTTAGATAAATTCAAAAAAATGCTTTCAGTCGGCAGAGATATTTCCGACGACGAATACGTTGAAATTGATTTAGGCCAAGAGAGAAAAGACAAAAAAGTTCTTGTAAAACTTTTCAATTTAAGAAACTACGACGACATCAATAATGTTCTAAATGCATTGAGGGAAGGATTCACAATTGCGATTGTTGACATGAAAACTCTAAGACAGAGGGATTCTATAGAATTAAAGAGAGCAATTTCGAAACTCAAGAAAACAATTGATGCTCTTGAAGGCACGATTGCAGGATTTGGAGAAAACATAATCATCGCAACACCCTCTTTCGCGACAATTCACAAACAGCCAGAAGTTGACAAAGATGATGGAAAGAATACAAAGTTTGACGTTAACTAAAAAAAATTAAAAAAGATGGGACAGATACCAAGGGATTAAGTGACAAATTATAAACCAACATCATCAATTAACGTTGATAGGGAATATCCAGAAGGTGCTGTTGATTACCCTACGGGACCTCGCCCGCCAAAGTCAGATTCAAAAAATCCAAGGGAAGATAAGAAAACATTATTGGAAAAAATTCTTGGAATTTTAAAATGATAGTGTAAGGATTCTCATAGAGGGTTAGGGCAAAAAATTGATTCTCTAATTGTTCAGAAATAAAATTCGTTAAAGTTTTCTGCGATAAGGTATTTTAATGCGAAGAAATCTGACAAAGTCGATTTTGAAGCCAATTAATACAAGCGAAGCGAGACAAATTTTATGATTTTATTTTTTCCAATTGAATTTCATCTTATTTGCATACTATTAATAGTACTTGCTTAAAAAAGTTTCGAAAATAATAATTTAAAATATATTTCTCAAAATAGAAATACTTATAAACCATAGTAACTGCGGAATGAATACAACTTGAAATCAAAAGATTTCAATAAATAAAATTTAAAAATTTCATAATGAAAAACAAGATATTGGGTTTGTTTGTGCTTAGTTTTCTAGCATTGACATTTGTCGTCGGTGCTGTAAGCGCTTCCTTCACACCACCCGTAAACAATGGTTTTATAATTTCGAACATAGTTGTTCCTAGTCCGGTTTCTCAAGATGACGCTTCCTTCACAATAACTTTCGATTTAAAAAATAATTTATCGATTCCCCATACTGTTGATTGGTTTTCTGCTTCAACAATAACTGGGGGAAATGCTTCATATTCATTTTCACCAGTAAATGGCACGAGTGTGGCAAACGGTTCAACAGTTCCGGTTACGATTACAGTTTCAAAATCCATACTATTTAATGGAGTCATATCTGGAAGTATTGTTGCAACACCCGACGGTCCTCTTCCATCAACTTTAACATTTTCAGTTAATGTTACGCCTTCATTAAAACCTCAAAAAGTTCTTGATTGCATAACAACCACAAATCAAGGCAACAACTTAGCAGCAACAATTGACGATGTTTCTATCGAAAGCGGATATGGAAACAGCGATGAATGGTATCCTCTTGACACAGTTAAAGTAAGAGTCAACGTTGAAAACAATGGAAATGAGAAAATAAAAACAATCAAAGTTAACTGGGGATTATATAATGTTGACACTGGAAAATTCGTTGTTCAAGGCAGTGAAAGCACATTTGATTTGAAAGACGGAGACAACCAAAACGTAAACTTCCAATTCAAGCTTGATAATGTTAAAAAGTTAAATGATAATAACTACAAATTCTACACATGGACAACTGCTAAGGATCAAGAATTCTTGAACACTAACTCAGGAAATACTTGCGCAGTTGATTCACAAGATATAACACCTCAAATCGACAGCGACTTCGTAGTTCTAGATAATATTCAAACACCAGACACGGTTCAATGTACTCAAGATGCAATGATAACTGCCGACATCTGGAACATAGGTTCTGAAGACCAAACAGATGTTTATGCATTAGCTAACAGCAAAATTTTAGGACTTAATGAACAAAAAGTTGTAATCGGAGACATCAACTCTTTGGAAAAAACAGGATTAAGCTTCTCAGTAAAAGTACCAGCTGGCTTGGATGAAGGCACATATCCAGTTAGATTCACATTATATGACAGACACGATAATGTTTTCGAAAACAACAAAAACGACAAGGCAGTATTCGACGCTTTAGTTAATGTTAAAGGAAACTGCTTCCCTGTTGGAAAAGCTTCAGTAACTGCAGGTCTTCAATCCGACGCTGTTGAAGGAAAATCACTAGTCATAAAATCAGTTGTTACAAACAGTGGAACAAAGTCAGCTCAATTCATAGTATCTCCCGAAGGATATTCAGCATGGGCATCCTCGGCAACTGTTGACACGCCTGCATTCTCATTGGATGCAGGACAATCAAAGGAAGTTACAATCACGCTTCAAGCTAAACAAGGCTCAATGGGAGAACAGACATTTGATGTAAAAGTTCTTTCAGGAAATCAAGTTGTTATGACACAGCCGGTTTCAGTTCTTGTAAGCAGAGCAGGATTCATAAGTGCTTTAACAGGCGGAGCAATCGGCGGAACAAGCTCATTGTGGATTGTCGGAGCATTGAATGTAATCTTGGTTTTCGCAATAATTATAATTGCAATAAGATTCTTCAGAAAATAAATTTTTATTTAATCTCTTTTTCATCTAAGGCTAATTTTTTATTTGTTTTTTGAATTTGTAATTTTATTCCCGCCCCCCTAAGAAGACGAATGTTAAACTGAATCCAAAATTGCGTTTTAGAATTAATCTGTTTATTTTTCACATTATCATCTTTCTCATCAGCGAAGAACTTTGACAAAGTCTAGTTCGTAGCGAAAAACAAGCGAGCCGAAGGCGAGCGATTATATTTTATTAATTATTTATATGTAGGAAATTCATCAAAAAATTCTTCTGTAAATATTCTCGCAGATTCTAGTTTCCTTTTACTTTAGGAAACTTGAAAACTTCCTGTTTTCTTTTTAGTGAGCTTGTCGAAGGAAACTTGAAAACTTCCTGTTTTCTTTTTAGTGAGCTTGTCGAAGGAAACTTGAAAACTTCCTGTTTTCTTTTTCGTATTTTATTACAATTGTTCCAATAATATATCCAATTAGTCCGCCAGCGATAACATCACTTAAGAAATGCAATCCGAAATAAACTCTTGAGAAAGCAACAAGCACTGCAAATGTTATCCAGAAATATTTTAACTTTGGAAATTCTTTAATCAAAATAGGCAATGCGCAAAAAACCAGCATGGATTGAAATGATGGAAATGAAAAATTCCATGTCGTGAAGCTTTTTTCCATTAGATTTGGAAGAGTAGAAACTATTCCTGCAATAAATGGTCTTGGCCTTTGAACTGTAATTTTTAGCAAAAAACCAACGACAGCCGATAAGAAAAGAGTTAACCATAATGGTAAAATCCATTTTCTTTTATTTTCGCTCCACAAAAACATGCTTGTAAGGAGAAAGAAAATAATTATCTCCGAGCTTAAAAAAGTGATTCCAAGAAAAAAGCTATTTAGAAAATTAGTTCTAATTAAAGAGATTATTCTGACGATACTTGCATCAAAATAAAGAGCGACTAATATTGAGATAAAAACCGCCGCTAAAATAAAAATTTCCCTTTTGTTTCTCATCTATTTTCCAATATCAAACTATTTAAATATATTTTTATATTATAGTTTATGAAAAAAGTTCATAAGAATTTTACTGAAATCTTTTTCAGGTATTTTATTCTTATTCTAGCTTCTCTTAATAGTCTTGGAATTTTCTATTTTATTTTTACCGTTTTGACAATATATCCCGTTTTCATAATTCTGGGATTCTTCTTCAACACACTTCTAATAAACAATGTAATCATAATAAATAATAAAATTCCAATAGAGCTTATCCGCGCTTGCATCGCCGGTTCTGCGTACTATCTTTTGCTGATATTGAATCTGTCAACTCCAGGAATAAAAATAAAAAAAAGAATAATGATGATTTTTTTTGCATTTGCTTCCTTGCTTGTTATAAATATTTTGAGAATTGTAATTCTAAGCGCAATACTTCTGCAAAACTTTTCAATATTCATTACAGCTCATCAATTCGTTTGGTATTTTATGAGCACAATTTTCATAATTGCAATATGGTTTTCAGAAGTGAAAATTTTCAAAATAAAAGAGGTTCCTTTTTACTCTGACGTGAGATTATTGTATAAACATTCATTTCTAAAGAGATAAAATGTTTTTTCAAATTTTAATTAATTTTTTTTTTCATATTGACAAATACATTGGGCTGATAATAAGCAATTATGGTGTGCTTGCCTATTTGATTATTTTTGCAATAATATTTTGTGAAACCGGTTTGGTTGTTGCGCCGTTTCTTCCGGGAGATTCGCTGCTTTTTATTGTTGGAGCATTTGCCGCTGCAGGATTCATAAAAATTTTCCCCCTTTTTATAATAATTTCTTTGGCGGCGATTTTGGGAGATAGCCTGAACTATTGGATTGGAAATTATTTTGGCAAAAAAATAGCTTATGGAAATCGTTTTGTAAAAAAAGAACATCTGCAAAAAACCGAAAATTTCTACCATAAGTATGGCGGCAAAACAATTCTTCTGGCAAGATTTATTCCAGTAATGAGAACCTTGGCTCCATTTGTTGCAGGAGTTGGAAAAATGAATTATTCAAGATTTTTTGTTTACAATGTTGTCGGCGGACTAATATGGACTATTTTGTTCTTATTTGCAGGATATCTCTTTGGCGGAACTTCTATTGTTAAAAATAATTTAAATTATGTGATTCTTTTGATAATATTTATTTCCCTAACCCCGATAATTATTGAACTTCTAAAAAGGAAAAAAAACTAAATCTTTATTTTGCAACAGCTTTGACTTTTGCAAGACTTTCAACCATGAATTTTTCAGTTACTCTTAATATATCACAATTTTTTACGTCCAGCTCATAACAAGACGGACCGTACTGTATGATTTTATCCTGATCTCCTTGATTTATATTCATGAACATATAAGCACCGTTTGAATCGCATGTCGCATTTTCATCCTTGATTACTTTTGTTCCCAATATTCTATACAAATTTGCGACATTAGCTACGCTTATTATTCCATCGCCATTACAATTCAAACTATCGGTTGCATTCATAACCATTAATTTCTTGAAGACAATCTCTCCGCTAAAGGAAACATTATCCAAACTTCTCGGATCGTTTCTCAAAAAGAAATTGTATGGAACAATCTTTCCTTGATAATTTACCGGCAAACTTGTTTTATATG
>Ga0315281_10005866_pt1 | contig 17524 bp, 23 predicted proteins | sample YL17G07_0_MG_FD_204540 | JGI IMG/M metagenome (GOLD analysis project Ga0315281, IMG submission 204540) | Sediment microbial communities from Yellowstone Lake, YNP, Wyoming, USA - YL17G07_0 | ecosystem: Environmental > Aquatic > Freshwater > Lake > Sediment | place: USA: Wyoming | collected...
GTTTGATTATTCCACCCTGAAAAAAATTTAACGATTTCATGAAGAAATACAGAAATATATAACTTATTATCAATGAGTTGCATAATTGACTCGTATATTCATTACCCACTTATTTTACTGACGAACCAAAAATCCCTTATCTGTCATTCCCGTGAAAACGGGAATCCATGTTTTCAAGAAATCCGGTTCCCCGTTGCGCGATGAAAGCCGCGTCGCGAATTGCACACCATGGCGAGCTAGTAAGCCCCCTCTCCCGTCTGCGGGAGAGGGCGGGGGGAGAGGGCAAGCAGCGCAAAAAATGTCGTAGAACGCAATCATGAGACAAAACATTTTCGCCTTATTCTCCAGCCCCCGAGCAAATGCAAACTGAAATTACCCTATGAACCCAACAACCCTTTACACCATCGGCCACGGCAATCTTGATCTGCAATCCTTCCTGAACCTTTTACAAGAGGCGGGAATACAAACCCTGGTCGACGTTCGTGCCCAGCCGCATTCTCGGAGCTACCCCCATTTCGACCAGGAAAACTTGCGCGTCGAACTGGAAGCACTCGGCATGGTGTACCACTGGGCGGGGCGCCACCTCGGCGGACATCGGCAAGCCGCAGCGAACTCGCCGCACACCGCGCTTGCCGAAGACATGCGCGGTTTCGCTGACCACATGCAAACGCATGACTTTGAAATTGCAGTTGCACAATTACGCAATCTCGCCACGCGCGCGCCCACCGCGATCCTGTGCGCGGAGCGTGATCCGGAGCGCTGCCACCGCCGCCTCATCTGCGACTATCTCGTATTGCGCGGCATGCAGGTCATGCACCTGCTGCCAGGCGAATCGCGGCCCCATGCGTTGAGTCCCGAGGCGCGCCGCGAGTCCGCGCAACTGATCTATGATCGTCGCGCGTAAGAAATCTCCGGACAAATGTCTTTTCAGGTCCTGACTAAAGTGTTGTCGTCCCCGTGCAAACGGGGAACCATTTTGTCCTATAACCCATGGATTCCGGCTTGGCCGATGCTTGACCAGTGATGCGTGATGCATTAGCATCTGATGTATGCGAACCACTCTCGATATCGCCAACGACGTGCTTCAGGCTGCAAAGGAACTTGCTCGCCGCGAGAAAAAGACCACCGGCGAAGTGATAACAGAGCTCGCGCGAAGCGCATTGACTACCCCACCCATAGCACGGGCGGCTCAGGAGCCGAAGGCGATATACGGCTTGCGGCCCTTTCCCAGGCGTGGCGGCATTGTCACCAACGCGCTGATCGACAAATTGCGCGAAGACGACGTCTATTGATGAGCGCGCTCCTGGACGTCAACGTGCTGATCTCGCTGTTGGACGCCGATCATTCACTGCATACACGCGCTACAAAATGGTTCGCCGCTCATGCGCGCAGCGGTTGGGCGTCTTGCCCGATCACGCAGAACGGCTGTATGCGCATCATGTCCCATCCGAGCTATCCGAACGCGCTGCCGGTACGATCGGTTATGGATCGCCTTGCCGAAGCGAGTGCAAACGCATTCCACGAATTCTGGGCCGATGACATCAGCTTGCTCGATACGAAAATCAGTATCCCTACACGTATCCACGGACCGCGCCAGATAACCGATCTCTATCTATTGGCGCTCGCCGTTCGGCGCCGTGGACAGTTCGTCACATTTGACGCGTCGGTTACCCTGAATGCAATCAAGGGTGCGGAAGAGAAACACCTTCTAATCCTCTAACAGGCTGAGGTTGACTCGATTCCGATCCCGCCGGAAAAGTCTTGGGTTGGCGGATGCCATCCCGCGTGGGTTGCAACTCGCCGCTGGCTGCCGAGTTGACGCAAAATAGAGGAACACCATGAAAACTTACGACTACGCATTCAAATTCACCAAAGAAGACGGCGGCTGGGTAATCACTTGCCGTGACCTGCCGGAGGCCATCTCGCAGGCGGGCGCAAACGAAGACCGGATCGACGTGGCGGAAGGCTGCTTGCAAGCCGCGCTTGAGTCCCGCATCCGCGACAATGAATCCCTGCCTGTTACAAGCAAGCCGCGCCGTGGTGAAGTGGTCGTATCGCCCCCGGCGGCAACTGCCGCAAAGGCCGTGCTTTATGATGCCCTGCGCGAGGCGGGCATCAGCAAATCCGAGCTTGCGCAAAGGCTGGGCGTGGACGAAAAGGAAGTGCGCAGGATGCTCGACGCAGGGCACGGCACAAAATTACCACGCATCGCAGAAGCGGTTGAAGCGTTAGGCCGTCATTTGCATATCGCGCTGGCCTGATATTGGCGCGGCTCGCGCAAGAAAAAATATTCGTGGTCCCCGATTGTTCACGCCGGAAAAGTCTTGCGTTGGCGGATGCCCATCCCGCGCGGGCTGCAACTCGCCGCTGGCTGCGGAATTGATGTAAATTAAGCTTTAAGGAGCAGCGCGGCAGGCGGCGGGGATTTAATGCGTGCCCCTTTAATTGATAAGGAGGAGCGTACCTATGAAAAGACTCATAACTCTCATTTTTAGCACGCTGCCAGTTTGGGGGATTGCTGCTGACGACTTGCAGTGCAATCGAGTTTTTCCGGAGGGTCAGCAGCGAGAGCAGTGCGTAACAGTCACGTTAACTCGCCCAAGTTGGGCCGACGAGGATCTGAGCGAGGCAGTTGTAAATCGGATGGCGGCCAAGCAAGCGGAGCAAGCAAAAGAAGCACGGCGAGGGGCACTGGAAACGCAGCGAGAGGTATTGAAGAAGAGACTGGAGGCCGCTACCAACAAAAGCAACGCGATGCACCTTAAATTGCTGAAACCCGGGATGACCGTTGCGGATGTGAAAACGATTTACCCCAAAATGCAGTGTTCAGAGCAAAGTCAGGATGAACTCTCTGAATGCTCATATATGCACACGCCGTTAGCTTCGGATGCCTGGAAACAAGAAGAGTTAGAGACACTTGCGGGCATAGCTGTCACGGTCTGGTCGTTGAGTTTCGATCCAGCTGGGCGTTTGGCGCAAATACATATCCGAATGAGTTCCGGAGCGTTTGACGAGTTGGTCAAAGCGCTTTCGGTCAAATATGAAAAGCCGGCGAAAGTCACAGTGAGGTCATATCAGAATGCTTTTGGGGCCAAGTTTCAAGGACGGGAAGCCCACTGGAATAAGGGTACTTCGATTCTCGATGTCGATGAGTATTCGGGTAGCCGTGACGTCATGGCAATCACGTTGAGCACGCGTGCCGGTGCAGACGCGATTGCAAAGTTTAAGGCGCGCGACGCGAAACGCGCCGCCAAGGATTTGTAGGGATGAGGTCGAACAAATCAGGTGAGCGTTACAGTTCAGAAAGCCTTTCGGTGCGATGTGTCGTTGGCGAAAGTATACGGGTCAGGGTGAATAGTTTCACAAAATAATCGACGCTCATGGGATCGGACATGATTGCCTCATTCGCAGGTCGTCTAGCGAACCTGGTTAATCCATCGACGTTTTGCGCACCTATACCTACCGCCGTATCGCAATGACATGCCGGTAACTGTCCCCGCGATGCCCGACGAACAGCGGTCCCCATGAAGGATTGTCGTCGTGCATTATTTTCAGCATGCCGACCATGGCCGGGAAAAGTTTCGCGGGGGTGGCTTCTCCCAGTACCGCGGCGCTGACCGCCGCGGCAACCACGTGCGTGGCATAGCTGGTTTCCGCTGCCGCTTTCGGAATGGCGGTGTGGCCTTTCACCAGCGCGGCCTTGAGGGTGGCGGCTATGGCCTCGTCGGCATCCTTCCAGTCCTGAATGCTGCGCAGGGATCGTAGTTCCAGCGTTTGCAACGGCGTGTCGGCTATCGCCCGGGCGACGATATTCGCGACGAGCTTGGCGTTCGCCGGGGTGATTTTGTGGCCGGCCAACTGAATGGTGGTGATGTCCTTTTCGGTTTCGCTTTCGATGGCATTTGCCCAGGCCTGTTTTTGCTTGAAGGTCAGCAGGCGAACCGTGGCCGCCGCGAGGTAGCCGCGCACGATATCGCCGGGGTGCGGATCGTCTTCCGGGCCGTCCGAGCGCAACTTGGCTACGCCTGTCCACGCGCCCATCAGCCCGCGAAAGTATCCCACCATGCCAATGCCCGCGGCTGGCCCCATGTTGATGAGGCCGAGTACGTCGGAGGCGGTTTCGTCGATGCGATCCGACCAATAGGCCGCCATCCATTCGGGCTGACCTTTGCGGAGCAGCGCGGCGTGGGTGACATCGGCAATCTCCCTGAGCAAACCCTCGTCCGCGCCGAGTATGTCGTGGCCTCCGGTCTCGTGACCCAGGGTCGCCCAGCCGAGCAGCCCGCCTTTTGCATGGGCGGGCGGGAGGCTGACGACACCGATGCCGATTTTCAATCCAAGCAGGGCCTCGACCGGCCAGGTGTAGGGACCGAAGTCCGGGTTGCCCCATTTGACCAGCGGCGGAATGACGCCGTAATCGGGAGGCTTTACGCCAACCCGGTCTTCCGCGCTCAGGAAACCGTCATACAGGTCGCCCACGACTTCCTGAAAAGCATCCGTCGCCTTCGCCTCATACTGCGAGGCGTTTTGCAACACGGCCTGTACCGCGTCCCAGAAAGGTGTGTTGTCAGGGAGCTTCTGCAACCATGCGAAATCGCCGGGTGTCAGGCTGTTCACGGCGGCCACCAGCGGATCGTAAAACGAGGCGCGATAGGCGGCCGGCAGAGTGCCGCGCACGGGCGCCAGGGCGGTCTTGATCTTTGCCACTGAGTTCAGATCGGCAGGACCTTTGGCACTTGACTTGGCGGCCTGCATTGAATCGGCGGTCGCGGCGGCGAGGCCTTTCAGATTGAGTTTGGCGGTGGGCATGTGGTTCTCCTTTGCTTTGTTACTGAGCGGGTCGCTAAATAGCCGAAAAAACGGTGGATTCGCTTCGCTAAATCCACCCGAATTCGTACTGAAGCCAGGGGTGTGCACAATTTGCCGGTCGGATCAGTAAGGATGCTAGTCGCGCCGGTAACAAAAGAAAATAGGGGTTTCCCTGATATGTGACGGGGACGGCTGGATCGGGTGACGCTATTCAGGGCAATTGTTATCAAAACGATATGTTGGCGAGACCTGGCGTTTAAATGGGGTGCGCACAATGCATCCCATCGAGGCTGACTCACGAATGCCCGATCGGGCCCAAGCCCTGAACCCTATCAATCCAAACCGAAAGGAAACACCATGTATTCGATCAAAACCCGTACCCTGAAAGCCGTTTTTGCAGGCGCTGCCGTCGCCCTGGTATTGCCGCTGTCTGCCTTCGCCGGGCATGACAACTTGCTGCGCGAATTGGCGCGCACCGACGGCGACGCAAGTGGTGCAGCCAGCCACATCGAGGCAACCACCATGGCCAACACGTCTGCCAGGACTGGCGAGTTCATCACCCAGCAGCTCGCGGTGACGGAAGGCTACTCTGTGCCGCTGGCTGCCGCGAAAAATGCGCAAATGGTATCTGCAGGCAGTCACGATGCCATGCCCAATGCCGCTTCCAGCGGTTTCCGCGGTGGATTTGCCGACGGCTATGGCGGCGCGTAAAGCCAGCTTGAGCCGCGAGGCCCGGATCAATCCGATCCTGTTCTGCGGAGTTGCTTAGCAAGGTACTGCCGGCCGCGCGCCAAAGTTGCGCGACCGGCAGACGCCGGCCATAACCGGCGTTGTTGCGGTTCAACTCTCGATGGAAGACACGATGGAGAACATATTCGGGAACGCCGCGAAGCCGATCGCTGGGGTAAACTCGTGGCAAACATACACGACACTTTTCCGGCAAAACGTCACGATGGAGCGCACTGTACTCGTCATTGAAGACCAGCCCGACATCGCCCGGCTTATCGCCATGCATGTCGCGGACTTGAACTGCCTGGTGGAGACGGTACTGGATGGCGCGCAAGGTTTGAAGCGCGCGCAGGAAAAGCGTTACGACCTGATTGTTCTGGACGTGATGCTGCCGGGCAGGAATGGCCTTGAGATCTGCAAGGCCTTGCGCGCGTCGCGCGACTACACCCCCATCCTCATGCTCACCGCAAAGTCGGGCGAGATCGATCGCGTGCTCGGCCTTGAGCTGGGTGCCGACGACTACCTTGCAAAACCGTTCAGCGTGCCCGAGTTGCAGGCGCGCATCAAGGCGATCTTTCGCCGTGTCGATGCCATGTCGGTGAACCAGGCGTCAAAGGCGGAAAAAATCCGCATTGCCGATCTTGAGATAGACGAAGCGCGGCGCGAAGTCGCGTTTGCCGGCCGCGCCATCGTGCTCACCGCGAAAGAGTTCGATCTGCTGCTGCACTTCGCGCGCAATCCGGGACGCATTTACACGCGCGCGCAATTGCTCGACGCGGTGTGGGGCTATTCGCACGAAACCTATGAGCACAATGTCAACACGCACATCAATCGCCTGCGCGCCAAGATCGAGCGCGACCCGGCCGATCCGCGCTATATCCTGACAGTGCGCGGCGTCGGCTATCGGTTTGCCGATGGTGCCGAGGCATAACCGATGTTCAGCACGCTACGCGCAAGATTACTGACCCTGGTGCTGGTTTTCGGTTTGCTCATGGCAGGCGCATTTGCCTTGACGGTGTATCTGGCGCATCGCAATTACTATAGCGAGGTCATGCAGGGCGAAGGCATGGATTTCGCGCGCCGCGCCGTTTCTCACCACCCCGAGCTATGGTCGTTGGCGCACACCGATCCGGCCGCTGCCGGCCGCCTGCTGCACGAGTTCGCGCTGATGGATCCTGCAACCGGCGTGTATGTTCTCGATAACGAGGGCGCAGTCGTGGCGACAGCAGGCAAGCCGCAGACGCATTGGGCCACCTGGAAAGTCGATCTCGCGCCGCTGCGCATGCTGCTCGACGGCGGCAGGCGCGGGGGAATCATCGGCGATGACCCCGATCGGGCCGGATCGCCGTGTCTGATCTCCGCTGCGCCGTTACTCGAATCGGGCGTGCCTCGCGGCTATCTGTATATCATCATGCGCGCCGCCGCGGACCATGAGGCGCATATGATGGTGGTACGCAGCAACACCATACGCGCGGCGCTGATTAGCGGCGCCGTGGTGCTGGTGTTCGGCCTGCTGTTTACCACCGCCATGACCGGGTTGCTCACGCGACCGCTGCGCCAGCTTACCGCCGTGATCAACCGCGTGCGCGCGGGCGGATTCGAAACGCCGGTGGAGAACAGCGCGCTGCCTTACATCGATCGAAAGGATGAAATCGGCACACTCTCCAGCGCGTTTCGCGACATGCTCGAGCGCCTCAGGGCGCAAATGCAGCAAGTGCAGCGCACCGATGCGCTGCGCCGCGAACTGGTGGAGAGCGTCTCGCACGATCTGCGCACGCCGCTCACTTCGCTCACCGGACACCTTGAAACCATCAAACTCAAGGGCGCCCAATTCAACCCCGAAGAGCAACATCGCTTCATCGATGTCGCTCTGGAAAATGCGCGCCAGCTCGACAAACTCACCTCGTCGCTGTTCGAGCTGGCGCGGCTCGACAGCGGCGAGGTGAAGATCGAGCGCGAACCGCTGATGATCGGCGAGCTTGCCGACGACGTGGTGCACCGCTTCTCGGCGCGCGCGCTGGAAAAAAACATTGCGCTCGCCACGGACTATCCCGATGGCCTGCCGATCATGACGGCAGACGCCGCGCTCATCGAGCGCGCACTGGCCAATCTGATCGAGAATGCGCTGCGCTATACGCCGCAGAACGGGCGCATCACCGTCGCCGCGCGCGCCGAAAAAGACCGCATGGCGCTGAGCGTCAGCGATAGCGGCAGCGGCATCGACGCCAACGATATCGGCAATGTCTTCGAACGCTTTTTCCAGGGCAGCCGCTTTCGCGAAGGCCGTGGTCATGCCGGGCTGGGCCTGGCCATCGTGAAGCGTGTTTGCGAACGCCACGGCGGGCAGGTAAGCGTCGTCAACAATGCCGGGCCGGGCTGCACGTTCACGCTGTTGCTGCCGCTCGGCGCCTAGCGCAAGCGGCCCCGGTCGGGTTCGCCCGATTCTCCCAAATAGTCCCTTGGCCGATTTGTCATTGAAACGCGAAGATTCCGTAGGAGCGCAGCTTGCTGCGCGATGTGCTATCGCTCGATAAATCGCGCTCCTACGGCGTATTGATTGGCTAATGGACAATCTGAGATTTTTCCGATGGATGCAATCTACGGCAGGGTTACAGGGTATTCACGAGACACAGCAATTCTTGCGGCGTCGCGCATAGCGCATGTGCACCCGCCTGCTCAAGTTCCTCACGCGAACCATAACCCCAGGTGACGCCGAGCGCTTTGACGCCGTTGGCGCGTGCGCCGGCGATGTCGTGCGAACGGTCGCCGATCATGATGGTTCGCGCGGCCTCCAGCTTATGCCTCTCGATGATATGGCCGATGATTTCGTCCTTGTGTTCGAGGCGGCCATCCAGCTCGCAGCCGTAGATGCCGGAGAAATAATGCGCCAGCCCGAAATGGGCGACGATGCGCTCGGCATAGGCGCGCGGTTTCGAGGTGGCGAGGTACAGGGTGTGACCGCGGGCTTGCAGTGCCGATAGCGTCTCGGGTATGCCGTCATAAACGGCGTTCTCGAACAGGCCGATGGTGGCGAAGCGTTCGCGATATGCGCTGAGTGTGGCCTCGACCGCGTCGCGTTCATCCGTGCCGATCAGTTTCGCGAGCGAAGGCCGAAGCGGCGGTCCAATGGCAAAGGTGAGATCGGCGAGCGGCAGCGGCGCGATACCCATCTTTTGCATCGCGTGCGCGATGCAGCGCGTGATGCCTTCTCTGGGGTCGGTTAGCGTGCCGTCGAGATCGAAGAGCAGGGTTTTCATTTCAACAACCTGACATCGAGATGCCGTGACACATCGATGACGATGATATCTTTGCCAAGAAAAGGAATAGTACCGAGCCTTGGTGCAGGCAGCCGTTCATCAAGTGTGGAGATATTTTCCTTGAGCGCTGACATATCCGGATCGATGCAATTCGCGATCCATCCCGCAAGAGGCAGACCGCGCGCAGCGACAGCCTCCGCAGTGAGCAGCGCGTGGTTGAGGCAACCGAGGCGCATGCCGACCACCAGTATCACGGGAAGATTGAGCGCAACGGCAAGATGCGCGGTATCAATATTCTTGCCGAGCGGCACCTTGAATCCACCGACGCCTTCGACTAGCACCACGTCCGCGCGCGCAGCGAGTTTTTCATACGCGGTAACGATGACGTCCAAGTCGATAACGATTCCCTGGCGCTGCGCGGCGATGTGCGGCGCGATGGCCTCGGCGAGCGCATACGGATTGACCCATTCGAGCGGCGCGTCGATATTGGTTTCGCATTGCAGCAGCAGCACATCTTCGTTGATCGATTGTCCGCCGTAATCGATGAGTCCCGCTGCGACCGGCTTCATGGCGGCGACACGCAACCCTTTTTCCTTGAGGGCGTGCAGCAGGGCGGTGGCGACCAGCGTTTTGCCTACGCCGGTGTCGGTTCCGGTAACGAAGAATCCACTCATCGCCCGGCCTTTTGCGCGGGATGAAAATCAATGACCTGCCGGCCATCGTCCCGGTTTCGCTTGGCGGCTGCCAGTTTCCATGCGTGACCGTAAACAACCTCGAAAGTGGCAGGCAGGCGCGCATCCTTGCGATATGCCTCGTAACGCGCGACAAGGCGCTGCCACGCGTCCCTGCCCATTAAACCGGCGCGCCGTCCGGGCATTACGTTATGCGCGCCGATCGACTTGAGTTCGCTCAGCATTGCCTTGAGGTCGGCGTAGGTGAGGGTGATGATTTCCATGTCCATCACCGGGTCAGCGAAGCCCGCGCCCAGCAACAGGTCGCCGACATCGTGCATGTCGAGGAAGGGATTCACGTGCGGGCGCGCATCGATGTTGGCGAAAGCGGCACGCAATTCCTTGAGCGTGTCCGGGCCGAAGGTGCTGAACATCAGCAAGCCGCCTGGCGCGAGCACCCGCCACGCTTCGGTGAAGAATCGCTGCGGATCGCACCATTGCAGCGTGAGGCTGGAAAAAAACAGTTCGCAACTGGCGCTTGTGACGGGCAAGGCTTCGGCATCGGCGCACACGCCGTGGTAGCGCGAGGCTTGCAGCGACAGGCGGCGCAGCAGGCTGCGGGGCGCGTTTCGCCTGGCGGAGAGGCTGAGCATCGCATGCGCGAGGTCTATGCCGGTCACCGATGCGCGCGCATAGCGCTCCATCAGCTTCGCGGCGCCATAGCCTGTGCCGCAGCCGATATCGAGGATGCGCCGGGGATCGATCTTGATGTAGTCGAGACGCTGGAAAATGCGTTCGCACACTTCGCGTTGCAGCAGCGCCGCGCCATCGTAGGTCGGCGCGGCACGCTCGAACGAACGGCGCACGTCGCGTTTGGCGGGAAGCGGAAAGTCGCTCATTCGTGCTCCGCTTCCAGAAACTCGCACAGCACCGATGTAAAACGTTCGGGATGAGAAAGAAACGGGATATGGCCGCTGCGTTCGAAAGAGTAATACTTTGCCTGGGCGATATGCGCTGCGAGCCACTCGCCCGCGCGCGCAGGGACCAGCATGTCGCGGTCGCCATGCACGACCAAAGTTTCTGCCTTGATGGCGGCAATGCTGTCACGCAGGTCGGTGTTGTGGAGCAGTGCAAGCCCGGCGCGCAATGCGTCCCGATGCGGTTCGCCGCGCTCGAACAGCGTGGCGCGCAATGTACGCAGCAGCGATTTTGCACCGGCGTCATGCAGCGTTTGCAGGCCGAGAAAGTTGACGAGCGTACGTTCGTATGCGCCTTCCATCCGCCGTGAAAAATCTTCGAGGATCTGGGCATCGATGCCGTGCATCCAGCCGCCGCCATTGGTGAAACGCGGCGTGGCCGCGACCAGCGCCAGTTTTTCCACGCGCTGCGGGCTATCGATGGCAATCCGCATCGCGACCTGGCCGCCCAGCGACCAGCCGCACAGATGGCAATGCTCGGGCAGCGCTGCCGCGACGGTTTGCGCGAGCGACGCGAGCGAGGTGACGCCTATTCCACTCGAATAGCCGTGACCGGGAAGATCGACAATGTGCAGGGTAAAGTGGCGTTGCAGCGCCTCGCGCAGCGGCGCCCAGATGCCGCCGTGCAATCCCCAGCCGTGCAGCAGCGCCAGCGCCGTGCCGTTTCCCGCCACTTCGACGTGGAGTTTCACGCAAGCCGCCTTTCGACATCGTGAATCGCGTTGACCAGTAGCGCGATATCGTCCGGCGAATGCGCTGCGGAAAGCGAGATGCGCAGCCGCGAGGTTCCTGACGCAACAGTAGGCGGACGGATCGCGGGCGCCCAGATGCCGCGTTCATACAAGGCGCTGGAAGCCGCCAGCGTTTCGACATTGCCGCCGATGAGGATCGGCTGAATGGCGGTTGACGATTCGCCAGGGCGCCAGCGCTGCAAGTCGAGACTTGCGCGCAAACGCCGGATATTCGCGCCAAGCTGCGCGCGGCGCGTGTCGTCGTGTTCGATGATATCGATGCTGGCGAGCAAGGCATGCGCAAGCGCAGGCGGAGAAGCGGTTGCGAACAGGTAGCTGCGCGCATTTTGCAGCAGCCACTCGATGACGTCGTTTGCGCCCGCGACAAATGCGCCATGCACGCCTGCCGCCTTGCCCAAGGTCGCCATATAGACGATGCGCGGCGAGGCGAGTTTATAGTGCGCGAGCGAGCCGCGCCCGCCAGGGCCGAACACGCCGAAGCCGTGCGCATCGTCCACGACAAGCAAGGTATCGAATTTTTCTGCGAGCGCAAGCAGACCAGGCAGCGGCGCCACATCGCCATCCATGCTGAATACCGCGTCGGTCACGATGATTCTTTTCCTGCGGGGCGTTTGGCTGAGCTGCTCTTCGAGTGTTGCCAGATCAAGATGCGGATAGCGAATGAACGCGGCACGCGACAGGAACGCGCCATCGTTGAGGCAGGCATGGTTGAGCTTGTCGGCGAAAATCGCGCTGTGCCGGTCGGCAAGCGCGGTCAGGATGCCCAGGTTGGCGAGGTAACCGCTGCCGAAATACAGGGCTTTATCCATGCCGGCGAATTCAGCCAGACGCGCTTCAAGCCGGGCATGCGACGCAAAGTGGCCTGAAAGCAGATGCGACGCCCCGCTCCCCACGCCATGGCGTTGCACACCCTCGATGGCGGCGGCAAGGACGCGCGCGTCATTGGCGAGGCCGAGGTAATCGTTGCTCGCGAACGAGACGATGTCGCGTCCGTCCATGCGGATATGCGCGCCCTGCGCGGATTCGAGGGTGCGCCGCTCGCGAAATTGCGAAGCGTCACGCAACCCGGCAAGTTCTGCCGCGAACCCGGAAGTGCTCATCAAGGCGCCGATTACAATGGGGTGATGCCGAGTTTCCGGAACAGGCTGCGATCCTTTTCCACGTCGGGATTGCCGGTGGTGAGCAGTTTCTCGCCGTAGAAAATGGAATTGGCGCCGGCAAGAAAACACAATGCCTGCATCGCTTCGGGCATCTGCTCGCGCCCAGCGGAAAGGCGCACCATGCTCCCCGGCATGACGATGCGCGTGACCGCGATGGTGCGCACGAACTCGCTCCAGTCGAGCGCTTCGGTGCTGAAAAGCGGCGTGCCTTCGACTTGTACCAGATAATTGATGGGAACCGATTCGGGCTGCGGGTCGAGACTCGCGAGCTGCGCGATCAACCCCGCGCGTTGCTGGCGCGATTCGCCCATGCCGACGATGCCGCCGCAGCACACGTTGATGCCGGCGTTGCGCACGCGTTCAAGCGTGTCGAGGCGGTCCTGGTAATCGCGCGTGGTGATGATGTCGCCGTAAAATTCCGGCGCGGTGTCGAGGTTGTGGTTGTAGTAGTCGAGCCCCGCCTGCTTGAGCTGCTCGGCCTGGCCTTCCTTGAGCATGCCAAGCGTGCAGCAGGTTTCGAGTCCCAGGTCTTTTACCGCGCGCACCATTTGCATCACGGGTTCGAGGTCGCGCTGCTTCGGGCCGCGCCATGCCGCACCCATGCAAAAACGCGTTGCACCACTTTCCCTGGCGCGGTGCGCGGCCGACACCACGGCTGAAATCTCCAGCAGATCCTGATTCTCGACACCCGACGAATGGCGCGCCGATTGCGGGCAATAGCCGCAATCTTCCGGGCAGCCGCCGGTCTTGATGGAAAGCAGGGTCGATAATTGCATGCGGTTGGGGTCGAAATGCGCGCGATGCATGGTATGCGCCTGATGCACAAGATCGTTAAAGGGCAGGTCGAACAAGGCGGCAATGTCAGTCAGCGTGAATGACGCGGGGCGTGAAAGCGCTGCGCCGGCAGGGTTTTCGGTGTTGAGGGTAGGTGAAAGCACAGGATGATCCAGTAACTGAAGGGGTAAGGTAATATATTGAATCTTCTATTGTTCTACCCAGCCTGTCAAATATCACATTTCCAGAATTGCACAATTGATTAAAGAATACTCAATGCCTTGGCTCTCACAAATACGGCAATATTTAGCAGCGCTCGGGGCTCAGGACTGCACCCTGTGCGGCGCTGCCGCCGTTAGCGCCGGCGGAAATGTGCTGTGCGCGCGGTGCGACGCTTCCCTTCCCGCCAGTTCGATGGAAAGCTGTCCGCATTGCGCCATTTCCTCGCCACTAGGTTTGCCCTGCGGTGACTGTGTCGCCGATCCACCGGCATTCGATGCAGCGATTGCAGCATTTCGCTATCACTATCCGCTCGATCGGTTGCTGCACAGTTTTAAATATTCGGCCAACCTTTCGTTGAGTTCTTATTTCGTGCACAGGTTTGCAATTGCATTGCGCAATCGGGACGCGCCCTTGCCGGACTGTATTGTTCCCATGCCCCTTTCACCACGCCGGCTCGCCGAGCGCGGCTTCAATCAGGCGTTGCTGATCGCGGAGGGTTTGGCGGATGATTTTTCGTTGCCGCTGCACAGAATGGTGCTCGCGCGCATTCGCGAAACACGGCCGCAGACGACCTTGCCGTGGAAGGCGCGGCACGACAACGTGAAAGGCGCATTCGCGGCCACCTCCGCGCTACAGGGCAAGAACGTTGCTCTTGTCGACGATGTCATGACGACCGGCGCTACGTTGAACGAAGCTGCCAGGGCGCTCAAAAAGCAGGGGGCGACGCGCGTTTCGGCCTGGATTATCGCGCGCGCCGAAAAGGAGTTATCGACGGCAGGGTGGGAAACGGAAACTTTCGCCCCGCATGTTTGACATCGTCCTGTACCAGCCTGAAATTCCGCCCAACACGGGCAATGTGATGCGCCTGTGCGCAAATACCGGTGCGCGCCTGCATCTCATCGAGCCGCTGGGATTCGAACCCGACGACGCCAGGCTCAGGCGCGCAGGTCTCGATTACCACGACTGGTCGCAAGTCATCCGGCATAGCGACTGGAATACTTGTCTGGCCGCGTTGCAGCGCGAGGGCGGGCGGCGGGTATTCGCTTTCACCACGCGCGCGCGGCAGCGCTACGACTGCGTCGCCTACCGGGCGGGCGATGTGTTTCTATTCGGACCCGAAACGCGCGGCTTGCCGGCGGAATTGCTGGCGCAACTTGGCGGCGATTGCCTGGTGCGCCTGCCGATGCAACCCGGCAACCGCAGCCTCAACCTTTCCAATGTCGTGGCCGTGGCGGTATATGAGGCATGGCGGCAGAACGCGTTTGCCGGAGAATCTTGAAGGACCCTATGCCGGGGATCGCATGCTGTCGAGCGCGACAGAGTTTCGCCAAACCGCTATTCGGTTTTCGGATCGCGCGCCAGGAGCTGGCGTACTGCCTCGACGGGTGGCATGCCAGAGAACAGCACCGCGCACACCGCCTCGGTGATAGGCATGTCGATTTTGTGCGTGTGAGCGAGGGCGCGCGCCGCGCGCGCCGAGTGCACGCCCTCGGCGACGTGACCGAGGCGCGCAAGAATGTCATCCAGCTTTTCCCCCCTGGCGAGCAACATGCCCACTGTGCGATTGCGCGATAGATCGCCTGTCGCGGTGAGAACCAGGTCGCCGAGACCCGCAAGACCCATGAAGGTTTCCGGCTGCCCGCCCATGGCTGCGCCGAGCCGGGCCATTTCAGCCAGCGCGCGCGTGATCAGGGCGGCGCGGGCATTGTTGCCCAGGCCGAGGCCGTCGGAAATGCCGGCTGCGATCGCCACAACATTCTTGAGCGCGCCCCCGAGTTCCACACCGATCAGATCGTGGCTTGAATAAATACGCAGGGCGTGTCCGTTCAGAGCGGCCGCCATCGACTGGGTGAATGCGGCGTGCGCGGAGGCGAGGGTGAGGGCGGTAGGCTTGCCTTGCGCCACTTCGAGCGCGAAGCTCGGGCCGGAGAGGGCGCCCAGGGGGACATCGGGCGCAAGATGATCACGCGCGATTTCATGCGGGAGGCGTCCGGTTGCGGTTTCGAAGCCCTTGCATGCCCAAAGCAGCGGCAGATCGCGGCGTATTGCCGCGAGCTTGGCGAGAGTCGCGCCGAAACCATTGGTGCTGGTGGCGATGAGGGCGATATCGGCGTGATGCAGAGCTGTAGCGAATTGCGTTTCGAGCGTCAGATTTTGCGGTAGCGCGATTCCAGGTAGGTATTTCGAGTTGCAGCGCTCGCGCTTCAGGGTGTCGAGGTGCGCCGCGTCGCGTCCCCACAGGGTGACGCTGTGCCGCTCGCAAAGCGATACGGCGAGCGCCGTACCCCAGGCGCCCGCACCAAGAATGACGAGTTTCATTCGCCCCAGACCTGGGATGACTTGATGTAGCCTTGCTGCCCGTCTCGGTGCCGCACCGGCAGCCAGCCGTCGGCGGAGGGACCGGCGGGTTCCAGGATCACCAGCCGCACCGCTTCAAATACGAGAGGTGCGGCCGGGTTGGGCTGGGTGCGTACCTCGCCTGATGCAGCCGCAACGATCAGCAGACGTCTGTCCGTGAGCAGAGGATTATCCACCCAGCCCATGTCGCCCGCGATATCGCGCACCTTGGTCATTTTTTCCAGCTTGACCAGCACTTCAACCGGGTAATTGCGGCCAAGGATGCTGACCTTGTTGGCTTTTTGTGAAGGAGCGTCGAAAAGAATCGCCGGGTTGTCGCCAATGGAGCGGAATTCCGCGGCGCTTGCGGGCAGGCAATACAGACTGCCGGCCAGTGCAAGGGCTGCGAAATTCAGTGCGCGCATGGTGTGATATCAATGGGTGAAGCTGACCGTGGCGTCGCTACCCTGTGCAGGCGCTTGTTGCAGCGCTGCCTGTTTCTGGGCCTGGAAGAGCGCATCGAAATTGACTGGATTCAGCAGTACCGGCGGGAAGCCGGCGCGCGTGATGGCATCGGAAACGGTTTCGCGCGCGTACGGGAAGAGGATATTGGGGCAGGTAATACCCAGAATCGGCTCGAGGTCGGTCTGCGGAACATTGCGGATGACAAAAATGCCGGCCTGTCCCACTTCGACCAGAAATACGGTTTTTTCCCCGATCTTTGCAGTGACGGTGATCGTCAGGGCCGAGTCATAGACGCCCTCCTCGACCACGCTGGCGCGGTGGTGCATCTGTACGTCTATCTGGGGGGCTTCACGATCGAGGAATATCTGCGGCGCGTTGGGGATTTCCACGGAAAGATCTTTCACATAGATTTTTTCGATGGAGAAGACGGGCTGCAGCGCTCCTGCGGGTGCTTCATTCATGGAGGGTCCTTTATTTTTGGCAGTTGAATTTACAGAAAGTTTATGCTGCCAGCAGCGGGGTGAGGCCGCCGGCCTTGTCGAGTGCGGAAAGATCGTCGAAGCCGCCGACATGCGTGTTGCCGATGTAGATTTGCGGCACGGTGCGGCGCCCGGTTTTTTGCATCATTTCCTCGCGGCTCGCCGGGTCGAGATCGATGCGGACTTTGTCGATCTCGGCAACACCCCTGGAACGCAGCAGTTTTTCCGCCATGACGCAGTACGGGCAGACTGCGGTCGAATACATGGTCACTTTGGGCACGTTACTTCTCCACGGGGAGGCTGGCATCGCGCCAGGCATTGATTCCCCCTTTTAGCGAGTAGATTTCGGTAAAGCCGGCGCCCTTCAGCGCACGCAGGGCGCTATTGGCGCGGGCGCCGCTGGCGCAGGTGACGATCACGGGCTTGTCCTTGAATTTGCCTATTTCATCGATTCGCCTGGATAGTTCGCGCAACGGGACATTCCTTGATTTGGGGATGCGGCCGCTCGCATACTCCCCCGTTTCACGCACATCGAGTATCAGCGCATTACTCTTGTTCATGAGTCGCGTCGCTTCGAGCGTGCCGATCTGGCGGGCGCCGTAAAGAAGATTCGCCACACTCGGCCAGATCAGCAGGGCGCCGCTTGCCAGCATGAGCATGACAAGCATGATGTTATCCAGCAGGAATTGCGTCAAAGCCCGAACCTCCAAAACCGCATATTTTAGCAGGAAACACCATTTGCCATGTGGCACGGGCACTCCCCGCCAGGGTGAATTTCCCCTACCTACAATCTGGCGAGAAATCATGTAATTGATTGTAATGCTGGACAAACTGTCTATGCCCGGGTATAAAGGGTGAATGCCGATTAATCTGAAACAAATAATGGTTCACC
>Ga0315281_10005867_pt1 | contig 17524 bp, 16 predicted proteins | sample YL17G07_0_MG_FD_204540 | JGI IMG/M metagenome (GOLD analysis project Ga0315281, IMG submission 204540) | Sediment microbial communities from Yellowstone Lake, YNP, Wyoming, USA - YL17G07_0 | ecosystem: Environmental > Aquatic > Freshwater > Lake > Sediment | place: USA: Wyoming | collected...
CCGCCAACCTCCGGCTCCTTTTCCCTCATGCGCCTGGCCTTCCGCTCCTCCGCTTCGAGTTCGGCCTCCGTGCGGAACAAGGCCGTGAACCCGTAGAGGAAAGCGGCGGTCGTTGCCCCAAAAGCGAACCCGCCCACATGGGCCCAATAGGCAACCCCGCCATGCGCGTGGTCAAGGCTTATCATGCCCCAGAAAAGATTGGAAAGGAAGTAGTAGGCCCCGAGCAGAAGCAGCGCCGGGCAATCGTAGAAGCCCGCGCGCGCGCGATACAGCAGAAACCAGACGTAGAACACCCGGAATTCGGACCAGGGCATCAGGACGCAGAAGGCGCCCATGAGAGCCGAAATGGACCCGGAAGCGCCCACCAACGGAAGAACCCAGGCAATCCTGGAAGCCAGCATGAGGTGCAGATAGGCCGCGCAAACACCCCCGACGAGGTACAGGGCCAACATGCGGCCCGGTCCGATCCGGTCCTCGACCGGCCCGCCCGTGAGGTAGAGGTAGAGCATATTGAAGGCGAAATGGAAAAAGCCCGAGTGAACGAATTGGTGCGTGATCAGGCGCCAGGGCTCGCGGAAAGTGGTCTCTCCCATGCAACCCAAGGCCCCGACCACGGCCCGGTGGTCAAATCCCACCATCAGAGGGATGAAGAAGACCGCCAAGTTGAGCGTGAGCAGCACATTGGTGATCAGGGGCCGTCTGTTAAGGACGCGCGAATAGCCGAGAGGGACGAAGAAGAAGAACACGCTGTTCCTCCTATCCCGAACGGGCCATCAGAGTTCGAACCGCCCGCGCCGTGTCGGGTTGACGCATGAGAGACTCCCCCACCAGGACAGCCGAGACTCCCCACTCCCTCAAGCGGGCCACATCGTCGGCCGAGTGGATTCCGCTCTCCGAAACGATGGCGGGTGCCGTAGTGGATGAACCCAGTACCTTATTGATAATAGGGATTATATTGCCTGTATGTTCAAGTATCGCATGAAGGTGTTCGCCATGGAGGTCCCGGTTGTTGATCCCCAGCAGACAAGGACGAATCTCCGTCAGTGCGCGCCGGACATCGCTCTCCGAGTGTGTCTCGACAAGGGCGGTCATGCCCAGATCGAGGGCCAGCCCGTGGAACTCCGAAAGCTGCGCGGGACTCAGGATGGAGGTGATCAGAAGGACCGCATCGGCTCCGGCGGCGCGCGCCTCGTAAAACTGAATGGGATCAATCATGAACTCTTTGCGCAGCATGGGAATCCGGACAACCCCCCGCACGGCGCGGAAAATCTCCAGGGAACCCTGAAAGAAAGGCGCATCGGTGAGTACGGAAATCGCCGCGGCGCCCGCCGATTCGTAGGAGCGCGCGATCTCCACCGGGTCGAAGTTCTCTCGAATCAGCCCTTTGGAGGGGGAAGCCTTCTTGATCTCCGCAATGAGGCGGACGCAGCCGGGCCGGACAATCCCCGCGCGAAAGTCCAGCGGCGGGGGCGCGTCGGCGGCACGGGCACGCATCTCCTGGAGAGAGATTCGGGACTTGAGGGCCTCCACTTCGGCGCGCTTGGATGCCACGATGCGTTCGAGAATAGAGCCGAGACGGGGCGTATTGGAGTTGGAGAGGGTCATGTTTCCTTATCACGAATCCGGCTGAGATGAAGGACCTGGAGATTCCGCGCATCCAAGTCCATGTGTTCCAGAATCCAGGGGATCACTCCTCCCCCATAGTTCACGAGAAAAGGCGCGAGGGGACCCAGCACGCGCTCCTGGGGAAGGCCAAGCGGACGCAGAGACTCCATGCAACGGTCCTTTTGGGACGCCACGGTCTCTTGGCCGGTGAGGAGGGTGTCCCGCAGCCTCTTCTCCAAACGGTCCGTGGCCTCCATATATGCGAAAGCGGTCCTGGCCAAAGCGCTGGAAACCTCGGGCTTGCGGCCCAGGGCGCCAAGTTGCCTGGAGAATACGGAGAATGCTTCAGTTAGCCGCAACCGCCAGGCATCGAGGGCGTCCAACGCCGCGCCGTGGTCCGTGGACCGGATGAAAGCCTCCGCCACCGCTTCCCAATTCTCCTCGGCCAGAAGGGATTCAGGTATCCCAGCTTTGGCAAGGTGCCGTTCGATGCGCGGTTCCACCAGAAGGAGACGCGGCCGTGCCAAGACGCGCGAAGGCGCCACGCCGAACCAAGGGTAAACACCCGCCCTATCGAGCATGGCAAGATAGTCGCGTTCGCCCGGCCCGGCCACCATAGCCAGAACGGGTAACACATGATCCTGGACGATAGGCCGAAGAATCACGTTGGGGCTGAAATTCGCGGGGTGTTTGTCCAACTCGCGAAGAAGATCCGCCTGAGTCAGACGCTCGAGTGGTTCCGCGTATCCAGGCGGAAAGACAGCGAAGCACCCGCTGTCCAGGGTTACCTTGCACCTCAGTCCCTCGCGATAGAGGAAGAAATTGGCTTCGTCTCCGCGGCGGTGGACGGGGTGCTTCTCCCCTTCCGCTTCCATCGTCCGGCCGGCGGCGGCGATGAGGCCGGTGGACTCCCCGGGGTGAGAGATCTCGCGACGCAGAACGGGGGCGGCGCGCTCGCGGATCGGAGCCAGGCGCGGGGAGGCCAGAACCAACCCTTGCCCGCCGAGGAGGGTCATGAGACCCTTCGCGAAAAAAACCTCCAGGTCCGGCGAGGTCTCGCCCATTTTCCGCCAGGACGCTAGAGTCTCCTCCTTGAACTCCGTGGGGTGGGTGTCTTCGGCGATGGATCGGAGAAACCCCGCGATCTGGCTGGAATCTATCTGAATGTCATATACCGAAAGACCTTCGCGATAGGACGGAGGAATATAGGTCCATGAGACAGCCTTGCCTTCGCGATCGAGGTAGTGGGCGCGGCGGACCTCCTCGAAGTCATGGTCTTCGGAAGCGATCCAGAACACCGGCACGACGGGACGGTCGAGAAGCGCTTCGAGACGGCGCGCCCATTTGACCGCCGCCATCGCCTTGTAAAGAGCATACAGAGGCGAGACAAACAGCCCGGCCTGCTGACCCGCTACAACGGCGAGAGCCCGGGAATCCCCGAGCCGATCGAGTTGGGCGAACACCGCGGTTGGGGCGCCGGCTGCCGCGTTGAAGGCCATGAGAGCGGCGAGCTCCGGAGGTGTCCAGGGGGGCGGCGGGCCGGCGTCCCGCAGGGCGCAGGCAGCCCCCCAGAAGGCAACGGCGGCGCCTGGATAAGGATCCTGGGGAAGACCTTTTTGTGCATCCATGATCCTTTTGTAACAGCGCCCGGCCAGAAAAGCAAGCCTGTCGGCCAGTTTGCCAGTTGGACGGCTTTCTTTGTATGTCCGTCCTGGCTCCTGGGTGTGTTCATGACTGTTTGTCCTCTTCTACAGGCGCATCCGAAAGACATGCCAACGCCTCGAGATCCACTCCCAAGCAATCCCGGATGGGTTGGATTATCCCTGTCGTCCCTGATGTCCTTGAGGTCCTTGAGGTCCTTGAGGTCCCAGAGGTCCCTGATGTCCTTGAGGTCCCTGATGTCCTTGATGTCCTTGAGGTCCCTGATGTCCTTGATGTCCTTGAGGTCCCAGAGGTCCCAGAGGTCCCTGATGTCCTTGATGTCCTTGAGGTCCCTGATGTCCTTGAGGTCCCTGATGTCCTTGAGGTCCTTTTCCGAGGCGGGAAATCTCAAGCAGCCTGGCTGCCCTTCAAGGTCTCTCGGAGCGAGGCGCGGACTTCCTCGAAGAACCCGCCCAGCCGCTGGCGCGCGACGGATTCGGTCTGGGCGATCCACCTGTCCATCTCGGGGGTCAGGGCCTGGAGACCGGCGAAAATGTCTTTGGCATCCTCGACACCGCTGTTGAAGCCGCGCAGAACCTGGTCCTGGAACTTGGCAAAGTTCCCTTCGGTCATCCCGCGCTGGCGCGTCCGGTAAGCCTTGAAAATATAGCCGGTGGCGCCTTCCACGATACGGGCGGCGGTGGCTTCGGGGGAAGTCTCGGCAGCGGCGGACGCCCCGCGTTGATCGAATTCGGCCTTTCCGGCGGCGGCAAACTGATCTCGAGTGACCGAGGTGTTTTCCATCTCGGTCCGCGTCATGATCCGCTCGACAAGGATCCGCTTGAGGTCCGCGGGAGCCGTCTGGCGGCTGAGCAAAACGCGGTCGGAGGGCGGCGCCGCGTTTGGCGGTGCGTCACGGGTCTTGCCGGGATCAACGCCCCTGGTGTCGCGCTCTCTCACCGATGGGGATTGCGGGGGCCGGGGCTGGATATGGGAAAGAGCCATGAGGGTCTTCTCCATGAGGTTCTTCAGGCAACAAGCAACAGTCTTGCCCCGGACAACCACTCGAGGGCATACTCCTCCACTTGGGTTTATCGTCTGGAGAGGGCCGGGACTTTAGCGGAATAGCATACTCCCTCGCCATTCCGTCCGTGTTCGTCCGTGTTCGTCCGTGTCCGTCCATCCCACGCTCTGATAGAACCGGCCAAGGAACCCATATCGCAAGACCCTCGACGCCTACGCTACTCCTGTTCGCAAACCCTTGATTTCCGCCAAAGGATAGACCATACTGCATTTCAGTTTGAGCGCGGCGGGCTGCCGCTTTCTCCAGTGCCGAGGGAGGTAACATGCCAGGGCCGATGAAGAACGTCTCGAAATGTGGATTTGTACTCGCGCGGGAAATCTGCGTCTTCGTAGCATTGGGGATCTTCTTTTCCGCTGCGGGATGCGCGCCAGTCTCCGCAAAAAGGTCACCTATGCTTTCTCCGGAAGAACAGGTTGCCTCCTCGCAGATTACTCCCGCCGGCAAGGACCTCGTCGCGCCGCCCGCACCGGTTGAAGTCACCCGGGCCACTGACTCTATCGCTGACGAGATTCTGCGGCGCCTCCCCCAGCAGGAAGGAAAGCCCGCACCGGTCATCATGGTGGATGACGAGCATTTCGCCGTACAAGGCATCGAGCCCGCGGAGAAAGAGCAAGTCCTAGACCGTCTGCGCCGTGAGCTGAACCGCGCGGCGAACGGCCGCCTCACCTTTGTCGGCCGGCATTACATGGACATTCTCCAGCAGGAACAGGAACTTGCGCGCCAAACCGGAAAAGTGGGCCAGGCGGGTGGACTGGAGCCCGTTGATTACCGCCTCACGGGTTCGATATCGCTGGGCCTCTCCCCCGCCGGACAAGGAACCGAGCCTTCTTCCTTCTACCAAGTCTCGCTCAAGATGACAAAGGTCGCGGCACAGGCAACGGACGGCGAGAGCGTTTGGGCGGGAGACTATTCCATCCGGCGTTTTGCTTCCTTGCCAAGGCCGGCGCAGCCTTGAGATCAGGAAGACGCAGCCCAGCTGAAAACGGATTGCCTCATGAGGGAACGCGTGGTTTAATAGAATGGAAAGGAGGCCCATCATGCCAATAGTTGCCGACAAAGTGTTCGATGAGGCGCTTTCACTTCCGGCTGACGCGCGGCTGAATCTAGTCGAGAAACTCTTAACCAGCCTTAATCTTCCCACACAGGCCGAAATCGCCCGCCTGTGGTCGGAGGAAGCGGAACGACGGGTGGCGGAGATTGACCGGGGTGAAGTCACCCTCATCCCTGGCGAGAAGGTGTTCGAGAAAATCAGAGAGAAACACCAGCGATGAAATTCAACTTTCACCCGCGGGCCGAGGAGGAATTCGGCGAGGCCGTGCAATATTACGAAGACTGTCAGCCTGGGCTGGGTCTTGAGTTCGCAGAGGAAATCTATTCGACAATCGCTCGAGTCTCCGAGTATCCCGCCGCATGGGCTCCGATGTCGGCAAACACGAGGCGATGTCTCGCGAACCGATTTCCATACGGCGTTGTCTTCCAGGTTAAGTCCGGCGCAATCCGGATTATCGCTATCGCCAACCTCCATCGCCGGCCCGGCTACTGGAAGGACAGAATCCAAGCCGAACTATAACGTTCTCGGCGACGTGGTAACACTGTATGGATCAAGCCGCTATCGTCGCGTCAGGTTCACCGTCATAACTGGCACTATTCCCACAGCCCAAGTTCCAGAGCAGAGAACGTCCTAACCATTCTTGCAGATTTTCTAAGTGGCACTTAGGGAAGATTGCCGAGCGCCTGAACGACGCGGGTGTTTTTTGGGTCCAGCTGGAGCGCGGTTTCGTAATGCGCGCGGGCGTTGGAGTAGCGCCCCTCCACCTGCGCGATCTGCCCGAGATAGTAGTGCGGCAGCCACACCTGGGGAGCAAGGCGGCAGGAGGTTTCGAGGAGTCCGCGGGCTTCGTCCAGCAATCCAAGGGCGGCGGCGCATATACCGGCGTTGGTCGAGGCGATTTCGCTCTTAGGATTGACTTCCACGGCATGGCCGAAGTGGCGCAGAGCTTCCAGCGGGCGGTTGGTTGCCATGCAAAGGTTCCCGATATGCACCAAGGCGTGAAAGAACTCGGGCCGGATTTCGAGGCTGCGCTGGAACGCCTTCTCCGCGCCCTCGATATCGCCGAGCGCCTGAAGCGCCTCGCCAAGAGCCGCCTGGCCCACCGCGGAATCCTGGAGCGCGTCCATCCGCGACAAGAGAAAATCGCGAACCCCCTGAAAGTCCTTCAGCCGCAGGAGGGCCGCCGCGTACATCACTATGCTTTCGCTGCCTTCGGTGCTTTCGCTGTTTTTGGCGCTCTCTGTGCTCTCGGCGCTCTCGGCGTGACCGGGCGCGGCTGAGGCGGCGCGGGAGAACGCGGAGGCGGACTCCTGGAAAAGCTCCATTTCGTACGCGATCATTCCCAGCTCGTGGAGCGCTTTCGGATCGCCCGGATTGCGCTCGACCTTCGCGCGGCTCAAACGCAGATAGCGCTCCTGTTTCCGGCGCAGCGCCGCGGGATCCGATTCGCGCTCGGCCTGGCGGTGGTGCACAACGGCGTCACAGCGCAGAATGCGCAGCCCGGCCCGGACGATTGAGTTTTCCACGAGTTCGTGGATTTCGCCCTCAAACCGGATGTCCCTGCGAAGAGGAAACAGCCGCACCTTCCAACTGGTAAGAAACCCGCTGAGGTCCGACGCATCGCCGGGCGGGTTGGCGCAGCCTTCCCAGCCGATCTGGCCCGCGTCGTTCATGTAGGTGCGCGTCGCGATGGTGTAAGCCGCCTCAGGGGCGCCCTCTCCACATAGCTCGCGGACCCTGGCGAAATCCTCTTCCTCGATCCACTCATCGGCGTCCAGGATCAGGGCCCAGCGTCCCCGGGCGGCTTCGAGCGAGGCGTTGCGGGCGGCGGCGAAATCATCGCGCCACTCGAACTCCACGACGCGCGCCCCGGCCTCCCGGGCCAGACCGGGAGTCTCATCTTTCGAGCCGGTGTCAACAACAACGATCTCATCCGCCAAGCCAAGATGACGTTGGACACAGCGGGCGATGCGGTCCGCCTCGTCCCGCACAATCATGCAGATGGAGAGGCTTGGGATGGATGCTTGCATGGTGGGAAGGCCAGGAATGGTGAATGATGAATGACGAATGATGAATGCAGAATGATGAATAATGAATGCGAAGAAATAATTCCTCTGGCGAATATCCGCCAACGTATCTCATTGAGGAATCTTGTTCATCATTCATCATTCATCATTCATCATTCCTCATTCCTCAAGTCGCAGGTCTCGTTCTTCCTTTCGACCACTCGCGGCGCCGCTTTATTTCCTGGTCCATCAGCCGGGAGAGCGGAACCGTTTCCCGGATGGCCCGCAGGACGTGGTCGGTGGTGATGTCCGTGCGTTCGGTGAAAGCGTCGAAAAGGGCGGAGATCACGGCCTGTTCGATCTCGGCCCCGCTGAAACCCTCGCTGGCTTGCGCCAGGGCCTTGATATCGAAATGGTCCGGGTTCCGCCTCCGCTTGGCCAGATGGATGCGGACGATGCTCTCGCGCTCGGCGGGATTGGGCAAATCCACGAAGAAAATCTCGTCGAAACGCCCCTTGCGGAGAAGCTCCGGGGGCAGGACTTCCACGTTGTTGGCCGTGGCGATCACGAAAACCGACGAGGTCTTTTCCTGGAGCCAGGTAATGATGGTGCCGAAGACGCGAGACGTGGTGCCGGCGTCGCTGAAAGACGAAGAGTCCAGCCCGCTGAAGCCCTTGTCTATCTCGTCAATCCAGAGGACGACCGGCTGGACGGACTCGGCAAGTTGGATGGCGCGCCGGACGTTTTGCTCGCTGCTGCCCACCAGGCTGCCGAAGAGCTGACCCATATCCAGCCTCAGCAGCGGCACCTGCCAGAGGCGCGGCACGGCCTTGGCGCACAGACTCTTGCCGCAGCCCTGAACCCCGAGAATCAGAAGGCCCTTGGGCGTGGGGAGACCGAACTGGCGCGCGGCCTGGCCGAAAGCCATCTTACGCTGGACCACCCACTTCTTGAGCCGGTCCAGACCTCCCACTTCGCGCAAGTCCTCCTGGACCTGGATGTATTCCAGGAGGCCCGTCTTGCGGATGATCTGTTTCTTCTCCGAGAAAATGAGCGGCACCTCGACCGCGGTGAGGCGTCCCGTGGTGACCAACGTCTTCGCGAACACGTTTTCGGCTTCGGTGAGCGTGAGCCCGACCGCGCCGTTGAGGATAGCCTCTTCGGCGCCATTGGAAAGATCCATCGTCAGATTGGGGTTGCTCTTGACATCGGCGGCGATACTCTGAAGAAGATGGCGGATATCCTCGCGCGAGGGCAAGGGGTAGTCCACGATCGTGACATCCTTTTCGAGCTCGACCGGGATCTCGACCACCGCCGACAGGAGGACGACACTCACGTATGTGGAACGCAGTTGCTCGGCCAGGTCGCGCAGCCCGCGCGTGACGGCGGCCTCCTTGATATAACGGTGAAAATCCTTCAGAACGTAGATGGCCGGTTCGGTCTGCTGCAACACGTCGCGCACCGCCATCAGAGGGTCCTTGGTGCCCTTCTTGCCCTCCTGCTTCACGTCCAGCCCGGGGCTGTAAGACACAAGCCCGTCGTTGACCGTCCAGCAGTAAACCGCCTTGCCCAGCCGCTGGCCGATGTCGCCGATTTCGCGCAGAACGCGGCTTTCCTCCCACGACACCGCGTAGATCAGCGGATAGCGCGCCCGGATCAGGGTCTCGATTTCAGTGTAGCGTCCCAGCGAGAGTTTGGTCATGGAACACTCTTTCGCCGATGGCATCCTGGCTTCACGACTGCTTCCCTTGTTTCCGTAAAACGCAGTCCTTTGGCGGCGGCCCATTCGCTCAGTTCCATGCGCCGCCTGGCCGACTGCAAAATGCCCCAGATTATCAGGAGAATCACCAGAGGAATGAAAAGCACGAATAGAATGGGCGATATGGACATTTCTCATCCTTTGCGGGGTGAAATGCAAACTCACGACTCTTTGCTTCCTAGATCAGAAGGACAACAAGGACCGCAAGGACTACAAGGACTGCAATAATGTAACACTTCGGCAGATCTTATAGTCTTTGCTGTCTTTGTTGTCTTTGTTGTCCTTGTCGTCTTTGGTTTTGTTCGCATTCACGGCATCCTCCGGTGTTGTTTGTCGCGTTCAGCAAGACGGGTGCGGGTCATGCGTTCACGCAGGCCGCCCTGCTCGACAAAGGCTTTTTCAAGTTGCTGTATCTGGCGACTGAGGAGAACGCTGGCGACGCGGATCAAGCCGATGATGACGTTGGCGCAAATGGCAGGGTCAGGGTGTTCGATTCCCTTGCGAAAGGTTTCGTAGGTCGCATTGCGGATACGGTTGAGTTCGCGAAGACGGATGGCGTATGGGTGGTCCTTGGTCCACTCCGCGAGGCCGCGCACGCGAAGAAAGTCGCGATAGTCGGCCAGAAGTTCTTCCAGGCTGGCGCGGGCAACGTTGGTCAGCTTTATCTCCGTCTCTTTCGAGGTGGCCGATGCCATGCTGCCTTCGATGATGTTCTGCTTTCCGGATCGGGCGGCTTGCACCATCTGATCGTGGGTGCGGTCGTGCTTGTTTATGAAGCGATCACAAAAACGCACTGTGGCGTCATAGATGATCTCGGCCTTCTGGTAAGAAAGAAGGTTCTTGTAGCCGCCGTGAACTGGAATGAAGCCGTCGGTCATGGGACAAACTCCGGCTCAAAAAGGCATGGCAGGACAACAAAGACCACAACGACTGCAAAGACCGCAACGACACCGACGGTTCGACAGCCTTGATTTCATTGTTATCCTTGGTGTCCTTGGTGTCCTTGGTGTCTTTGGTGTCCTTCGATTCACTGACACCTCCACCTACCTCCCCCTTTATCCCTTTTCCCATTTGCCTTGTCAACTCATTCGAGTGGCAGGAATATAGATTCATCGTGAATATCCCGCCTATCCTTATTCAATCCTCCTCTCTCTCCCATTCATCCCAATTCTCCATGACGGCTTTTTCGCGCCGCCGCTTGCGGACGTAGGCGACAAGGAACAACGCCACGATCGCTCCCCACAAGAGGGACGTGCTGGTGATGGCCAGCATCCACGCGTACCCCGCGCTCATGCTGCCGTGCCAGCGGGTCTCGAGCAAGGCGAGGGTGGCGGGATCGTTCAGATCCTTGAGGATTCCGCGGGCCTGCTCGGGATAACGCAAGAGTGCGTAGAAGAAAGCCGCCGGCGAATCGAAAGCGTATGCCTGGGTGGCGACGTAGCGGGTGAAAGACGCGCTTTGCGCATAGGCCAGTTCGGAAGCGGCTCCTCCGTGCGGAAAGCTCACCGACAGTTCCGACATCGGAATGCGCCGGCCCAGAATGCCGGCCCACGCCAACCGAATCGAGGCCGTGTCGCGGCTTTGCCCGGTCAGAATCTGGGCAAGCCCCTCGTGCAACCATTGAGGCGCCTCCCGGCTCGCCTCGTTCTGAACGCCGCCGAGAAGGAGGTGAACCATTTCGTGTCCGACAGTCTGAAACTGCTCCAGAGGGGAGACCGCGGCAAGCGCGCCAACATTGAGGACCATGACGCCCCGGTCCGTCAGCGCAACAGCCATGATGTTCTCGGCCCGCATTCCGGATTCCTGCTCGAAGTCCTTGGCGGAAAGACAGACTTTTACCTCGACCTTCTTGTCGGCGGGCGCTGATCTGCCGTAGTCGGGAGCCAGGCGGTCCAGGGCCTTCTCGGAGAAGTTGGCCCAGTACTCCAGGTTCGGGGCGCCCGGCGCGCGCGCGGTAACGATGAAACGCGGGCTTTCGAAACGCAGGCGTGAGGGCGAAGAAGAGAGAGAGGAGGGGGAAGACAAGGGGGCGTTGCCGGGGGAATCAGCGCGCAGAGCGAAGAGTCCCAAACTGATGAACAGGAGAACGAGAAGGAGGCGGTCGAAGTTACGCATGAGATGTCATTCCGTCCCTGATTCTGCGTTTCTGCTTCACCCTTCTTCATTCGCCTTGATCCTTCAACTGTCGCGCCCCTCCGGGGCGCACTCTGTTGATGGGCCGGCCTCTTTCCGGGGGTTCCCTTCGGTCACCCCCGGCTGGCAACGCCGTCGAAGACTTTCACATTGGACCGCTCCGCGGTCCCTTTTTCGAAGATATTCGCTTCTTTCCCGAATGGTGCTCTCGCCGTGAAGGATCAAGGTTTTTCATCATTTATCATTCGTCATTCATCATTCATCATTCATCATTTATCATTCGTCATTCTTCATTCGTCATTCATCATTCGTCATTCTTCATTCGTCATTCTTCATTCGTCATTCATCATTCGTCATTCTTCATTCGTCATTCATCATTCGTCATTCTTCATTCGTCATTCGTCATTCATCATTCGTCATTCCTCTTTCTCCCCCGGCCCAGTGTGCTGAGAATGCGCATACCGGCGCGGGTCTTTGCCCTCAGTTCCGCCCAGCTGCCCAGACCGCGCAGCTCTTTCAGAAGGCGCGACGGACGCAGGTAAAAAGCCCGCATCGCCTGCGCCTGGAGGCGGCGCAGATCGCGCGGCGTGAGTTCGCCGGCCTGGAGCACCGCCGAGCCTTCCTCCTCGTAGTCGTCCCAATCCGTACTGGTGAGCCATCCCTTCTCGAGCGCTTCCTCGTAAAGCTCGGTTCCGGGAAAGGGCGTGGCGACGTGGAAGTTCACATAATCCGGGCGAATCCGCTTGGCGAAGCGGATGGATTCCCGCACCGTCTCCGCCGTCTCGCCCGGCAGACCGATGATGAAATAAGCCATCGAGAGAATGCCCGCCTCCCGCGTCAGGCGCATGGCCGTTTCGCTCTGTTCGAGCGTGATGCCCTTTCTGCTGCGGTCCAGGATCGCTTGCGAGCCGGACTCCACCCCATAGGAAATAACGCGGCAGTTGGCCCGCTTCATCGCGCGAAGGAGTTCGGCGTCCACCACGTCCACGCGGCTGTTGCACATCCACTCGGGCGGATCGGGGAGTTCGGAAAGACCCTGGAAAAGTTCCAAGGCCCACTCCCGCTTAAGGGTCAACGAATCGGTCATGAACGCAAAATGGCGGATGCCGAGGTCGCGGCGCATCGCCTCTATCTCGCCCAGGACGCTCTCGACGGACCGCAGGCGGATGCGGCGGCCCCACACACGGCCGGCGCGGCAGAACGTGCAAGGCCAGGGACATCCCCGGCTGGGGATCACCGTCGCGAAGGGATGGTTCTGGAAAAAGGGCACGCGATAGGCGCGGTTGGGCAAGAGGGCGCGGGCCGGCAGAGGAAGAGCGTCCAGATCGGGAATCATTGGGCGGGGCGGGTTCAGGACAATCCTGGACTCTTCGTCCTTGGCGTTGGGATCCCGCCAGGCCAACCCTCTGATTCCCGCGAACAGAGCGTGCCGCGGGCGGTCGGGAGAACCGGCCGGGTGCAAGGGATACTCCGGCGCAACCTCCGCAAAGCGGCGAACCAGTTCCGCGACGGTCTCCTCGGCTTCGTTGACCAGGCCGAAATCGGCGAGCGTTTCCCGGAGCGTCTCGACGGGCAAAGCGGACACGTGCGGACCGCAGAACCCGCAGAGCGCGCCGGTTTCCCCGCGAAGACGCTGAAGGATCTGTGAGTCGTGCCGCAGGGTGGGTGTGGCGCTGTTGGCAATGACAAGGTGCGGCCGCCACTCACGGCAAACCTCCGCAAGAGCATCCGGCGCGAAGGGTTCCGCCATGGCGTCAATGATGCGGGCCTCATGCCCTTCGCGCTGGACCATGGCGGCCAGGTACGCCAAGCCTGTCTGGGGCCAGATCTCGCCGCCGATAGCCTTGCGGCCGCAGCGTCCGACTTCCTTCATCCAGATTTCGCCGCCCGGACCCGGTGGGTTCAGGAAGAAGATGCGAAAGGACGTTGTGCCGCTGGATGGGGACATCATTCTTGGCCGCCAAAGCCCGGAAAAGCCGGGGAGTCGGAGCGGAAGGGACAGCGCCCTTCTCTGTGCGATTCTCCCCTGTCAAAACAGGGAAATGCAACTTCTTTCATGAAAAGGTGTTGCCTATGAGGCAGGATTTGGGGAGAATATGAGCGGAAGAAAGGAGAGTGGAGCATGAAACCTCGAAACAGCTTACTCGTAGTTGCGCTGGCGCTGCTTCTCGCCTTTGCGGTCCCGCAAACCGCAAAGTGTGGCTGAGGCCCGGCGCCAGAGGGTCAGGCTGACTCTGTAAATCTGAATATGTTGTGGGATGGCTGGATGGTGACTCTTTCAAAGAGTTACGTGAAGACAATGGATTTGCTCGAGGCGAAGAAGACGGCCGAGGCCGAGCAGGAGTTTAGGGCGAATTTCACTCCTACGGTTGAGACCGCGTTCACAAAAGTTGCGAAGACCTGTCCCCCGCGCTTCTCAAAGATCGAGGACTGGCCTTCCTGGGCGCAATCTCTGGTCACAAAGACCACGAAGGCAGGGGAAGCGCTGAAGCCCGCCGCGAAGCCGGACGTGAAGGTGTCCCTTGCCGCGCTGGAGAATCTCCGCCGGCACTTCTACGACCTTCACAAGCTTACCCAGACGCTGAACAGCGCCGACTATATCCACGCTTTTCGGGCCGAACTCCAGAACCCAAAGATGAAGGTGGAGGAACTCAGGAAGATCCTGGCGGCCCTGGAAACGGCCCCCGCCGGCGTGCAGGCCAAGGCCCAGGCGGAAGATTATGCGAAGGCGAAAGCCGCATGGACAGCCAAGGTGACGCCAATCCTGGCCGATGGCAAAATCACCCCTGCGGAAATGCCTGTTCTGAAGCAGGCGACGGCCACCTTCTACAAGGCCTTTGGGATGTGGTTTGAATAGCGGAGAGTTCCGCGCACACACAACAGGCTAAGCGGCGCCGGTTCAAAGCAGGGCTGGCGCCGTTTTTCATTTTCTCGGGTTGTCCTTCGTCTTCCCTTTGACGGGGCAGACGGGCTGGCACTCGTGGCAGACGATGCAGTCCTCCTGGCGGCTGGGTGGAATGTTCCGCAGGATCCGCGCCGAGGGGTTGACGTCCGTCGAGCAGGTCCGGTCGCACTTGCCACAGGAGATGCACGCCTCAGTGGGCGGCCTCACGGCCCACAGGCTGATCCGGTTGAGCGGCGCCATCAGCGCGCCGATGGGACACAACACCTTGCAGAAGGACCGGCTGGACATGACCACAAAGACGATCACGGCCACCAGCACGCTTATCCGCGCGGCGTTCATTGCGCTCCAGCTGAAACCGCCCGTGATCCATCCGGGAATCGCGACCTGGAGCGCCGCGGCGGGGCATATGCGGCAAAAGGAGCCGTAGGTGAGCTCGCCCAGGAAAAAGGGGATCAGGAACACCATCACGACGAGGATGGCGTACTTGGTGTACGCGGTCCATTGCGGGATTCTGAACTTGGGGCTGGGAATGCGGTAAAGGACAGCCTGCAGTGTGCCGAATGGGCAAACCCATCCGCAGAAGAACCGGCCAATGAGAGATCCAAAAACAAGCAGCATCCCCATTGTCAGGGCGAAAACGGGGAAAAGGTGCCATCCCGCGGAATGCATTAGTACTCCGATGGGGCAGGCGGTGTAAGCCAGAGAGCAGGCATGGCAGCTCAAAACGGGCAGACACAGCCACTTGGCCTGAAACCAATTCGCGGGCTTTCCCTCGCGCATGACGCTGAAGGAACTGTGCAGCAGGAGCAAAGAAAGCCCCTGGACAATTCGGCGCGCTTTTATCTTTATCATTTGGATCTACTCGTGCGGCGGCCGACCGGCCGCGAATGGTGTTAACTTCAGGTGGGACACGCTGCCAAACCCGTCTGGTGATACACGCCGTCCGTTCGCGCCACGCCGCTTATGGTGGCTTTCTCGACAAGCGTAAGGCCGTTCATGAGCGTGTGCGTGGACGTATCGGCCGCCCATGCCGACTTGGCGCTCCCGGTTATGAACTGCTTGTCTTCCGGCTCCTTCGCCGCGGCCGCATTCTTGTCGCCTCCCACTGGCTTCGCGGCGTAAACGGTGAGCCTGGTCATCGCCCCCCAGGCAATCAGCAGAGCGGCAGCCGACAGGCATACCACTCCCAGAACGTTGCGTGAGATGAAGGCTTTCTTGTTCATACCCTTTGCTTTTCCTACAGCAGGCGTTCTTCATAACCCGTCATCAGTTTCCGGAGGTTCCCGGCGCGGATGGTGATCCGCTTCGAGTCCAGGTAATCCAGGAAAGTGATGGCGTATTTCCGGCTTGTCTCCAACTGGTTCTTGAACTCGGCGGAATCCAGCCCGCCCCTCTGCAGAATGGTCTGGACCACCAGGTCCTGAGCACTCTTGAAATGATTGTAGTGCAGCACGACGTTCTTATCAAGCCGAATCAGCTGGTTGGTGGTATACAGGTGGTTGAGCAGGGCGTTCACCTTCGGGGCGGGCGCGCCCAGTTTGGCGGGGAGTTCTTCGGGACGGGGAGATTGGAATCCGGTCTTCTCATAGATCCGCAGGATCTTGCGGAGGAGATCGCGGTCGGCCTCAGGCATGGCTTGAACCGCGTTTTGCAGAACAAGGCGGCTGCTGTAGCGAACCACCAGTTCACGCTTTTCCAGATCGGCGAGCACGCGGCTCCAGAGAGGCGCGTCCCACCCAAAACGCCGCTGGAGGTCGCCCGTGGTTAGACTGAGGGTCTTCCTCTCCCCTTCCGCCTTGATATGCGCCGCGGCTTCCGCCAGGCGCGTTTCGTACGTCTCGCAATGCGTGTAGTAGTCTCCGGGCGCTCCCTCGGAAGCCGCGCCCAGCGCAAGAAGCCTCCCCGCCGGCACAAGGCGGGCAAGCGACTCTTTGACCGTGTCGGCAGGAAGCAATGCCGCGCGGGATATGTCCCGCGAGCCGGCGCCTCCCTTTGTCTCCCATCGGATGAAGTACTCGATCCGGCGGTCGTGCCCCTCCTGGCTGTCGAGATCCACTTCCTCGAAGGCGGCCTGGTAGGCTTTCAACCGCTCGAGGATCGCTGCCTTGCGGGGACGCTGTTCTTCGTAAGTGATACACAGAATCTCGCCGCCCGCGACCGTGGCCGCAGGAGAGGGCCGCCGAAGAATGCAGCGGTCGTGGGGCGCGGCGGCGATCGGCTCGGGCAGGGCGACCGTGAGAAGGCCGGTTGCTCCCGCGGCAATCCCGGCTTCCTCGAGCAGGTAAATCTTGCCGCTGGCTTCGGCGGTTCCCGTGTGAAACTTGATGCTCTCGGCATTGCGCAGCGGCGGGTCCACGTCGCTCACGGCCCGCACGTGGACGTGGAAAAACCGGGCGGGACGCAGATACCCGGGTTGGCACAGGACCTCGCCGCGCTTCGGGGCGCTCTTGCCGAGGTCCGGGATATTCAGGGCGAGGCACTGGCCGGTGGAGCCTTCGGTGGCCTCGCGCAGAAAGCGCTGGATTCCCCGCACCTTCCCCTTCTGCCCGCCGGGGACCACCTCGACTTCCATGCCAATGGTGACCGTCCCATCAATGGGGATTCCCGATAGTATCGCGCCGAAGCCGGCCTGTGTGAAAACGCGCTCGATGGGCATGCGGAAAACCCCGGCCTTGCGGCGCGCCACCAAACTCTGGATTCTCTCGACAAGCGTGTTGTAGAATTCGGGATACCCCTCAAAGGTCTCGGAGGAGACCGGGCATATCGGAACCCCGTCGAGGAAGGTGTCCTTGAAATAGGTCCGGATTTCCCCGATGCGTTGTTGGACAATCTCGGGGGTAACCAGGTCCGTCTTGGTCAGGGCGATCATTCCCTTGCGCACGCCAAGCAAGTCCAGGATCTGGAAGTGCTCGATGGTCTGGGGCATGATGCCGTCGTCGGCCGCAATGATCAGAAGAGCCATTCCGATGCCGGAAACGCCCGCCACCATGTTCTTGATAAACTTCTCATGTCCCGGCACGTCCACTATCCCCACGCACAAGTTGCCACCCAGGAGACACGGCGCGAAGCCCAGTTCAATGGTCATGCCGCGCTCCTGCTCCGTCTTGAGGCGGTCGGTGTTGCAGCCTGTGAGCAGCTTGACCAAGCTGGTCTTGCCGTGGTCCACGTGTCCGGCGGTGCAAATCATCATGACCACGTCGGGGTTGATTCGCGGGGAGAGTCTGCCTGGAGGAACGGGGCTCATGCTCTTGTTCTCTTTTCCCACCTGTTTGTCAGTTCGCCAGTTCGCCAGTTGTCCAGTTCGCCAGCCTTAGAGTTCGTAGTGCAGGCTTTAGCCTGT
>Ga0315281_10005868_pt1 | contig 17523 bp, 13 predicted proteins | sample YL17G07_0_MG_FD_204540 | JGI IMG/M metagenome (GOLD analysis project Ga0315281, IMG submission 204540) | Sediment microbial communities from Yellowstone Lake, YNP, Wyoming, USA - YL17G07_0 | ecosystem: Environmental > Aquatic > Freshwater > Lake > Sediment | place: USA: Wyoming | collected...
GTTCCAAACCTCCTGGCGGAAAGTCCAGACCTGATAGGCGCCGGTGTGGTCGGGATTGTCGAAATAGAGGAGGATGTTGCCGGGATGTTTCCGGGTAGTGTGGAACGGCGAATTCTGGTATTCGAAACCGACCTTGATCTCGTGGTTTCCGCCGAGAAAATCGTCCTTGAAATAGTCGGCGAAGGCGTTGAACTGGTAGCGGTCGGAATAGTACCAGGTGTAGTTGTAATAAGCATTCTCATACCCGCCGGTGACGGGCGTGGTGTAGTAGATCCTGACCGCGGGCTGGTTCATGTCCACTTCGGGCTGATTGCCGGTCTGATACCACATATCGTTGACGCCGAACTTGAAATTCATGATGAGGTTTGAGCCCAGCGTCCAGGTATCCTCCAGGTGGTAGAAGTAGGAGGGGGAATCCTGAAGGGCGGTCGTCACCGGCGGCCGCGTGATCGAGGCGCTCCGGTGGGGCTGGTATTTGTTGTCGTAGTTAATCCAGCCCATGAGCTTGTTGTTGTTCGTGAGCTGGAAGCTCATCTTGAACGTGCCGTGCGTCAGCGAGGCATAATCCGACTGGGGGACGCCGTTCAGCGCATAGCCGATGATGAAGCGGCTGATGACCGTGTTGCGGAACGCGCCGTAGAACCAAAGCTTGTCCTTGATGATCGGCCCGCCGACGTCGCCTCCCCATTCGTAATAATAATTCAGGGGGTTGCCCGAGCCGACATTGGCGTACTGGGGATTCTTGGTCTTGTCCGGGATATTGTCCGACTGCAGCTTGTCGTTCTCGCCGTAGAGGCTGATGCCGCCGCTGAACTTGTTGCCGCCGGATTTGGTGATCATGTTCAGGACGACGCCGCCGACCTGGATGTCGGCGGTGTGGGCGCCGGTCTCGACCTGGATCTCCTCGAAGGAGTCGAAGTCATAGTACATGGCCGAGGCGCCGTTGGCTGCGGCGTCCGTCATGTTGACGCCGTCGATGTTGTAGGTGGTCTGGTTCCTTATGGTTCCATGAGCGTAGGCGCTGCTCTGGTTTCCGGCCGAGCTTCCTCCCACGTTCTCGCGGTCCATGACCATCCCCGGGGTCATAGACATGATGACCCACGGATCGCGCGCGCTGGGAAGCTTTTGGAGCATGGCCTGGGTGAAGTTCGTCTGGATGGTGCTCGTCTTAATGTCGACGACGGGAGCTTCGCCGATGACCGTCACGGTTTCTTGAACAGGCGAGATCTCCATCGTCACCTTGACCGTGGTCGTCTTCCGGAGCGCGACCTGCACGTCCTGGCGGATGGCCGTTTTGAATCCCTGCAGGGCGAATGTCACTTCGTAGATGCCCACCGGCAGGAAGTTGAACCGGAAGGCGCCGCTGGCCGTCGTCACCATCGAGGCCGTTCGCAGGATCAGGGCCGGGCTCGCGATCGTCACCGTGACGCCGGGAAGCCCGTTGCCTTCCGAGTCCATCGTCGTTCCGGCGATGGTGCCTGTCTGGGTCACGTCCTGGGCCGCGACGGCCCCGCTGAGGACAGTGAACAAGACAAGAAAAATACTCAACTTGGCTTTAGACACGTCAGCCCTCCTTATCGAATTTGATAATGAAAGAAAAATTTCATCGCAAAAAAATATGCAACCATGGTTTCATTTAGAAAAACACAATTTCACGCTTTTGTCAAGTTTTTGCGGGCTGTTCACGACAGAAAATCCCCTTCAAGGAATTGATTGATGAGGTCGATGTCCGCCACGACGCGCTTCTTGTTGAGGAGGGCGATTTCCGTGGCCACGGCGTTGATCAGCATGGCCACGGCGGAGACGGAGTTCGTGAACATCAGGTTCTGGGTCTTGACCAGAAGAGTCTCCTGGGAATAGCGGACGATGGGCGCCGTCGCCCTGTCCGTCACGGACAGACAGCGGACCCCCCGCTCATAGCAGAATTTCACGCTCTGCACCGTCTCCTTGGAATAGGGCGGAAAGGAGAACGCCAGAAGGACGTCTTTAGGCGTCAGGCGGATCAGTTTTTCCAGAAACGAGTGTTCGTCCTTGGCGCAGAACTGGGTCGTCAGGCCGGCCTGGTTCAATTGATACGCGGACAGCCGGGCCAGCAAAGAGCTGATCCCGATGCCGATGGAGTAAACGCAGCGGCTTTTGTTGAGACCGGCGATGAACCTCTCGAAGGCGGCCCGGTCGAGCTGGCGGAGCGTGTCATTGATATTCTTCACTTCGAGCTCGGCGATCTTCAGGACCGTCGAGATTTGATTCTCCTTAGGGGAGAGAAGCTTGAACCGGTCCTCGGGCATCATCTCTTCCTTCGCTTCGTTCAGCATGTGCGACCGGAATTGCTGGAAGCCCGTAAAACCGAGATGCTGGGCGAATCGCACGATCGTGGCCGAGCTCGTTCCCGTCTGTCCGGCTAGACGGGCGGCCGAAAGGGCGAAGGCGGCCGGAAAATTCTGGAGGATGAAATCGGCGATCTTCTTTTCTTTGCGGGACAGCGAAGGATACTTTTCGGAAATCTGCTGGTTTAGAGAGACGCCTTTTTCTTTTTCGTTGCCGTTCATGGGTCCGTGTTTTCATTATCCATCGACGGCCCCGGGGCGTCAAGCCCATTCGCCGACACCTGCCGGATTCAGGCTGGGAACGTCGCGATTCCCATCCCTGGGGTTTTGAATCCGGGATCTGTCCTCGAAATCTCTTCGAATTCTCAGAACGGGCCCCAATGCGTAAGGACCGGCGGGATGAGTGCGATGAGGCTGAACACGATCAGGACGATCATCAGCGGGACGAACCATTTGGCCCATTTCTCCCAGGGGATCTTGGCCACGCCCAGGACGCCCATAGTGACGGCCGAGGTCGGAAGGATCGGATTGATGACTTCGCAGAGCTGGAAGGCCAGGACCGTCGTCTGCCGCGTGATGCCGACGAGATCGCTCAAGGGGGCCATGATCGGCATGGTCAGGGCAGCCTGGGCGGTCCCCGAATGGATGAAGAAATTGATGATTCCCTGGGTAAAGAACATCATGTGGGCCGTGATCAGGTCGGGCACGACCGAGATAACGCCGGCTGTGAACTGCAGGACGGTGTCGAGCACGACGGCCTCATGGAGGATGATGAGGATGGCCCGGCCGCCGGCGATGATGAGCGTCACGTTCATGACGTCTTTGGCCCCGGCGATGAAGCTCACGGCGATTTCCGACGGCGGGATCCGGGCGATGAATCCCGAGATCAATCCGATGCCGAGGAAGAGGGCGGCGATCTCTTCCATGTACCATCCCTTGGCCAGGATCCCGTAGATGAGCAGCGCGATCCCCAGGCCGAGGACGAGCAGGATGATCTTTTGCGCGGCGCCCCAGGGAGCGGTTTTGGAAGAATCGACGGACGGGGCATAGCCTCGGGCTCTGTCGATCTCATAGACCGGGCTCTTCGTCGGGTCTTTCGTGATCTTACCGGCATACAGCATCACGAACACGATGGCAAACACAGTCCCGATCGCCCACAAGATCAGACGGTAGGGCAAACCCGAATAAAGAGGCAGGTCCGATAGCCCCTGGGCGATGCCGACCGTGAACGGGTTGAAGAAAGCGGCCGCGAAACCGACCGCCGATCCCAGGAAGGGGATGGCAACGCCGACGATGGAGTCGTATCCGAGCGACATGGCCAGCGGAATGAAGATGAGGACGAAGGGGATCGATTCTTCGGCCATGCCGTAGATCCCGCCGGCCAGGGAAAAGACGACCATCAACACGGGAATCACGAATTTCTTCGATTTCGGATTCTTGGAAAAGAATTGAGCCAGTCTTTGAATGCCCGATTCGATGGCTCCGGTCTTTCCCAGGATGGAAAAGACGCCGCCGAAAATGAAGATCAGGAAAATGATGAGGGCGCCGTCCTGAAAGCCGCGGATCGGGGCGATCAAAAGCCACTCCGGCCCCAGCGATTTTTTATCCAGAGCATGATACGTGCCGGGGATCGTGACCAGCCGTGTCTGGCCCTGGACCGATTTTTCAGCGCGTTGATATTCGCCGGAAGGGACCAGAAGGCTGAGGACATAAACTGCGATGACGAGGATGTAGATCAAGACCAGCGTATGAGGCAGCTTAAAGGCGGGCTTTTTTTTCATGGGATTCCTCTCGCCATTCTATAAAGACCCATTGTATAATTTTACGGGATTCAGGAAAATGTTTTTGTTCAATGGGTCATACTCCTTTGTGACCGTTCTTTATGTTTCTAAGAACAGCGAAAGCTATAGCGAGGTCCAACGATACACAAGGTCGAACCTCGATAAGAATACCAGCACGCATTTCACCAAGACCGCGTCTTACACGAACTTCAATTCCCCGAGGTTCAAAGTCACGACGGATGAGACCCATAAGATCCAGGAAAAGCTCGAAGGGAACAATACCGCCTTCTTCAACACAATCACCAGGTAAGCGGGAGGCGATTGGCGGTCGATCCCGGCGAAGATCTTCCGGTTCTCGACGATGTCCTGGCTTTCTCGGCTTTGGCCTATTTTGCCCTGCGGCCTGCCGCATTATATTTTTTGCTCGATTATGATATTCTCTTACCTGCGATTTTGGCAGTGCCGACGGAGGAGGATTCCATGCGCATCGAGCGGATCGAAATTCGACACACAAAAATGGAGCTGGTGTCCGCGTTTGAGACATCGATGGGCGTCGAGACCTACGAGGAACACATCATAGTCCGGGTCGATGGGGACGGCGCGACGGGATGGGGAGAATGTGTCGTTGAAGAGGCTCCGCTCTATTCGTCCGAGACGGTCCAAACCGCCTGGCACGTCCTGCGCGACTTTCTTATTCCGGGCGTTTTAGGCCGGAAGATCTCCCGTGTCGATGACGCCATTGCCCTCGGAGCCAAGTTTCGAGGCCACCGAATGGCGAAAGCGGGGCTGGAATCGGCCCTCTGGGACGCGTTGGCCAAGGCGAAAAGCGTTTCTCTCTCCAAAATGCTGGGCGGCACACGCGAACGAGTTCCGGTCGGCGTCAGCGTCGGCCTCCAGGCGACTCCGGAGGCGCTTGTCAAAAAAGTTGGGCAGTATTTGGAGGAAGGATACAGGCGGATCAAGATCAAGATCGCGCCGGGACGGGACATCGCTCTGGTGAAGGCCCTCCGCAAGGAGTTTCCGAAGATCCTCCTCCAAGTGGACGCTAATTCGGCTTATGAGCTGAGCGACGTCGATGTTTTTCGGGCCATGGACGATTATGATCTGTTGTTGATCGAACAACCGTTGAGTTATGAGGACATCTACGATCATTCCAAATTGCAGCGGAAGCTCAAGACGCCCATTTGCCTTGATGAAAGCATCCATACCCTGGCCGACGCGCGCGCAGCGCTGGAATTGGAAAGCTGCCGCGTGATCAACATCAAGCCCGGCCGCGTCGGCGGCTTCATGGAGTCGGTCGCCATCCACGACTACTGCGCGTCGAGAAACATCCCGGTGTGGCACGGCGGAATGCTGGAGTCGGGCATCGGGCGAGCCGGAAACGTCGCCCTGGCCTCGCTTCCCAATTTCACCCTGCCCGGGGACATCTCTGCGAGCAAGCGATATTATAAAGAAGATATCGTCGAGCCCGAGTTCGTCCTCAACTCCGATTCGACGATGACCGTGCCGACCCGACCGGGGATAGGAATCGAGGTCCTGATGGATCGGCTCGAACGCGTCACCGTGCGCCGCGAAGAGTTCAAGTCCTAACGAGAAAATACCGGGCGATTTTTATCGCCGGCCGGAATCCCGTTGGGGCTGATTTTGAACGCGGCCCTTAAAAAACTGGCAGGTTTTATTTCTTTTCGGTTTTCGCCAGCTCTCTTTGGATGACCGGCTTGATCTCTCTCGCGGCGGAATTCGGGATGGTGAACATCAGGTTGTAGTGTCGGATCTTCCACTGCTGGAGGACTTTTGGACATCACCTTCACCGAAGGATAGGACCGCATCCAAGATTTCGCGGTGGGTAAGCGTCGTCCCGTCCTGGGGCGAATCTATGATCCGGTAATTGAAGAAGGGGCAGTTTCCTTCATACCAGGGCAAGCCGGGCCCTCTTCCCATAGCCTTTCTTTTTCGAGCTTCTTTCTGATTGAGCAGCGTTCCCAGCCCACGCAAGTTGACGCCTTTCTCCGGGTCCACGCCGAGAATGAACCGTGAGTTCCCGAAATTCATCATGAGGAAGGCAAAGCCTTCTTGGAGGGGGGGGTGTTCGCCGTCGCGCCGAGCCCATTCTTTGAGCAGAAAACTTCTCGGATTCGTCACAACAAGGCCGTCCACGTTCTTGCCTTCCTTTTGATCGGCCGTCGGAAGACGAAGGCGGATGATGAGTCCCCGGCCGAGGTCGGCAAGATAGTTAAGATAATCTTCCTCGACTTTATGCACGGCACGTTCATAGCGGTCGATCCCGGCAAACATCTTCCGGTTCTCGGCGATGTCCTGGCCTTCTTCGGATCTCGCGTATAGAAAGCGCATGAATTTCAGTCCTTCCTCGATCCTCTCCCGATTGATTTCCTCCTCGCTCTTTTTGGAGCCCGAAAATAGCGCTCGGAGAACGGCGTAGGGAGTTCCCGAAAGGTCGATTTTCTTGGGAAGAGAAGCTGAATCCACAAGCTTGGTATAGGCGGCAATCTTTTCCATGGACGAATCCACGTCCCCTTTCTTAATGAGCTTGAGGGCGAGAAAGATCGAAGCCAGAGAATCGAAGTCGGGAAGCTTGTGGGTGATGAACGTGAGAGGAGCGGCGGCCGACGCGTCGTCTATGGCGCTTATCGGCTTGATATGATCGAGGACTAGATGGGGGTGCTTGACGATGAGCGAGGCCGTGCATTCGGGCTCAGCGTCGGGGTGGTGATGGTCGATGATGCCGGGAACGGTCTTCATCCCGACGTCAAGCACCAGCGTTCCGGGCGCGGGCTCGAAACGCTCGCCGTAGCTGACGAACTTAAATGTGACGGCCATCGCCGCGTTCTATTCTCTCATATTCTCCAGGAATTGGATAATCTTGGCGCTTCCCGAGGGAAAGGGATATTTGTGGAGGTCCTTTATCCTCACCCATTTCTGCCTGCCGGAATTCGGCGCCGGATCCATCCTGAGACGGCAGGCATAGGCATAAAGATCGACCTGGAATTGCGTATAGGAATGATTGACTTTAACCAGGAACGTCGCTTGAGCGACTTCGGCGCCGAGCTCTTCTCTGATCTCTCGCGCGACGGCTTTCTCTCGTGTTTCGCCGCGCTTCACTTTGCCTCCGGGAAACTCCCAGAGTCCGGCGAGAAGGCCTGTGGCTGGCCTTTTTTGGATCAGGAACCGTCCGTCCTTTTCGATAATCCCGACGACGGCCTCGACGCGGCGATAGTTTCTTTTCTTCGGCTTTGGAATGACCTCTTGTTCGCCTTTGGTGAAGGCGCGACAGAAAGATGAGACCGGACATGATAAGCACAAGGGACTTCGGGCTCGGCAAATGAGCGCCCCCAGTTCCATCAAAGCCTGATTGAACGAACCGGCGGATTTTATGGAAATGATCGTCTGCAGCTCGGCGAGGATTGATTGATCATGATGGCCGTTGGCCTCACCATGAATGCCCAATATTCTCATCATGACCCGGCGCACGTTCGCGTCCAGAACGGGGTGCGGCTTATGGAACGCGAGGCTGAGAACAGCGGCGGTTGTGTAGGGGCCGAAGCCGGGAATTTTATCGAGCTTCTCATACTCTGCCGGGATCTTTCCTTCATATTTATTCACAAAGATCTTTGCTGCTGTATGGAGGTTCCGCGCCCGCTCGTAATAGCCCAGCCCCTGCCACATCTTGAGGACCGTTTGAAGTCGGGCCCTCGCTAGCGCTTTGACATCGGGAAAGATCTCCAGCCATCTTTTGTAATAGGGGATAACAGCGTTGACCGTGGTTTGCTGGAGCATGATCTCCGAGATCCAGATCCTGTAGGGATCGTGCGTTTTCCGCCAGGGCAGATCGCGCTTGTGTCGTTGATACCAGCCGAGCAGATATCGAGAAAATATCTCGGACTGGTGGTTCCCGGTCGTTTTTGTTCCAGATCTCATTTCCGATGTTCAGAGCTATCGTTTTGGCGGGCTCGGCTTGAGCTTCGATTCGGGCCGGGTCAGGGCATCAAGGATCACCGCCGACATGACCCGGATACCCACGGGAATTCCAGCCTCGTCGGCCACAAAATAGGGTGAGTGAAGCGTCGCCGTGGCCCCTTTAGGCTGGATGCCCAGGCTCAGGAGGACAGAAGGCACTTCCCGGGCGAAGAAGCTGAAATCCTCGCCGCCCATGTCGGGCAGGTCCTGGACGACATTCGCCTTGCCGATCACACGCTCTACGGTGGTCACGGCCTCTTTCGTCAGGTCCGGGTCATTGTACATGGCCGGAGTGCCGAAGGCGTAGTCGAGGCTGTAGCGGGCGCCGGCGGCCCCGCAGACGTTGGCGATCGTCCGCTCGATCTTCTCCCGGACGAGGCGGCGCTGGTCGTCGCCGTAGGTCCGGATCGTGGCTTGGAGGTCGGCCCGCTCGGGAATGATGTTGCTCGCCGATCCGGCGTGGAACGAGCCGACGGTGATCACGGTGTCGCGGTGAACGTCGAGCTGGCGAGCGACCATGACTTGGAGCGAAACGACGACCTGGGCCCCAACGACGATAGGGTCCACGCAGAGGTGGGCGTTCGCGCCGTGACAGCCTTCGGAGAAGATCGCGAGCGAGAAGGAGTCGACGTTGGCCAGGGCATAGCCGGGGACATACTTGACGATGCCGGCAGGCGCCGTGTCGTCCACGTGGACGGCGAACATGGCCGCGGGCTTGATGTCTTTGAAGACGCCCTCCTCAAGCATTCGCCGGGCGCCGTCGCCGTGCTCCTCAGCGGGCTGGGCCACAAAGAGGACGGTGCCGGTAACGTCGCTCTTCAGTCGCGCCAGGACCGAAGCGACGCCCAGAAGGACCGTCGTGTGGATGTCGTGTCCGCAGGCATGCATGACGCCGAACTCCTTGCCCTCGCGGATGGCCCGCTCCTTGGAAGCGAAGGGCAGACCCGTGTCCTCGGTGATGGGTAAGGCATCCATGTCGGCCCGCAGGCCCACTACAGGCCCGGGCTTTCCGCCGCGGAGGATCCCGAGGATGCCCATTCCGCCGATTCCCGTGCGGACCTCAAGGCCCAGCGCTTTGAACCGGTCGGCGACGAGGGCTGACGTCCTCTTCTCCTGGAGCGAAAGCTCGGCGTGGGCGTGGATGTCGCGGCGCAGGGATATGAGCTCAGGAAGGATTTCTTTGACGATCGAGTTTATCTTCTCATCGATGTTTAACTCTTTTGGATAAGCGGATTTTGAAGGCAGACAAAATAAAAGAATAACTATTGTGAATGCAATCGCCGGAATCCTTTTCATTTCTCTGTTCTCCTCTAAAGACATAATAATATCAACGCATTAATTAAAATGACATCCCCGTTCGGGCGGCCTAGGCGCCGCTCATACATTGTCACTTTATTTATTGCGTTTGTATTAGCTCTCCAAAAAAATCCCCCCTCTTTCCTTTTACATCATTATCTATAAAGAATTACGGGGGGAGAATCAATGATTCTTTAGGACGATTTCTTCTCGCTTTCTTTCTTCTCCGGCTCCGGGACTTTCCAGTCTTTGGCGTCTTTCGGGAACTCGTCGAGGAACGCCGCATCCACTTTGAATAAATAATCCAGCCGCGCATTCTTCACCACGGCCTGCTTTTTGTCCTTGTCGACGTTTCCGACAAGCACGGTGAAGGATTTTTCGACCGGCTTTTCCCCGGCTTCCTTGGTCCAGATGGTCACCTCGGCCGGCGGCTTGTCGAGCCCGTATTCGGCCAGGCTCTTCGGCGCGTCGATGTATTCAACGGCCTCGAGGCTTTCGATCTTACGGACGAACGTGTCCACCTTGGAGCCGTCGGCCTCCTGCTTCTGGGCGGCATCGAAATACCATTTGTCATTCTGGGCTTTGGTCAGCGTGAGTTCGAGCGCGCCTTTCTTGATGGCGACTCGGCTCGCCTGCCACGCGTTGAACCCGACGACCTTGTTCTCCCTCAGCTCAGGGGCATTTTTCTCCAGGTCGGTGAGGAGATCGGCTTCCGGGACGATGATCTTCGTCGATTGGGTCGTCGTGACGTAGGTTTTATCGTCGGCCTTATGGAAGGCGAACGTCAGCTCTTTGTTGTCTATCGGCAGGGACAGAACGACCTGATATTCCGGCTTATCCAGTCCATATTTTTTCAGGTCGTCCGGCTTCTTGTCTTCGGCGATAAATTCCTTGGCCCTCATGTTGGACAGCATGTCGAGGATGGTCGGGATCTTGCCGTCCTTGGCCAGCGCCTTGAATGGCGTCTGGAAGAACCATTCCTCGTTTTTTTTCTGGGCCTCCCACTTCCCGTCCTTGGCCTGGAGCTTGATGCTCGTCACGTCGCCGGTCTCATACTTGAAGATGTCCTTCTGCCGGAAATCGAAGAGCTTTTTCTCGAGAGTCGTTTTGAGCGTGCTCGACAGCAGGACGACGCGCTTGTCGCCCTCTTTCTGGGCGAAGAGCGTGCTGTCGAGCGGGTTCTCCATGCCGATGAGGACCTTGACGGGCTGTTCCTGGCCTTTGACCCAGAGCGACACCTCCTTGCTCGGGATCTGATATTTTTTGAGGTCCGCGTTCTCTTTCTCCACGACCCGCTCGATCTTCAGGTCGGCGAAGCTCTCGGCGAGCTGGCTGACCTCGTAATTGTCCGCCTTGACTTCCATGGGCTCGAGGACCATCCAATCGCCCTTGTCATCTTTTTTGAAGGCCAGCGTTTCGGCTTCTTTCTTGAGCGAGATCTTTTGGATGTCGGCGGACGCGAGCGTCACCAGCCTTTCTTCGGGGCCCGCGGCCTTCTTCTCTTTGCCCTTCTTGTCCATCAAGAGGACGACGGCCAGGAGGATGAAAAACGCGGCGAAGAGGATGATCGTGTTCTTGAATTTCATAGCGACCTCCTCCGGACCCAAATGGATATCCCGAAAACGAGGACGATGAGCGGCAAAAGGATGAGCGAGACCCAGAAAATGAGCTTGCCCTGCGAGGGCGTGAGCTGGATGGCCCGCGGGTTGGACGTCTTGGGCAGGATCGAGATCAGGTCGGATTCCTCGGTCAGCCAGTTCACCGTATTCAGGAAGAGATTGCCATTGCCGCCTTCCCCGTAATAGCGGTTCGAGGCGAAGTCGGAATCGCCGAACAAGGCCAGGCGTCCTTCGGCCGAAGGTTTGCCCGGCTCGGCGGATGTCTTGGGCTTTAGCGCAGCGATGCCAGCCAGGGGAATCGGGCCTCGCCTGTCTGTTTTAGCGTTGAAAGCGATGTCCTTTACGGTCATCCCTTTCTTGAGGACGAAATCCTTCTTCGTGTAGGCATCTTCGGTCGTCTTGCCCAGAACCTGGGACGTTACGACGCCGTCCGGCTTTGGGTCGATCACGTCGACCGAGCGGGCTAAGGGATAGTACGTGACGTACCGGAAGTTCTTCGTGATTTCATGGGAGGCGATCTCGCTCATCATCGGCATGAGATAGTCGCCGCCGAAGATGGTCGGGCGGTCGAAGATGATGTCGTTCTCCAGCTTAAAGCCGAATTTGGCGAGATAAGGGACGAGGCCGGGCGCGGTCTGGGGATCGACCATGAAGAAGACGCGGCCGCCCTCTTCGAGATATTTTTTGACCGTGTCCAACTCGTTCGGCAGAAGGTCTTTTTCCGGTCCGGGGATGACGAGGAGCGCGCAGTCCTTGGGGAAATTGTCCGCCAGCGCGAGCTGCTGCTTCTTGACTTCATAGCCGAGCTTTCCGAGCTCGCCCTTGGCCAAGGAAAAGCCGTTCTCCTCGCTCACCTCGGAACTGCGCTCGCCGTGGCCTTCGAGAAAATAGATGACCTTTTTCTTCTCCCGGGTCACCTTGATGATGGCGTTGGTCACGTCCTCTTCGGTTGAAGCGGTGATGCGGTTGTCCTTGTCGCCGTATTCGAAGATCGTCGTCCCGTCCTGGGTGACCTCGTAGCGCTTGATCAGCCCGGGGTTCTTGTCGGGGTCGATGAACTCGACCTTGAGCTTGGGCGAATGGTAGGCGTAGATCTTGAGGAGGTCCTCCATGCGGACACGGCTCATGTTCCCCTCGCGGAAGAAGCATTTGACGTTGACCTCGTTCTTCAGGTTTGCCACGACCTTGATCGACTGGCCGGAGAGCGAATGGAGCTTGGATTCCGTGAAATCGAAGCGGTGATGGTGCCGCGAGAAGAAATAGTTGACGAGAACCAGGATGCCGAGCACAAGGACGACCATGAGCAGAAGGTTGCCGGAATAGAGGAAGGATTTTCTCGTCAGCCCTTTCTTGAGCTGGGAGACGTTGAGGCCGATATAGACGCCGATGACGGCGATCCCGAGGAGGGCCAGGATGAGGGCAATGAACTTTTTATAAGGCCAGATCCTGAGGGTCGCGAGGGCCAGGAAGATCAGGCCGAGCCCTATGTAATTGAGGTTCTTTTTGATGTTGTCCATGGCTTACCTCCACCGTCTGGATTGGATCACGGAGTGGGTCAGAAAGAGCCCGAAGAAGGCGAAGCTGAGGTAATAGACCACGTCGGTGGTGTCCAGGATGCCCTGGGTCATGTTGTCGAAGTGCTGGAGGAAAGAGACGTAGTTGAGGACACCTTTCCATAGGCCGGCCGCCGAAGAGGAGGCCCAATTGAGGACCCAAAACAAGAGCAGGGCCCCGAACGTCAGAATAGCCGAAACGATCTGGTTTTCCGTGAGCGAGGAGAAAAAGATGCCGATCGCGATGAAGGCTGCGCCCAAGAGGAACAGACCGAGATAGCCGATGAGAATGGAGGCGACTTCCGGATTCCCATAGATGAAGGTGAAGATCGAAAGACAAGCGGTGAGGCCGAGCATGGCCAGGAGGACGGCGAGCGAGGCCAGGAATTTTCCCAGGATGATCTGGTCGACCGAGAGGGGCGATGTGTAAAGGAGCTCTTCGGTCCCGATTTTTTTCTCTTCGGAAAAGAGGCGCATCGTCAGGAGCGGGAGCATGAGGAGAAGGATGATGCTTATGTTATTGAAGAGGGGCTGGTAGACCATCTGGTTGATGTTGATCTGCTGATAATAATACTGGTTCTGGGCCATTTGCATGGCTTGAGCATTGAACCAGAGCATGATGTTGTAAAAGAAAAAGCCGACCAGCACCAGAAAGACGGTGATGATCACATAGGCGATGGGCGAGGTGAAATACGCCCGGAGTTCTTTTTTAGCAATGACCCAAACGTTTTTCATTGTTCCGCACCTCCCGAGACGATCTTGAGGTAGAGGTCTTCGATGTTCATGGCCAAGGGCCGCATTTCGAGCAGCCCGAACCGCTTCTCGACGATCAGACGGGCGATGTCGTCACGCAGATCCAGCCCCGGCTTCCACTCGACCTTGAGATCGCCGTCCTCGGGGTTGACCTTCTCGACGCCGTCGATCTTTCTGATCTCGGCCGCGGCGTCCTGGATGTCCCTGCGGACCTTGACGACTGCGCCCTCTTTCCGGTGGAACGAGGCCGTGAGCTCCTCCAGCGAGCCGGAGGCCATGAGCCGGCCTTCATTGATGATGACGACGCCGTCGCAGGTCTGGGTGACTTCGGCCAGGATGTGCGTCGAGAGAATGATCGTATGTTCGCCTTTGAGCGATTTGATGAGGCTCCGGATCTCGATGATCTGGGCCGGGTCGAGGCCGATCGTCGGCTCGTCCAGGATGAGGACGAGTGGATCGTGGACGAGCGCCTGGGCGATGCCGACCCGCTGTTTAAACCCGCGGGAGATGTTTTTAATGAGGCGGCCCTTGACCTGCTCCAGCCCCGCGACCTTGACGGCCTTGGCGACGGATTCCTTTCTCTTTGGCGCCGGGATCTTTTTGATGTCGGCGACGAAATTCAAGTATTCCGTCACGGTCATGTCGGGGTAGAGGGGGAGGACTTCGGGGAGATAGCCGAGGATCTTTTTGGCCTCGTTCGGCTGTTCGAACACGTCGAAGTTCCCGACGGAGGCCTTTCCTTCCGTGGCCGGGAGGAAACCGGTCAAGATGCGCATGGTCGTGGTCTTACCGGCTGCGTTGGGGCCCAAGAGCCCCCAGATTTTTCCTTTTTCGACCTTGAAGCTCAGATCGCTGACAGCAACAAGATCACCGTATTTTTTAGTGAGATGTTCGACGGCAATCATTCATGAACCTCCTTTCCTGAAATTCAATGACATGCTCAAAATTTCTGAATTCTGTGCGTGTCTCCAAATTTCAGGCTATTTTTAGAATTAAACCTTTAGACCAGCCTTTTGGTTTCATGGCCTTTTCCTGAATAGAGCGGCCATTCAAGCTATTTATTATAATAAATATGGCTAATAAGGCAAGAATCTGCTCACCTTGTCATCTCGAGGATTGAAGCGGGTAGCAAATCCTCCTCCTTTTCAAAAGGGGGTAAGGAGGAATTTTAGGCATACGCTTTAGTCGGTGGGCCCGATTTTGTAAATGACGGCTTGATTACATTCTTTCCGGGACAGGGACGCCCATCAGGTCGAGGGCCCTGGCCAGGACCTCCCGGACATACAGGATTACCAGGATCCGGATGCTTTTGAGATGCGCGTTCTCTTCGGCCAAAACGGGATATTTATGGTAGTAGCCGTTGAATTTCTGGCAGAGATTGAAGGTGAACTTGGCCAGGTGCGCGAATTCGAGGGATTGGATGGAATGGAGGACTTCCTCCTCGAATTTGGAGGCGTAAGAAACAACGTCCCAGAGATCGGCGAGTTCGTCCGGGGAAAGATCGTCCAGGCGCAACTCGGCTTCGGCGCGCAGTTTTTCCAGGTCGGCCGCCTTTTTACCCTCCCGCTCTTCCATCTTCCTGAAGATGCTGTTGAGCCGGACGGACGAATACTGGAGGTAAGGGCCGGTCTCTCCCTCGAAGCTCAGCGCGTCGTCGAAATCAAAGATGATCAGGGAATTCCTCGCATATTTGAGCATGAAATAGCGAAGCGCGCCGCAGGCGATCTGAGCCGCGGTCCGCTTTTTTTGATCGGCGGAAAGGCCGGGATTCCTTTTATCGACTTCGGCGAAGGATTTTTCCTCGAGGCGGTCGAGAAGGTCGTCGGCTTTCACGCCGATCCCTTTCCGGCCGGAGACCTCGACAAAGGATTTTCCCGCGTCCTGAGGCGCGGCCTCGATATTCAGCTCTTTGAGGCTCCGCGGGGACAGGGCGACCATCTCGTACGAAAAATGGATGGATTTATCGGCCTGGGCGAAGAATTGCAGAGCCCGGAGGCCCTGGACGACGACTTTCTGGAGATACGACTGCCGTGTATCGATGACGTTGTAAACCTTGCTCGCCTTCCCGAAGGATTGCGCGTTCTCGTTCGGCGCCGCCGTGCTGATCCAGATCGTCCGTCCATTGTCCTCAAGAAAGGGCTCGTAATAGAAATCTTTTTCCAGGAGGCCGAATTTCCAGAGCTGGTAAGCGATGTCCTTTCCGACATACGTGACCGTGCCGTCCGAGCGGACGATGATCTTTTCTTTGTCGGCTTCGTCCTCGATCTTCATGACCCAGCATTTCGCGTTCGGGCCGTCCTCGACGTAATAAATACCTTTTTTTTCCTTGAGAAGCGCGTATGCTTTTTCCCAAAATTTCAAGCCGAGAATGCTACTTTCGCAGGGGAGGACGTCGTAGCTCACTCCGATGCGTTTCATCGTGGCCAAATGGGCCCGGAGGATCCGATGCGACACGTAGCGGGCCATCGCCGCTTCGAGGTTCGTGCCATGCTCGATTTTTTTGAGTATTTCCGCCTTGCGCGGTTGAGCTTCGGGGTGGGATTCGAGGTAGGACGTTGTGCGCGCGTAGAGGTCCCAGCAGTAATAATCGAATTTCTTGATGTTCTCGAGGTCAGCAAGCGTCTTTTTCTCGAGCTCCATAAAGCCGAAGACGACATCCACGACCTGGACGCCGGTGTCGTCGATATAGTTCTGAACTTCGACGGTCTCTCCTTTATAGCGCAGGCAGCGGACCAACGTGTCGCCCATGCAGGCGTTCCGGAGATGCCCGATGTGGGCCGCCTTGTTAGGGTTGATGTTCGTGTGCTCGACGACGATTCTTTTCTCGTCCGGATGGAGCGACCTGTCTTTAAACGCGCCGAGCTGTTGGGCGAAGAAATCCTTTTTATCCAGGAAGAGATTGATGTATCCGGCGCCCGCGACCTCCATCTTTTCGACGCCGGGGAGGGGACCAAGTCGGGCCAGCATCTCCTGGGCTATTTGTCGGGGATTGGCCTTGATTTTTTTGGCCAATTGGAATGGAAACGAGAGGGCCAGGTCACCCATTTTCTGCTGGGGCGGGTAGATGAAGTCGATATCGGATTCCGACACGGGATATTTGTCCCTTAGTCGTTCGAAGATGATCGTTTTCAGCTGATCCTTGGTTTTTATCATGTTGCGGCCGGCCTATTATACAGGAAAAATCGTCCGATATTAAGCCGAAGGGTCTCCGTCTTAGGGTTTTTTCCGGGCGAGGCAGATGAGGGAGCTGCCCCAGGGCAGGTTGATCCGCTTCGAAAGGAACGCTTCGAACTTGAGGATGCCGAAAAGAAAGCCGTTCGCGAGCGGCGGGACCGCCTTGAGGTCGGATTGGATCGCATCCGGCTTTGAGCGCCTGATTCTCTCCGTAAAGCGGACGAGAAAAATGACCGGAAACATTAGAAAATTGAAGTAGCTCAGCCGGAGGACTTGATATCCGGCTTTCTCCAGTTTCTGTTTGAGCGCTTTTTTCCGATAGCGTTCCCGGGCGTGGACGGCCAGGTCGTGACGGCTTCGCAGGACGTTGAAAGCACTGTCGGCGACGAGAAGCAGCCCGCCCGGTTTCAGCGTTCGATGGACGTCCTTCAAGGCGGCGACGTCGTCGAAGATATTCTTGTGATAAAGGACATCGAGGAGGGAGGCGGCATCGAAAGCTTCATTCTTATAGGGAAGACGCTGGACGTCGGCGCGCGCCAGATTTTTAAGCCCTCGCTTCCTGCAGAACGCCAGCGCCTCCTCCGAGAAATCGCAGCCGAACACAGGGCCGAACGGGGCGAAGAACGTCATGTTGAAGCCGGTGCCGCATCCTGCATCGAGCCAAACGAGAGGGAGGTCGGGCATCCTGTGCGACCGAAGCAGGCTTAGGAGAATTTTGCGCCGGCCCCTGAACCACCAGAAATTTTCCTCGAGCTCGAAATGCTTGCGGTATTCGTCTTTTTCCATGAGGATCAGGCTAACTCGGAATCATCATTCGAAACATTCCATCGTTCGATCCATTCCGGGGAAAGATGTGAATCGGCGCCGCATCAAGGGATCCGGCCCGGGTCCCCCTATTAATTATTTCGCTCCCGGCGATGACATGTGGATTTTTTTTATGGCCCCGCAGACTTCTTTGATCTGGGCCTGGGTCAGGGCCAGACCCGACGGCAAGTAAAGGCCTCTCTTGGACAGCTCTTCGGACACGGGGAAGGAGCGGCCCTCA
>Ga0315281_10005871_pt1 | contig 17513 bp, 17 predicted proteins | sample YL17G07_0_MG_FD_204540 | JGI IMG/M metagenome (GOLD analysis project Ga0315281, IMG submission 204540) | Sediment microbial communities from Yellowstone Lake, YNP, Wyoming, USA - YL17G07_0 | ecosystem: Environmental > Aquatic > Freshwater > Lake > Sediment | place: USA: Wyoming | collected...
CTGACCGGTGTTTTCACCCCATTGAGGCAAACCGACTGGAGCAGGGTTGCAACATTTCCCCGGAGCATGCCGGTGTAAAGGAGATAACCTTTCTGGAGCCGGTGGAGATCGGAAAGACCCAGCAGCGATGCAAAACGGGCAAGAGGGATGATGTCAGCAGTGGTGCTCCCGATATCGAGAAGGATGGCGTCGGGATAGTCCTCCCGCAGGTATGCTGCCGAGGCGAGCCAGTTGGCAGCTGCCAGCTGGGGCACTGCCCGGTTATGGAACTTCCCGTCAATGCCGTAAAAACAGGCGCGGGGAAAGGCCCTCGTAACTGCGTCAACAATAAAGGAGATGCCCTGCATCTTGTGAGAAAAACTATCCACCAGCTCCCCGCTCATGACCACGGCTGCCGGGTCATCGGGCCGGGTAACGTACTGGTCGAGCAGTGACGTGATCGGTGCATGCTCCCAGAGCGGACAGTAATGGATGTGGGGACCGGCTTCATTGACAAGCTTGAGATTTGCCCCCCCCACATCAATCCCGATCATAGGCGTGAAACCTTCCCGTGCGTGTCGAACCTGACGCTTCCGGTGAGGTGCACCTGACCGGGACCACCGCCTTTTGAAGCGTCAATGAGGATCTCTGCTATCTCTTCTTTCATACAGGCTGCAATACCGACAAGACTCGTCGTGATCCGCGGGTTTACGTCGACCACATAGACCTTGTCGGCTACAACCACATCCACGCCGCAGTATCCCTGCCCCCCGAGAACAATGATCGCCTTTTTGGCTGTTTCGATGATCTCTGCTTCCCTCACCGGATGGACCGGGGTCTCTCCCCCGAGGTAGTGAATCGCGCCGTCCTCCCCCTGCCCGATATGCTGCCGGTTCACGGCAAGGACAAGCGGGGGATTGCCGGTAAAATACAGGCACGCATCGCCAATTACCCGGCTTGCCACAACACTCACCGAGAAATGTTCGCCTTCAATATACTGCTGGGCAAATTCCCCGTCACCCTCCGGGCCGTCCGAAACCCGTACTCCCTGCGCGCCGCAGCCTTTTACCGGTTTTATGATCCGTTTTCCTGTAAAAACTTCACCCGGTACCGGTACGCCATGCGCACGCAGGATCTTTCCTGTCTGCATCTTGTTGGCACAGAGCGCAACGGTCATAAAACCACACCCGAGATTGTGGGTGTGCTGCTCAAGAATCTGGGTGTACCGTGCCAGCAGGTCGTCAGGTGCGATCACCAGCCCCATTGCGCACTGAGGTGCAAGACGTTCGATCTCCGCGGCAAAATCCCCGCAACCGGGCAGCACGACTTCATACCCGCAGCGCACAAAGCTGTTTTTTACGGTCTCTAACATTGCTGCACCCTCGGGGGCGAGGGCAGGATCGTGACAGGTGGCATACTCTGCGAGCAGGACTTTCATCCTTTTTCTGTACGCGCTTTGAGAAAATTACCCTATCCGATCGGTGAACTATTTGTGGGACGGCATCAATAGAAGATGAACATGAGACCTTCTATCCTGCTCACGAATGATGACGGCGTAAGTTCAGTCGGACTCTGGGCTGCATATGAAGCGCTCATCCCCATTGCCGATGTCACGGTTGTTGCACCGGCAACCCAGCAGAGTGCTGTTGGCAGGTCGATCTCGATCTTTGAACCCCTGCGGGCAAGCCAGATTACCCTCAACGGGATTCCGGCCTGGTCAGTTGCCGGAAAACCCACGGATGCAGTGATCATCGGCCTGTATGCCCTCAACCTCGCCCCCACCATGATCGTGAGTGGAATAAATATCGGTGAGAACCTCTCCACTGAGTCGATCATGACTTCGGGCACGGTAGGAGCAGCACTTGAAGGTTCCAACCAGGGTACAAAGGGTATCGCCTTCTCCCTCCAGGTGGAGGACCAGGGGGACAAGTTCGATGATCCCCGCAACCTTGGGCACAGCTTCGATGCCGCAAAAAAAGTGGTGCGCGATGTGGTCTCCCGGGTACTCAAGCACGGTTTCTCACCACATACGGACGTCATCAATGTGAACATTCCTTCGGAAGTAAAAGGCGGGTACGAGATCACCCGGCTTGGCCCCAAACTGTTCCATACCGGCGTGGAAAAGCGACTGGACCCCCGCGGGCGCCCGTATTTCTGGATCAATGGCCCGCTCTATGATGATGCCGAAGAAGGTACCGATGTGCATGCGATCCGGAAGGGAAATGTGTCGATCACGCCGATTACACTTGACTGCACCTCTTATGCGGCAGTGGAAGATATAGAAAAAGTGTTTAAGGATTGATATTTTAAAGGATTTTTCCCGGAATAATTTGGTGTTTTTTTAACCGGCTCGTGGGTATTTCGTGGAGATGAACATTCTATTCATTTTCATATTTCTTACGGCATTAGGAGGGTGACCCCCTCACTCCCCCAGAGGGGGAGGCATCCCAAGGGGAGCACCCCCTTGACCCCCTTTTTGCCGGGGTTTTTCATCAACCTTGTGATGGTTATCTCAACAGTGGGGGATGCCCGGGTGCCGAGGGCTCAAAGCACAAGGAAAAAAAGAGCCCCCAAGAGCAACTGCTTATTTTTCCTATAAACTAAACCGATCAACCCGCCGCGGGGGCGCCCCGTCGGGGGCGGCGGGGACTATCGTTACGGGGGTATGGGGGTATCAACCCCCATCAATGTGAAATAATTTGTAACTGGGTAATCCGATATTTATTCAAAAGCCTGATTCTCTCTACAAAAAATAAGCAATCCTCTCACAATCCCCGCAACCACATCACCAGTTTTAATAATTCCTGTACCGATATGTATCACTTTAATGGACTCTTTAACACGCGATCCCGCAGGGGCCAAACGTGCAGCAGGCTACCAGGCAGCAGAGATGGTAAAAGAGGGCATGGTCATCGGCCTTGGCACGGGTTCCACGGTCATGTATACCATGGAGCGGTTATCCCAGCGCATTGAAAAAGGGCTTACTATATCCGGTATTCCGACTTCCTACCAGACGGCGATACGGGCGCGTGGATATGGCATACCGTTAACAACCCTTGATGATCAAAGGGTAATCGATCTCGCAATAGACGGGGCAGATGAGGTTGACCCGCAGTTGCGGTTGATCAAAGGCAGGGGTGCGGCACATACGCGGGAAAAGTGTGTTGCTGCTGCTGCGCACCGGTTCATTGTGGTCGTTGATGAGCAGAAGATGGTAGCCCGGCTTGACGGACTCGTGCCGGTAGAGATAATTCCGTTTGCCCTGCGTCCCGTTATGGATCAGTTGCAGGAGATGGACTGTACACCCGTTCTCCGGGAGGGGGTACAAAAAGATGGCCCCGTCATCACCGACAATGGGAATTTCATCATCGATGCCAGATTCAAAAAGATCACCAGGCCCGAAAAACTCGAGGCAGCGATCGGCCTGATTCCCGGCGTAGTCGAGAGCGGGCTCTTTTGTGGGTTCACCCATAAAACCACCGTCATTGTCGGTGGCGAAAAAAGATGCAGGATTATACCTTAACTGATATAATCCCGTAATTTGTGGACAAGGGCGAGCTGGTTGTTCGCCTCTTTCTTCTTCTCTTTCTCGATGCTGTCCATAATCTGATGGATAGGCTTAGCCAGCTCGTAGATCTTTACCGGGCGGCCCTTGCTCTCCGCCTTGCTCTCGCGGCTGGCGATCCATTCCTGTTCGAGCAGGTAGCGCATCGCAATGCTGACTTCCGGCTGGCGGAGATCAGTGCCCCGTTCGATTGCCCGTGATGTGGCTTCAGGAGTATTTGCAAGAAATACCAGCACTTTTGCCACATTTCTCTTGGTTCCAATCTCGATGAGGAGGTTTGCAAACTCCTCTTCCTTTTCCGTGAAATACATTACATTTTCTGTTCTCATGCATCACATCCGCACTATTTTTCTTACGATTTCCACTAACAAATATCTAATTATTGATATATAGGTTATCGTATTGAGGAGCAATGGTAGCTTATTTTATATGTTATAATGAATTCCTGCCCGGAATCATCAGGAAGAACGGGGCAGGAGATCAATGCCCCTGCTGGATCCGCACACATCAATATGAGGGAAAAATAACGGTCAGATAAGACCAATACTGTGAAGGTCTGAGAGAATCTTGACTACGGCTTTCTTTGCATCTTCAGGTTCCTTACCACCGGTGATGATCAGCTTGCCGGATCCAAACAGGAGCACAACAACTTTTGGGACTTCAAGGCGATAGACCAGCCCCGGGAACTGCTCAGGCTCATACTCGATCCGGTCGAGGTTGAAACCGACAGCGATCTTGTTTAAGTTAATAGGGGTGGCAAGATCTGCTGAAGTGACAATGTTCTGGATCTTGTAATCCAGTTTTTTGGGGATGTCGATTCCCAGTTTGCGCAGGAGACCCCCGAGAATATTGAGACCTTTACTCAGGCTGTCAATGCTCTTTGCACCGGTTAACACTACTTTTCCCGAACCAAAGACAAGCGCTGCGATCTTGGGATCCTGCATCCGGAGTACAACGCCGGGGAACCGCTTCTTGTTATATTCGGCGCCCGGGATCTTGGATGCAATATCGGGTAGATCCAGATAATCGGTCACCTTGGCTGAGGCAACAATGTTTTCGATCTTGAGGGAATCTTCTGGTCTGACCTTCATATTTATAAATGATATAAAACAGTATTTAAAAAGTTGGGTATGATATCTGCGAGATCAGTCTTCCCGGGTTGAAATATCGCCCGGGTCCATACCCATCTCTTTTGCCTTGAGTACCCGTTGCATGATCTAACGGCTCCGGGTCTTTGGCAGGGTGGTGACGAATTCGATCTCTGACGGCATGGCTGCCGGCCCTGACGTGATACGGACATGGTACAGGAGCTCGTTTTCCAGTCTGTCTGATGGCTCATGATCGATACGCAGGATCACAAAAGCCTTGATCACATTACCTTTCACTTTCTCGGGTTTTCCCATGACTGCTGCCTCGGCAACTGCCTTGTGCGAGACCAGCGCGCTCGTTACTTCTGCAGTCCCGATAGTATGGCCGGCAACAACGATCAGGTCGTCGGATCTCCCGGGCACCATGAAATCACCCTGTTTGTTTTTAACCGCAAGGTCCCCGGGGGTGTAACAGCCCGGAATGGTATCCCCGTATTCCCGGTACCGTCCAGGGTCGTTGAAGACTGCGCGGAACATGGAAGGCCAGGGTTCTTTTAAGACGAGGAAACCACCGGTGCCGGGAGGTGCGGGTTTTCCCTCCTTATCAACCACATCCGCAACCACACCGGGAATGGACTTCCCGGCAAAACCCGGGTACATGGGTTCGCCGATCATGGTGGTGATCATATGCATACCGGTCTCGGTCTGCCATCGTGAAGGTTCTCATTTATATAAAAAAGATTGGTAAGTAGTGTAAGAAATTAATCGTACTGTCGCCACGTGTGGTTGCATTCCGTACACCGGAAGAACCGCACCTCGCTTTCATCTGCAGCCCGCAACTGCCGGAGCCACCAGAAGGCAAGATTGTGCTCGCATTTCGGGCATTTTATCTGGATGGTGGGCATGGTGTTGATCTTATTATCCTCATCGTCTACTATGGTGATCTCATTTGGTCTTCGTGGTTTCATGGCCTCCTTCTGGTCAGATACTTCGAACTTCCGAATAAACCCGCATTTCCGGCACTTGAGCTGACCACCAGAAGAGATCATCATCGTCTTGCATTCAGGACAGAACATCGGTATACCATGCGTGAGCAAAGGAGATTAACCCTCTTGTCAGGAATACCGGATTAACTAAGACGCCGTTATCATGCTCATTGCATACAGGACACGAATTTGTTGGTTTTACGACAATAAGGGGAGGTGTACCTTCAGAATCCTTTTTTTGGTAAGGAGTGAATAAATGTATAATGATCGAGTATCTGGTGCTGATCTCCTGTGTTGGATTTCTCGCGTTCCTTATCCCGGGTCGGCACCGGAAATATACAGCAATCATAGGCTGGACTTTTATTGTCCTGGCACTGTTTACCCAGTTGCCGGTGTTCTTTTCTGAAAATAATTTCATATACCCGGTAATTGCCGCATTATCCGTGCCATTCCTGGTGATCACTGCCAAATATCTTCTTCTGGAGGAGGACCGGGTGATGCAGCTTTCACGGGCTGCTGCGGTTGCTTTTATCATCTACGCACCGTTTGAGTACATTCCTCTTCTCGGGGACTGGCTGATCTCAATCGTGGTGGGGCAGTTAATCTGGATACTCGACCTGCTCCAGTTCAATGTCACCAATACCGACTGGAATATCATTGCCCGGAACAGTTTCAGGGTAGAGATCATTCTCGGGTGCACCGGCATCCAGAGCATTGCGATCATGCTGGGAGTGGCGGCGGCAGTGCCGACAACCTTAAAGCAGAAATGCTATGCCTTCCTTATCGTCGCCCCGACGATCTATTTCCTGAATCTGTTAAGAAATGTATTTGTCATCATCGCCTACACCGACCAGATCTTCCCCTATTACCCTGATATTGCCAGCAACGGTGAACTGGGGTACGAGAGTTTCTTCTGGGCACATAATGTGATCGCGGAGTTGCTGGCTCTTGTCTGCCTTGTCGTGATCGCGTACGGACTCTTTACGATCATTCCAAAACTCGGCAACTTTGCTGATGATATCTATCAGCTCTATTATGGTGAAGTCAGGAAAGCGTTTTATAAAGATAGATAATCCTCTGGATTGCAGAAAGGTTTGTACAGACCGCAATGATGATAACCGATGCCCAGATAAAACCTGATACGCCTCCAAGAATCAGTACAAGAATGGTCTCAGGCCGGCCGAAAAAACCCACACCTTCAAGCGGATCGTCAATCTTTCCCTCCACTTTTTCATGGTAGCCGATCTCTGCGTAGACCACCGGTTTGATGAACGTGTTCATCAGGGAGCCGATGATGGCAAATGTCACAACCGCAAAATCCGCAAGCGGGGGAACAGCGAAGTACTGGCTGATGATAGCGATGCCGCTCAGCCCCACACCAAGCAGGGCAAGGGCATCGACGTACTTGTCCACGATCCAGTCAAAGACTGCGCCGAAATCCGTATGGGCATTGGTCTTTCTCGCTACACTCCCGTCAACAAGGTCAAATATCGCAGAGAGCAGAAGGAAAAGAGATCCTAATAAGAACAGCCGCTGAAAAAACAGGACCGCACACGCAATACCGGCAAGAAGCGCAAGCAGTGAGATCTGGTTGGGCGTGATGCCGATCCTGACAAAGACCTCTGCGACCGGCTCAAGGTACCTGGTAAACCTTGGACGGAGTGCAGTAATATTCATAGCTCAAATCATAGGAACGTAAATGTTTAATAATTGCTCTATATCGTAAAAGGTCAAAAATAGTCCTATCATCACGTTATTTATATCACCCGCCCAATGTAACCGGAGAGTTGAGTAGCAATGACCTCACCTGTCGATCGCCCGCATGTACTGATGATGTCGGAGATCACCGCTGACGGCAAGCTGACCTTAAAAAAGGGCGCGTCTTCCAAGATCCTCATGAAATACATGGCCCACGAGACCGAGCTCTTACTTCACAATACCCGGGCAGAATATGATGCGATCATGGTAGGAGCCAACACAATCCGCATCGATAACTCGTTTCTCACGGTGCGCTATGTGCAGGGCAAAAGCCCCCTGCGGGTGATCCCGTGCAGCATGGCAGATATCCCGCTCGATGCCAACGTGCTGGGGACAGACGCACCTACGGCGATTGCAGTCTGTGAAGCGGCTCCAAAGGACCGCATTGATGCCATAAAAAAGAAAGGAGCGCACGTGATTGTTGCCGGCAAAACCCATGTCGGGCTCCCGCTGCTCTTAACAATCCTCAAGGAAAAATTTGGCGTGAACAAGCTGATGATCGAAGGCGGACCCACGCTGAACTGGCATATGCTTCATGACCGGCTTGTTGACGAGATTCGCCTGATACACCTGCCGTTCATTGTCGGGGGTGCCGATACCCCATCGCTGGTAGGGGGCATGCATATCAATACCGAAGACGAGATGATCCGGCTCAATTTGAAGAAATACTATATGTGCGGCAGCAACTTAGTCTCCGAGTTCGATGTCCTCTACACAAAGGAGTGATATATGGACGGTACCTACACCCTTGTTCCTTCTGGTTCTGTAAAACCCCCGTCCCATGCGGGACTGAAATGGTTTTTGATCCTTGTTTTCGGGCTCGTCATCGTACTCGGGGGCATGATTGCCGCATATTACTTCACACACGGGGATCAGCAGGGTGTAACCGTAGTCCGTATGGAAGGTACCATGGTGACCGGAGAGGCATCCGATGCTGAAAGCATAGGCAGCGAAGTGGTGGGAAAAGAGTTACGGCAGGCTGCCGATGACCCGATGGTAGAAGCAATTGTGCTGCGGGTGAACAGTCCCGGCGGTACCCCGGCTGCCGCGCAGGAGATCATCGGCGATCTCGAATATGCAAAATCGAAAAAGCCGGTCGTTGTTTCCATGGGCGATATGGGAACCTCGGCTGCCTATTACGTGAGCGCCCATGCAGACAGGATCTATGCCAATCCGGATACGTTCACTGCGGGTGTCGGCGTGATATGGAAATTCTCCGATATCAGCCGCTGGATGGAGAAGGAAGGCTACAATTTAAGTGTTGTCAAATCCGGCAGCAAGAAGGATATGGGCTCTACTGCCCGCCCGCTCAGTAGTGATGAGGAGACATATGCCCAGAAGATTGTGGATGAGAGTTTTGAGACATTTATTGCCGATGTCACATCCCATCGGATGATCTCGCGGTCTGACATCCAGGACGGCAGGGTGATCCGGGGCGCTGATGCAGTAAAAATAAACGTCGTCGATGAGCTGGGAAACTTAAACGATGCGATAAACGGTGCTAAGAAGATGGCACAATCGCGGGACTAACTTTTTCCTCATTTTTGGCTTTGTAGAAATCCACAAAAACCCGAACGCTCACGGGGGGTTTCACCCCCCTGCCACGGGGGCTCCCCCCGAATAGAATAAAACCCGAACAGGTTACACGACACTATCGCAAATCGTACGGGCGGTCAGGGGAGACAGGCACTGACCCCACCACATAAATCTCACACCTTTTAATCATTGGTAAGAACGATGTTTTCTAAAGAGCCTACTTTTTGGCTCATTGTCATTTCGTGTGGGTTTGATGGGTTAATAAATTTCATTTTTAATCTTTCCCGCCCATTCGGGGCTCGCTCGGCCGCAACGTTAAGGCTTCGCTGCGGATGGCATTTTTTTATGAATCAGGTTTAAAAAAACTGCCCCGAACCGCCGCGGGGCGCCCCGCCGGGGGCGGCGACGTTCATCCTATTCGGGGGTATGGGGGCATCAGCCCCCATCTTTGTAATCCTCTTAAAAAAATTCGTTACCTACTAAAAACAGCAAATAGCCGCGTTTTTTATATCATCTGTAACGGGTCTGCTTTCATAAATTCCCGGCAGACCGTTGTTGCGTAATGGCCGGGCGGCAGGGTAAACTTCAGGCGCACATCGGCATTTTCTATAGTGGATTCAATCTCTGTTTTTAACGTGATCGGGCGCCATGCACCATCGAATTTTGTGCTGACAAACGCCGATGCCCGTCTGAAATCTTCTGCAGTAATCCGGTGCTCAGAAAGAAGCGCTTCCATTATGTGTTCCCCGTACGTTATTGCATCAGATTTTTCCTTACCCGGCATGAACAGGGCAATGGTGCACCGGCCACGCTTTATGTGGATCGAGGCTGCGTTCGCATTCGTCCCGGTGACCACATCCGTGCGCCCGTTAGAGAAGAGCAACCGGTCACCGGGGATGGGGCTATTGAGGGTGTGCCCGTCATCGAACCGCTGGCTGAGTGCACAATTGAACAGGTATGACTGGAAGGCAGAGACAAACAGGGACAGGAGTTTTGGGGGCAACTCTTTTAGTGCTCCGGGATAATCACCCGGGTGAGTGTAGAGATGGTGAAGCATCGATCGTTCAAACGCCATATGGACCGGGAGGTTGTGCAGCGCAGGTTCCGGATCCCTTGTGGCAAGAAAGTCCGATCGGATAGTCTTGACCGGATCCACTTCACCGGGGAACTCCTGTCCCACATACGTAACTACGGCCTGTTTAAAATCTCCCCGTAAGATCCACTCCCCGACACGGTGGGTGACTGGCCGGATCGCCCCGAACCGCTGGAGCCCGAAGTAATTGGGGACACCGTCAGATACGGTCCCGGTCAGGGTCTGCACCTGCTGAATGAGATCAGTGGATTGGGTGTCCCGTATGACCAGGTCAAACCGGTTTCCCCGCAGCTGGCCCAAGGACAACGCCTCATTGGATTGCCGGACCGGCTCTAAGGTGATGTCCTTGAGATTGATTGCAGCAACCTGCTCTGCAGTCACATTATAGATTGATATCCACTGCTTCGTGATCGCATTCCGGTCTTTTGTGCCCGCCCACCCGATACGGCGATGACTGATGCCGAGCCGTTTTGCGATCTCCTTGACTGCATGCTGGAGTTCCCAGTTCTTTTTTATGAGCAGGCAGATAAGATACGGGCCCGTTGTACCGCCTTTGTCCGGCAGCGGGATCTCTTCGACAAGGAAATCTTCCGGAAACATTCTGAGCCTGCCACCGATCCCTTCGGCATCGCTCGCGTAATAACGCATGCCGAGCTCGCGTTCGAGAGGAAAGGTGCTCTGTTTCATAGAAGCGGGAGATTACCGGTGATCTTATCAAGCTCTTCGCTCTTGGCCGGTCCAAGCCCGAGCGCAGTGATCGTACCGGGCGGGATCTCGGTCATGCCGGCGTCCTGGATGAGGGAGTGGGAGATACCGGCACGTTCCGCGATCACCCTGAGTTCGTGCAGGGTTCTCTCGTCATTGGCCTTGAGCACGACCTTCTTCTGCCCTTCCGAAAGCCACGCTTTTGCCAGTGCCTTGTCTGCATTGTTGTACGCACCGATGGATGCATGCGCAGCCTGGGCGCACCGCTTGCCGCAGCTCATCCTGACATCGTTTCTGATGATGAGACATTGTTTGTACCGGAACTCGGGCTCGACTGCCATTGTTCTGGATTATTGATCGCCTCACGTCAAATAAGTATAGATTACAGGGATTTCCAGGTTTTTAAATAAATACTCTGTAGAAATCCTCAGAAAATTCTCTTAACGCTCTTTGGGGCTTTTTGCAAATGTTGCCTCCGCCCCCGCCGCTGGGGCAGCCCCCCTACAGGGATATTTCCCGAGAAAGTTATACAGCACTATCCTTAGCGCAGGGGCGGATAGGGGGGACAGGCTTTTGTCCCCTCCGTCAATATGTATTTTGTCTTTTCTTAAAAAATCAAGGTTTTCTCCAGAGCCGATTTTAAAAAAAGAGAAGGAGAGATTGGGGCCAGTGATCCGTTTTAAATTACCCGCACCCGCCACTCACCGCGGTCCCTGCCACGGGAGGAAGGGTGGTGGAGCATTCAGCAGGAGGGGTCACGAAACGATCGCAGATTGCCTGTTTATAGGCATCCGGGGTCCGCGAGCCACTGTACTCCTGCCCGTTGATGATGAGGGTTGGAGATGCACCTGCCCCGTTCTTGTTCGATAGTGCCTCATCCGCTTTGAGCAGGGCCAGTCCTTCTTCACCGCCAGCACAGGTTTCGATACTCTTACTGTCAATTCCGACTGCCGCAATGACATTTCGCCAGCAGGCATCAAGCTGATCTGCCTTCTGGTATTGCGGATAACACGCATCATTGAACCGGCCTAAATATTCCCAGAATTGTTCCGGGTTCTTTTTGATGATGCAGATCTGGCGCAGGTCTTCCTGCGCCTCTGGCATTCCATGCAATGACTGGACGGACGCAACCGTAGTCCCGCTTATGGTGGTGATATACCGCACCCGGATGTCTGCTTTTGAACCGAGCAGGGCAGCGACCGGCTTCATCGCACTCTCTGCCTGTGTGCCGTACGGGCAGAAGGCCATCACATAGAGATCTACAACCGGCCTCTCGGTTTTTATGGGAGGAGCAGCTGGTTGAGCCGGACCGGTCCCGCTTCCTGCCGGAGCGGCGTTCATATCAATGCTGCTGATAAACAGGGAAGAACAGTCCCTCGTTGTAGAGAGCGTCATATCCCGGCCCTGGTACGCTATCTTCATCTCATAGATACCCCGGTTTTCGGTAACGGATATGAGCGAGGCGGATGTACCGGGAGAGACGAGATTTTCATTGATATACTTGAGGGTTTTTTCAGCACAGGTCTGCGGGGGTACAACTGCACCCTGACTTGGCAAATTTTGCGTAACTCCAAGAGCAAGCAGGATCACGATCACCACGGCGATGCCGACAATGGCTACGAGGGTACTTTTGTTAAAAAGAGGCTGCTCTTGAGTCTTTCCTGCCTTCAGACTGCCCTTTTCGGGCGCATTGGTTTCCGGAGTTTTGTCATGCGTCACAGCAATACCTTAAGGATTGTTCATAGTTTAAGCATGAAAAACTGATCCTTTTTTCCTCCACAAAAATTATGAGAACGAATGGCAGTTGGACCGCGCGGGATCACGAATTGAAGCCATCCTTGCGAACTATTCCCCAAAGAATGGCTTTGTAGAAATCCTCAAAAAACCAGAACGCTCACGGGGAGTTTAACCCCCCTGCCACTGGGGCTCCCCCAAAAAATACGATATCCCCCGAACAGGTAATACGGCACCATCGCAAAGCGCAGGGGCGGTCAGGGGGACAGGCTTTTGTCCCCTCCACTTCATTCTTACTGCTTTTAATCATTGGTAAAAACGATTTTTTCTACAAAGCCCCAAGAATCTTTGCTTATCGTCAATTTTTCCGATAAGCCAACCGTGTCAGGATGCCGAATGTGAGTGGTAACCAAGAGTTCATATGTTCTAGATTTAGAATATTACAGATATGGAACAAATGGATCCCATTATCAATGCGCGGGAGGCAGCAGTCCTCGGGCTCCTGTGCGAAAGCCCGCTCTACGGGTATACCATAGAAAAGATTATTGAACAGCGGGGGATGCGGCACTGGACTGAGATCGGGTTCTCCTCCATCTACTATGTGCTCAAACGGCTTGAATCAAAGATGCTCATCACCAGCTCCTGCGAGCAGCAGGAGGACAAACCCTCGCGTAAGGTATACACGATCACTGATGCCGGACTCTCTATGATGAAGCGCACGGTGCGATCGCTTCTCACCTCCCATACGAGGATCAGCTCACCGTTCGATCTCGGGATTGCCCATCTCCCGCTCATACCGGGGAAGGATGCTGTGCTATGCATGAGAGCGCGTCTGTCAACGCTTGACCGGACGATCGAACATGTCAGGCAGATCCATAAAGAGAAAGAAGAGGAGAAGTGCCCCTATCATGTGCTTGCACTTTTTGACCGCACGCTCGCACACCTGAATACGGAGAAAAACTGGACGAAATCATTTATTGGGGAGGTGGAACGGCATGGCAGCAGAACCACTCACTGAAAAGGAGGCAATTATCACGGTGGAAAATCTTGAGTACGCGTATGGCGACTTCAAGGCTGTTGATGGGATCAGTTTCACGGTTAAAAAAGGCGAAATATTCTCGTTCCTCGGGCCAAACGGGGCCGGCAAGAGCACGGCGATCAATGTCCTTATCACGCTGCTCGCCCTGCAAAAAGGCAAAGCGAGTGTCGCAGGCTACGATGTGACCAAAGATCCCCAGAAGGTCCGTGAATCGATTGGCATCGTCTTTCAGGAGATCACCCTTGACCGGGACATGACCGTCTGGGAGATCCTGGAATTCCACGGAAAGCTGTACTCCATGCCCCGCACTGAGCGCCGGGAACGGATCGAAGAACTGCTCACTCTCGTTCAGCTCGAAAGCAAACGGGATGTCAGGACCAAAAACTTAAGCGGGGGCATGAAACGCAGGCTCGAGATTGCCCGGGGATTGATGACCCGCCCGATAGTACTTTTCCTGGATGAGCCGACGATAGGGCTCGACCCGCAGACCCGGATGCGCATGTGGGACTATATCAAAAATGTGAACAAGGAAGGCACGACGATCTTCCTGACCACGCATTACATGGATGAGGCAGACCAGCTCTCTGACCAGATCAGCATCATCGACAACGGTAAGATCATCATCTCCGGTACATCCTGGCAACTAAAGAATACCCTTGGACAGGATATCATCTACCTCGAAACCAGCGATAACGATGCTGCGGTTCAGCTGCTCCGCACTCTTCCGTCCGTTAAGGATATCACCAAAAAACCACGCGGATTCTTGGTCAGCGTCCATAAGGACGGGACAAAAGTTCTCCCGAATATTATTGAGGCTTTACGGCAGTCCAATATCAGCATCGATACGGTAAATCTCAAAAAACCGTCCATGGACGATGTATTTGTCCATTATACCGGAAAAGAGATCCGTGACGACCAGCCGGGAAAAAACGGGTTTATATCACTTCGCCCGGGAGGCAGTTGAGATGAATTACGGTTTTGCCAATATTTACTGGCGGGACATGATCCGGTTTGTCCGGTTCAGGACCATGCTGATCTCATCCCTCCTCCAGCCTGCACTCTGGCTTGCATTCTTTGGAATCGCCATGTCGAGCAGCTTTGATTCCCTGATGAGCGGTATGCCGGTTCCCCCGGGTGCGCATGCTGTCAGGTACCTCACGTTCATGGCAGCCGGGATCATTGCGATGACCACGCTGTTCACCAGCCTGTTCGGGGGGATGATCATCCTTTTTGACAAGAACTGGGGGCTCATGCGGGAGATCCTGGCAAGTCCCATGCCCCGGGATCACGTGATCATCGGCATCGGCCTTTCGGGGGTGACAAAATCGTTTATCCAGGCGATCATCATCATGGTATTCGGTATCCTTATCGGGGCAGGATTCTTTGTCGGGTTCAGCGCGGTGCAGATCACAATTGCTGTCGTGGGTATTCTGGCGTTCGTGGCTATCTTTGCACTGGGATTTCTCTTCCTGTCGGCAGGAATTGCCGTGTCCATGGAGACTCCCGAAGGGATGCAGGGTATCATGACGCTGCTCACCATGCCGATATTCTTTGCAAGCAACGCACTCTATCCGCTCGATGCATTCCCGGAGTTTTTAAAGGTGCTCTCTACGTTCAACCCGATGACACTCCTCATCAACGGGATACGTTATTTTGCAATCGGCGATGATTTTGTGGCGCTGGGGAAGCATTATGTCTATACAACAAGTGACATCCTGCTCTCTTTTTCCGGCCTGATCGTCTTTGCCCTGATTATGTACGCGTTTGCCCGCTGGCGGTTCAACAAAGCAGTAGTGACGTAAAAGAGAAAATTTCTGCTTTATAGAAAAACGTGTTTTTTCGGGATCTGTTGAAATCCTAGAAAGAAACAAGCAATCGCTCTTGGGGGCTCCAGCACATTGTGCTTCCGCCCCCGCCGCTCGGGCATCCCCCAATGTTGCGATAACCACCAGAAGGTTGATGAAAAACCCCGACAAAAGAGGGGGGCAAGGGTATGCTCCCCTTGGACTGCCTCCCCCTGGGGGAGAGAGGGGGTCACCCTCCTAACTGCCGCAGAGAATAAGCGAATGACGGGGAAAAGAGGATTTCAACAAAGCCTTTTTTCAATAAAAGATAAAATACATATTGACGGAGGGGACAAAAGCCTGTCCCCCCTCACCGCCCCTGCGCTTAGTGATAGTGTCGTATTACCTGTTCGGGGGTTATCGTATTCTTGGAAGAGCCACCGTGGCACTGGGGTGAAACCCACCGTGAACGTTCGGGTTTTTTTAAGGATTTCGACAGAGTCAAATCACCATTGATTTGACAGGCATTGTCCATCTGGACTCTGGGTGGCTGGAGGAGATGCCGGAAGGGATCTTCTATCAGTTCAATACATTTCGCACAAGAACACCATTAAAGGATTTTTTAAAGGATTGCAGAAATGGCACAGGTACTGCTCTCACCACTGAGCCATTCAGCTTGCAGCTGGCTCCGGTGCGTAGGGCATCGTTTCGGTTCCGAATGCCCGGATCTTATTGAGTTGTCCAGAGGATCGCAACGATGATCGCAATCGCAAGGACGAGTGCTCCTCCAAGAACGATAACAAGCCGGTAATCCGAGCCGTTCTCTGGTCCTTCATGCTTTTCTTTAAAGGGGTGTCTGTTCGCTTGGGAGATCGTCCCGGCATGATTAGTGAATGAGGTAGGATTCCCTGAATGATAAGTATACGGGAATTGTTAAAAAAATACATGATTCCGATAGCCACAAGCATACAGGCACATGAACATGGCGGAGCCATTTTCAAAGTAAAAAAAAGGTTAGTGGAACTGGTAACCGAGAGTCCGGACAAGCACAATCATCTCACGGACCTGTTCATCCTGTTTCTTTGTCAGCCTGCGACCCTTCTGGATCAATCGTCCCATCCGGACGATCTGCATGCGCTGCTCCTGGGTGAGTGCTCCTGAGTGGTGCGACCATTTGAGGAGATCCAACCACTGCTGGCGGTTGAATGAGATGTCGTTACTCGAAGGGGTTGTGGCAGAATCGTTAAGAGTTTTTACCTGGTCCCCCACCCCTTCCCCAGTATCTTCAGCTTCATCTTCCTGCTCATCTTCTTGTTCATCAGCCGGATCAAGCTCTTCAGCAGGAGCCTCATCTGTAATCACACCATGAGTTTCCGCTGCTGACCCGGAAACGGGATGAGCAGGAACCTCTGACATTCGTTCTCCCGCACCCGGACCGGTATGATCTTCTTCAAACAGATCCTCAATCCCTGAAGACGGGGATCCTTCCGGATTTTGGTCAGAGGTTCCCGTGGGTATTGGCCCTGCATGCGTTGCGGGCGGGGTGGTGACAACTACTGCCTGTGGGGCGGGTCTGATCTCAGCGGGAAGACCGGTCTGTTTGACCACAACCGCCCATTTGCGTTCCCGCTCCGATACGACTGTACCGGTGCGTGAGAGAGACTGCGCCATCTGCGCTGCTTTCTTTTCAGAAGCAGCAAGTCGCTCCTCATCATTCATGTGGTCTTCCCACTCATCGGCAAGAGCAGTTCGCGCCTGCTGGATCTCATCGGATAGTGCATCCGCCCGTGCTTCTGCAGCTGCCTTCTGTGACTCGAGTGTCTTTACCTTCTGTTCGAGATCCCGCTGCCGGGCGAGCACCTGCTCGAAATCCTGGTTAAGTTTCTGGATTTTTGCCCCACGCAGGTCATCATCTTCTTCACGATCATCTTTTACGGGTTTACCCTCGTGCTCACCATGCTCCTGTGCATGGGCGGCGTCACGGGCCTTCTCAACAGCCGCCATGTGCAGCATTCTCTCCTGTTCAAGGGCAGCGTGTAACCCTTCCCGCTCTGCGGCTGACCGGGCAATCTCCCCTTCGAGTCTGCTGTTTACCTGTGCAGATTTCTGCAGGTTCACTTCTGCGGTGCGGCGGATCCTCCGTTCGGTCTCAAGTTCCGCTTTTGTCCCTTCCAGATCCTCAGAGAGCGAACGGGCCTGCTGACCGGTCTGTTCCTTTCCCTGAACTACAGAGTTCAGCTCATGTT
>Ga0315281_10005872_pt1 | contig 17508 bp, 19 predicted proteins | sample YL17G07_0_MG_FD_204540 | JGI IMG/M metagenome (GOLD analysis project Ga0315281, IMG submission 204540) | Sediment microbial communities from Yellowstone Lake, YNP, Wyoming, USA - YL17G07_0 | ecosystem: Environmental > Aquatic > Freshwater > Lake > Sediment | place: USA: Wyoming | collected...
AAGACTTTTAGCAAATAAATATTAAGTTTGCGTGAATTATGGCATTATAAACTAAGCCTTCTCAGTGATTTAATATTTTAGGGTGTTTTGTTGATGGTTTATTTATCTGTGAAAATCGGTGTTAAATCTAATTCATTTGCGACTTCTGGAGTTATACAACTTATACCTGCTCCAGTATCAATTAACGCTCTAATATTTTTAGAAGGGATAGTCAAATTATTTTCTTTAAATTTAACTTGAGATGTATTGGGGTGAGTAATTATATCATTAATAATAGCGCCTTGAGTTCTTAAGTTATGCTGATTAGGCAAATCAACAATTACTTCTTTATCCTCTATGGTTATTTTGTGTTGATATCTGAATGTATTTATCATAAAGCTGCCATGATAAAATTTAATGGTTCAATATCAGTTATATATTGAACAAGAAAATTAGCATCAATGCCGAATAAACGTATTCCTTCATTTGCTGCATTTTCAAAAGAATCAAACGATGCTATTAATTTTCCATCATGAACTAAAATATGTTTATAACGATGTTCTAACAGAAGATGATTTTTATTGACTTTAACATATTCTAATTCTTTAGATAGATCTTTTAAGGTCATTGTGTTACCCCCTCTACTTTATTGCTTATTTTAACATATTTGAAAATATTTTTCAATCACCCTAAGACTATATTTGACATGACGATATGTATTTGTTTAATATGTACATTATAACAAAGATAAGATTATTAAATAATACTGTACGGAGCTTATATGCATATATCAGTAAATAGAGAGAAATGCGCTGGTTGTCAAAGTTGTATTAGCAGTTGTCCATATGACGCAATTATTATGAAGGACGATATGGCATTTATTAATGAATATTGTCAGATTTGCAAGGCTTGTATCAGCGTCTGTCCAGAGGGCGCAATCTTAGAAAAAAAAGACATCGTAACTGAAAGCGATTCAGAGAGTATTGCCGCAAAACTGAACTCACATAGAGGAGTAATTGTATTTGCCGAAGTCAAAGACGGAGAGATTGCTCACGTAGCCCTTGAACTGCTTGGTATAGGCAGACTCCTAGCCGATGAACTAGGTGTATATCTTGGGGCTGCCCTCTTTGGCGGTTCAAAAGATGCTGCATTTGAATTAATAAAATGGGGCGCTGATAAGGTCTTTCATTGTCCAGACCCAACTCTTGCAGATTTTAACGACCTTCCTTATGCGGATGTATTAACCTTGATAATAGAGAAATATAAACCAGAGATTGTTCTTGCTGGCGCAACTGCTATTGGAAGGTCATTTCTCCCTCGAGTTGCTGTGCGTCTAAAGGCAGGGCTTACGGCTGACTGCACAAAATTAGAGATAGATATTGGAACAAGAAATCTGCTTGCAATTAGACCAGCCTTTGGCGGTAATATTATGGCATCAATACTCTGTCCAAATACAAGACCTCAGATGGCTACTGTACGGCCCCGCGTAATGAAACCAGGGTCTTATAATCCTCAAAAAACAGGCGAAATAATAGAGATTAAAATGCCTTCAAACACATCTAATTCTACACGCGTAATTGGCGTGGAGGATGGAAGTCTTGAAATAGGCGTCAATATTGCTGAGGCAGAGATTATAGTTTCAGGCGGACGAGGGATGGGAGGCGCAATAGGATTTGAGATGCTCAATGAACTTGCGGCATTATTAAAGGGAACGGTAGGGGCATCAAGGGCTGCAGTTGATGAGGGATGGATACCCTATAGTCATCAGGTAGGTCAGACAGGTAAAACTGTATGCCCAAAGATATATATTTCATGCGGGATTTCAGGAGCTGTTCAACATGTTGTAGGTATGCAGTCATCAGATGTTATAATTGCTATAAATAAACACAGTGATGCGCCGATATTTAATACAGCAAATTTTGGAATAGTTGCCGATGCCTTTGAGATTATTCCATTATTAATCAAAAGAATCAAAGAGGAGTTGAGATAGATGATTAAGATTATGCCATTTGTAATCAATAAAATTAAAGAGGAGTTGACATAGATGATTAAGATTATGCCATTTGTAATCAATAAAATTAAAGAGGAGTTGACATAGATGATTAAGATTATGCCATTTGTAATCAATAAAATTAAAGAGGAGTTGAGATAGATGATTAAGATTATGCCATTTGTAATCAATAAAATTAAAGAGGAGTTGAGATAGATGATTAAGATTATGCCATTTGTAATCAATATAATTAAAGAGGAGTTGAGATAGATGAGAAAAATTGCATTTGTCTTTCCAGGGCAAGGCTGCCAACATGTGGGAATGGGACAGGAATTATATAATAATTTTCCTAAAGTAAAAGAGATTTACAATGAGGCTAATGCCGCTCTTGGTTATGACCTTAAAGACCTAAGTTTTAACGGACCTGCAGAGGAACTAAATAAGACTTTTAGGACTCAGCCATGTATTGTAGCAGCAAGTATTGCGGCATTTATCGTATTGCAAGGCAGTGGAATAGAACCGTCTATAGTTGCTGGTCATAGTCTTGGAGAGTATTCCTCATTGGTTGCCGCCTCTGTTATCTCATTTAAAGATGCCCTTAAACTTACAATGCAAAGAGGCATATTTATGCAGGAAGCAGTTCCTGCAGGCACAGGACTTATGGCAGCTATACTTGGACTTTCAAGAGAGGCAGTTAACAAGATTTGTATAGACCTTAAATCAGGATATGCAGCTCCTGCTAATTATAATTCACCTCAGCAGATTGTTATAGCAGGTGAGATTGCGGCAGTTAATGAGGCAATAGAATTATCAAAAAAGGCTGGCGCTAAAAGGGCAATTCCCTTAAATGTCAGTGTCCCTTCTCATTGTTCCCTGATGATTGAGGCTTCAAATAGATTAAATAACGCATTAAATGCAATTACCTTAAATACCCCAGAGATTCCGATTGTTAATAATGCAGACGCTATGAAACTAAGCAATGTTGAGAGTATCAAATCCTCTTTAGTCAGACAGCTCAACAGCCCCCTTCTTTGGGAAGATTCTATTCATGTTATTATTGAATCTGGAATTGATACATTTATAGAGGTAGGGCCTGGAAAAATACTCTCTGGATTGATTAAAAGGATTGATCCAGATGTTGATGTATTTAATGTTGAGGATTCTAAAAGTTTAGAAAACACATTAAAGGGGATAGAAGAAAGTGAAAAGTGAAAAGTGAAAAACAGTTAAAAAGATTTTTTATTTATATGCTTTCCACTTTTAGTTTTTCACTTTTCACTTAAATATAATGCAAGACATAGAGATTGTTGATAATAATGGTAATGTCATAGGGACTGCAGCCAGAGATGTCGTTCATGGGAATAATAGTCTGCTGCATAGAGTTGTTCATGCCTTAATATTTGATGACACAAATAAACTGCTGCTGCAAAAACGTTCATCCAACAAAGACGTGGCGCCTGGGCTTTGGGATACCTCTGTTGGCGGACACGTAGACCTTGGAGAGACTATTACTCAAGCCCTTGAACGTGAAATCAAGGAAGAGTTGGGAATAACCATGATAAATCCCAAATTTCTATATTCATACATCCACTCAAATCACTATGAATCCGAATTAGTATATTCATATAAATGTATATATAAAGGAAAAATAACCTTTAATCGTGATGAGATAGATGATGTTTGTTATTGGAATATTAATGATTTGTTAAAAGCCTTAGATGATGGCAGTTTTAGCGACAATTTTAAACATGAATTGAAGTTGTTTTTGTCATATAGTAATCAGAAATAAAATTATAACAAGGGGCTTAAGCCCCTTGTTGAACTTGGCAGGAGTGTATATTGAAGATTACAGCATTTTGTGGAAGCCCTCGAAGAGGCGGTAATTCAGAGATAATATTGGATTGGGCAACATCTGCAATCTTAGCGAATGGTCACAATATACAGATATTCCGTCCTGATTCCTTAAAGTTCTCGCCTTGTTTAAACTGCGGAGGCTGTAATGAAAGCGGAGAGTGTGTAATCAATGATGATATGGCTCAAGTTTATAGCGCAATAAGGGATAGTGATAGATTTTTAATATGTTCTCCTATATTTTTTTTTGGACTGCCAGCGCAGATTAAAGCAGTTATTGATAGGTGTCAGGCGCTATGGGTTGAAAAATATCTCCTTAAAAGACCAATCCCTGACGGTAATTATGTCAGGAAGGGTCTGGTAATACTAGTTGGCGGGTTGAAGATGAAGGTTGGATTTGATTGTGGAGGCGCCTGCGCTACTGCTTTTTATAGGTCTATCAGCGTTCCTGAGCATGAGACAATTTCATTTGAGAAGATTGATGATAAGGGCGCAATTATTGAGCATCCAGATGCGCTGTCAAAGGTGCGGCATGCTGCCTTAAATCTCATAAAATAATGTTTAATAGGGGTAGATTATGACTGATGAAAAGATTAACGTGTTGTTTGCTTTAAGTACCTGTCCAGCATGCAAAAAAACTTGACATAGAGAGGAATCTTAGGGTACCTTAGAGAAGTGTCCTATAAAACGGGGCAAGATCAGCTTAATCCCACTATTTAAATGATTCGATGGTGATGATGATCATGTTTTATAGAGGAAATATTCTGATATCGTCCTTATCTAAAATTATTTTCCTAAAATTATTTATCTTGACATCTCTAATCAAAAGTTTTTATGATAAATACATTGTAACATAAAATCATCCATTCAATAATCAAACAAAGTCTCGGTTTCTGAGGCGTTATTTTATATTCTAATTATTTTTATTAAGGAGGGGGTTTATGGCAAAAGATTTTACTAACAGTTTTAATGAATTAGTTGCGCTTGCTACAAAATTTGTAGAAAGCCAAAAGGGCAAATGGGATCATTATGCATGGCTTGATTTTATGTCCGAGATACAAAAGAAGGGTTTTGATATTAATGATGACCTTCAGGATCAACTTGGAAGCGTTACAGAGTCAATGAAGAAGTGTTACAATGCAGCCGCTGACACAAAGGGGTTTCAGAATATTTTGGGCGAAATCTCTGAGAGTTCAATTGAATTTGTTAAGAAAACCAAAGGCGTTTGGGATAATGCTGGATGGGAAAGTTATGTAAAAGACCTTCAGAAAAAAGGACTTACCTTAAACGAGATGACACAATCTTACGCTGGTAATGTTTTAGAATCTGTAAAAAGTCTATATTCATTTATCCCAGCTTCTACAAAATCATCCAAATCTGCTTCTGTAAAATAATACAGTAGTTGTATAAGGATTTTACCGCATAGATGTAGGGGTGTATAGCATACGCCCCTATGCTGCGGTGAATATTCCTTTTCATAATATCAAAGATTAGATTTGTTACTTGATGAGAACCGTACGCTTAAAATCAACCCGCATTATCCTCTTCAATTATCTTTAACAGCGAATCAATCATATCCTCTTCCTTGACCTTTTTAACAATCTCGCCCTTTTTAAAGATCATCCCAGATCCCTTGCCTCCTGCTATGCCATAATCCGCTTCTCTAGCCTCGCCAGGCCCATTTACTGCGCATCCCATAATTGCAACGGTTATCTCTTTATTTATTGCCCTGATTTTCGGCTCTGCTTCCTTAATCAGATTCAGCAAATCATATTGACACCGCCCGCATGTAGGACATGATATTATATCTACGCCCCTTTTTCTTAACCCAAGGGACTTTAATATCTCAAATGCTACCCCAACCTCTTGTACTGGGTCAGCAGTCAATGATACCCTCATAGTATCGCCAATCCCCTTACTAAGCAAAATCCCAAGCCCTACCGCGCTCTTAATCGTGCCACTATAGATTGGCCCAGCCTCTGAAATACCAATATGAAGCGGATAATCATAGATACTTGAGAATATCTCATATGCCTCAACCGTCAATGGTACGTTTGACGCCTTTAATGATACCTTTATATCGTTGAACCCCATTCCTTCCAGTATCTCAATATGCCTCTTAGCGCTTTCAACTATAGCCTGAGCAGTTGGATGGCCATATTTCTCTAATAAATCTTTTTCCAAAGACCCTGCATTAACCCCTATCCTAATCGGAATTCTCTTATCCTTACAGGCATTTACAAGTTCTTTAACCTTCCAATCAGAGCCGATATTGCCTGGATTTATGCGTAAGGCATTTATTCCAAATGCAATCACCATTAACGCAAGTTTATAATCAAAATGAATATCCGCAATCAATGGCAGAGACGATTGTTTGACAATATCCTTTACAGCATTAGCCGCTTCCTCATCTTTGACGGCAACCCTCACGGCATCACATCCTGCCTCTTTTAATTGTCTAATCTGGCTGACAGTTTTAGCGACATCTATCGTATCCGTCTTTGTCATGGACTGAACGCTGATAGGAGCGCCTCCGCCAATTAAAAGCCCGCCTATTTTAATTTGTCTGGTCATTTAATATTTTTCCCTTTAAAAAAAGATTAAATCATCTTTAAACTAATATCCCCAGCCCTTACAGAATGGGTTATACAGCCAGCTGAAATTATATCAACCCCTGTTAAGGCGATTTCCCTGATATTTTCAATCCCTACATTTCCAGATGCCTCAATCAAAATACCCTTATCCATTGTCCTGATAATTCTTACAGACTCTTTCATATCAGCTATAGTCATATTATCAAGCATTATCACGTCAACTCCTGCGTTAATCGCCTCATCAAGCTCAACAAAATTTGATACCTCTACCTCTATCTTTAATAAATGATGTCCTTTAGCCGCCTTTTTAACTGCCATAGTTATACCGCCTGATGCCTTTATATGATTATCCTTTATCAATATCCCATCAAAAAGCCCATACCTATGATTACTCCCTCCTCCTGCCCTTACAGCATATTTTTCCATAAATCTCATTCCAGGCGTTGTCTTTCTTGTATCAACAACCAAGACATCCAACCCCTCAATCTTTTTTATTAGGGAAGATGTCTCTGCCGCAACACCGCAAAGTCTCTGCAAGATATTTAATGCAACCCTTTCACCCCTTAATATTGATGCTGTATTTCCAGATATCTTGGCAATGACTTCCCCTTTATCTGCAATTTCACAATCATTTTTTATAATAGATACCTTAATCTCCGAGTCTACTTGATTAAAGACCTCACAAAAAAATGGCAGCCCTGCTACAATCAATCTTTCCTTGCTTATAAGCTCTGCTTCTGTGTTTAAGGCTTCATCTATTGTTAAGATTGTGGTGATATCGCCATGACCTATATCCTCAGCCAAGGCTCTTTTGATAAATTCTTTGACTTCTATCGGTATATCCATATGACAATTATTTACTAACCCTTATACCTCTTCATGACTTGCTCTCTTTTTGGAATGAGGCTTTTTGAAAGATTTCTTATTATCATTTTTAGCAATCAATATTAATACTGTACCAGCATTTAACTGGCTTGAATGATTCAAATTATTTGCCTCTAAGAGCGTCTTTATTGGAACGCGCTTTTTCCTAGCTATACTATAAACAGTATCACCTTTTTTAACCACATAGGTCTTACTCGTATTGAATTCTGGTTGTAAACGATTATTATAATCAGCTAAAAACATTGTCTTTGAACCAGATGGAATCCGTAATTCGTATGTCTTAACATCAGGAGGGATACACCACTGCTTTAATTCAGGATTTAACTCCTTAATACGCCCAACGGTAGTTCCAGTTGCCTTCGCAATATAGCTTAAATCAGCAGGAGGTTCTATAATCACAGTATCAAACCTCATTAAAGGTTGATTTTTAAGCTCTGCATAGCCATATTCACCCAATTTATCTGTTATCTCTCTTGCAGCTATAAATTTATGCACATAATAAGATACTTGTTGACTCATAAATTTCGATTTGTAAAGAGCCCAAAAATCTGCAGTGTTTGATTTATCCATAGCCTTAGCTACAGTGCCCTCCCCACTGTTATATGCAGCAAGGGCAAGCTCCCATGAACCAAATTTATCAAATAATAATTTCAGATATTTAGTGGCTGCGGTTGTAGATTTTATAGGATCATGCCTTTCATCTACCCAATAATTTATCTTTAGTCCAAATCGCCTTGCTGTCCATTTCATAATCTGCCACGGTCCTGCTATATCATCGCCATTTGCTTGAGCGTTATTGTTATATCCGCTCTCAATCAATGGCACTATCGCAAGGTCTTCTGGAAGACCATCTTTTGCAAGCATCTTTTTTAAGATAGGCATAAAACTCGCAGCGCGTGAAAGTCCCTCAACAAATATCCCGCCCTTTGCCCTTGAAAATATCCTAACCTGCTCATTAACTGCATTATTAGCATTATGATTGGCTCTGTAATCTCTAAACATAACATCTACGCTTGTTATGTCTATGTCTTTACATGGCATTCCTGTCCATAAACCAAAGATATTATTCTCAATAACATCTGAATCAATATTATTGTCCTTATTGATAGGCAGAGGATTTATTAAATAACCTAAATGTAAGAAAATCTTCTTTGATAAGCAGTCGTTTGGGGAAGCTTTTTCGTGGAAAAATTCGTCATTAATCGTTTCAGAAGTTTGCAGGATAGGTGATACATTGTCAGTGATTGGGCTTGCCTTTGTTAGATTAACCATCTCACCTGAAAACGCGCCTGTTTTAAATGGAAATATTAAATATATTAAACAAACTGTTGCTAATAAACAATTACGTATGAATATATTCATATTTTACCCCCTTGCAATGCTTATTTACTTTAAATAATGAGGTGAAACATTAATATAAATATCCTAATGCCTTGCGGGTTTTGCCTTCAATGAAAAGATTTGCAGCCCCCACTATTAAACCACCTGATAACCCCTCTAAACTGGTTTGACTCACATATATATTTTATATACCATGTGTTAAAACAACTGCTAAAAACTCAATTTCAATTCACTATTAAACGCTATATCTTATATTTTCATATTGAATAAGTATTTGTCAAGTATTTTTTAATGTGTTACATTAACTATTTTTTAAATACATAGTTTTTTACGCCCCACTATTCCTAATTTTACTATATATTTATTAAAATATACAATATTTTTTAATATTTTATGGATGTTTTCTTTAAGAGAGAAAACAGTTGTCAATGGTTGACTGATTATAGTATTATAGAATATGAGTTGTTAAAACTATATATCCTTTGATTTCGGCAAAAAAAAGAGACCCGCTTATCAAATCTAAGCGAGTCTCTGAGTTTTTATTAAATTATATGAATACTCCTACAATCCCTTCTCACCTGTCTTTGACTGAAATATTGGTAATATGAAGTTAAATAAGTAAAGCAGTACAAATGGCGCAGAAAGCAAGATTATTACAGCGCATAGCCCTTCCTTAAATGCCTCCAGTGAAGTCGGCAGTATTGGCATATGATAATCAAGAAATCCTGCAAGCGACCTTGACATTGATTGTCCGCCAATTACAACGTCCCACCTCATCATAAATACTCCCATCAGTATAAGACCGCCAGCAAAAAATGCCCTTATTGTCTTAATATTTGGAATTATCAGTAATATTAGAGGCAATATCATACCAAGTCCCCATTGTACGACAAGCATCTTAAATGCAAATCTCTCAAATAGCACATCGCTTAGTATGTCCCATGATTCCTCTGCAACATATGCGTGAAATACTATATCCATAGCCTCAAGTATAAATGCAACTGCCAAAAACCATTTCAATGCCTGGCACATACTTTTTACTGTCTCATTATCTATTAATCTCTTTGTCAGCTTCATTCCTATAATATACGTCACTATACAGATAGCAATACCTGATATTATAGCTGACATCAAAAATATAAACGGCATTAAAGGTGTTTTCCATAATGGCACTGTTTTTACAGAACCAAATATAAATCCAACGTATCCATGCAGCAAACATGCGGCAGGTATTCCAGCAGCAGCCAATATCTTTATCAGCTTATGGTCTGTTGCTAAAGCCTTCTCGCTGATATCCGTACTGCCTAATGTTAAAGCAGTATAAATCACTCCATATATCCCAGTTCTTGATTGAGATTGTAATACAATATATTCCCTGTAGGCAAACCATATCTCAGATACTACAATTGCCATATAGAACAAATATACAAGGTTAAATGCTGCAATTGCTGAATAAAAATGCGGCGTCAACATAGTATTCAATGCCCGCTCAGCATGCAGTAAATGAAACAAAAGCGGTGTAGGCGCTATAAAAAGCAGCGCTAGTGAAAATACAAGCGAAAATTTTGCAACTGGTTTTAACTCATCTCTTCCAAATACATGATAAAGAGATGACAATACAAATGCCCCTGCTACAAGCCCAGTTATATATGGATAAACCGCAATATGGACTGTCCAATATATATATTCATTGGGATAAGTGTAAAAACTTTTTACTGTCCATAGCTCTCCGTGAACGTGTCCCAAATCCATTTACATCACCTCACTATATGGTCTAAGCCAAGGTAAAACACATGGGGTTCATTGCCGTATTCTGGCTTCAAAACCATTGTCCTCTGTGTTGTTATTATTTTAAATACCTCGCTGTCAGGGTCATGAAGCATCCCTATCTTTCTTACTCCAAAGGCGCACGCATCTACACATGCTGACTTTAGTCCCTTTGAAATCCTGTGATAACAAAATGTGCATTTCTCCGCTGTATTATATACTGGATGAAAGAATCTTGCAAAATATGGACAGTTTGTAATGCAATATCCACAGCCTATACACCATGTCCTATCTACAAGCACTACGCCATCATCAGTCTTATATGTTGCGCCAACTGGGCAGACCTGAACACATGATGGTTTTTCGCAATGGTTACAGAGCTTAGGAACAAAAAAGCCCTTTAAAGTCTCCGCATCCGTTAGATCATGTCCTTCTGGGTCATTTTTAGTATAACCATATCTATCGCCATGCGGCGAATCAATGAGAACATCTCCTTTATTGGTCAGGACATATCTTTCAATCCAAGTCCTTGTAACTTCAGCGTCAAATGGGATTTCATTTTCTAACTTGCAAGCCTTTACGCACATACCGCATCCAACGCATTTTGTTGTGTCAACTACAAATGCCCATCTCTTTTTTTGACTGTATGGATGGTCTAGTGTAGTTGCTAATGCCTCTGGTTTAAAAATCTCAAGGGCAGAGAGCGGAATCATAGTGCCGCACACAGACAACATTCCCATCTTCAGTAGTTTTCTTCTGGTTAAATTCATCTGTTTCATACCCTCCTATTTAAACCCTGTCCTGTGGACATCATGACAATCCACACATTCTTCTCCAGGATTATGCTCCTGCGGATCAATCATTTTAAAAGGTTTTACTCCCTTTGTTAATGATGTGAACTCCTTTGGTCTATAAGGCAGCTTTGAATGACATCTCTTGCAAAGCTCTCTGGATCGATCAATGCCAATATCAAGCAAATAACCAAAATCCGCCTTTAGGTCAACAGGATGACCCTTTTTCTCTGGATTAAACATTACATGACAGTTTTCACACTGCACCCTTGCATGACCTGAATCTGCTACCAACTCAATCTTATCCTCATGACATTGCTTACAAAATTCCCTGCCTTTGTGTTTTACTGTGAATTCATCTCTCCAGAATTTTTCACTGCCTACACGATGCCACTGATATTTGTAATCACCGTTTTTAGCCATGAAATCTGAAGGAACCAAAAACCACCTGACTGTCAGCAGAACAACTAACAGAGCAACAATTAGTATTAATGGTCTCCATGCGTGATTCATAAATGCACCCTCTTGCCTGAAATTTTAAAACATAATTAATAATAGCTGCTTAACTCAACTTGCTTATTTAATCATAATATTTTATATTTGTCAAGATAATGTAAAAAAAAATTTACAATTTGATAAATGTTTATTTATAGTTGACAAAAGATATTTAATTTGCCAATCTTAAGTCATCATGAAGATAGCCTCATATAATGTAAATTCCATAAAGGCTCGATTAGAGCTTATGTCCTTGTGGCTTGAGCATAGAGGCGGAGATATTGATGTCTTATGCCTGCAAGAAACCAAGACCATTGATCAAGGATTTCCCAAAGAGGCATTAAAAGAACTTGGCTTTGAGTGCGCAATCTTAGGACAAAAGGCTTATAATGGCGTTGCAATATGCTCAAGGATACCTCTCACAGATATTATTTACGGATTTGGAGATAAGTCCTTAGACCTGCAAAAAAGGATTATCTCTGCAAAAATCAATGATATAAATATCATAAATATCTACGCCCCTCATGGAGGATTAAGAGGAGAAGAGAAATATTTTTATAAACTGAAGTGGTTTGAGGGACTGCTAAACCTTCTCAGAGATAATTATACGCAAGACGATAAAATATTAATACTTGGGGATTTTAATGTTGCCTCAACAGATAAAGACATTTATGACCCAATAAAACTCTTTGATATCCCTGCTACAATGCAAGAGGAGCGCGATGCCTTTAACAAGTTAGTTAAATTGGGTCTGACCGACTGCTTCCGTCATTTAAACAAAGACGATGGCATGTACAGTTGGTGGAGCTACAGAGACTTGGCAATCTGGAATAATCAAGGCATGAGGCTTGATTATATATTGGCATCCCAATCAATGATGCCAAAACTTGTAAATATAGCGATAGATATATGGCCTCGCAGAAAGAAAAATATTACACCATCTGATCATGCGCCAATAGTCGCAGAATTTATAAGTGAAAAGTGAAAGATTTTACAAATCAAGGTGAAATAGAAACTATTTTAATTGCGCAGTCAGAGAGGATAAAAATTATCTGTTGACATTATGACTGCTTGAGCCTATACTAAAATATAGTGAAAAGTGAAAAACAGTTAAAAAGATTTTTTATTTATATGCTTTCCACTTTTAGTTTTTCACTTTTCACTATCTTTTATATGCTTTTAACTTTTAACTTTTAACTTTATAAAGCTGAGACAAATGAATATTAAAAAGAGTTTATCTAATGCCTTTCAGGATTTCTCTATAGGCAAACATCTGCTCCCAACGATTATTGTAATTATCGTTATTGTCTTTATAGATATAGCGGCAATATTATTAGGCGTTACGCTTTTTGCTGAAAGTATCGTTAAGAATAAGATTGACACCGCTGCCTTGAGGCTCAAAGGAACGGTTGATGTTACATATGAAGAGATCAATTTTAATCTATTAAAATTCAATACCTCAATAAAAAATCTCAAGATTGCCCCTACTGGGAAAAAAGACGGCGTAAATATAGATTTAATAACTATCTATGATTTTGATAGAAAAAACGAAATCCCAACCAATCTTAATATTGTTGCAAATGGGATTAATATCAAGGTAAATAATCAGATGTTGAATCAAACTATGCCATTTTTAACTGCCCTTGGATTTAATAACCTTAATGGAAATATTGAATTAAATTACCAATATGACGCAGTGAAAAAGGACATTAATTTAATCAAACTAAGCGCATCTATTGATAAAATAGGCGCAATTGATATTGCCTCTCACCTTGGCAATCTCAACCTAGCTTTATTTGATAACCCTGTAACTATTATTATGTCTCTGCCTAATATCCTGCTTTATAGCGCAGAGATTAATTTTACAGATTCTGCCTTTTTAAATCGTTTGATTAAACTATTCGCAGAAAAAAATAATACGTCACCCGAGTTACAAATGAACATCTTTATTACCAAGATTGACGAACAATTTGCAAACGCAACTGATGATTATTCGAAAAAATCAATCACTACGCTCAAGAAATTCATAAATAATCCTGATAAGATATCCATCAAAGTAAATCCAAAAAGAACTATTTCTCTGGGATTATTAAAAGAAATAGAATATGCCAAATTACCAGAACTTTTATCTCTTGAAATAACAGCTCCTGAAAAATCTGCGCCTAAATCTGCTGAAATTAAAAAGTGAAGAAAATTCACCACAGAGACGCAGAGAAAAACAAAAAACGCCCCTCATTACGATTTATATAAAAACTCTCAAAAGACCCAATTAAAAAAATAGATATCAGAAAAGAGGCAGCCAATAATAGAGTTACAAAGATTTGATCAAGATCGAGCTATTCTACAAAAGGAAGGGACGTTACAGGTGCATTAACGCAAACCAGATAAAGTCATCACAAGGTGAAGAGACTTTATGTTTTATTGTCAGGCTTAAACTTTTTCCATTCAGCCTTTGCTTTTTCAGTCGTTGCTTCAAATTCTTTTTTAATCGTTGGAACCTTCTCTTCAAAGGCATCTGTTGCATCAAGGAAATAATTCAACCCTTTTCTGAAAGATATCATAAACCAATCCATCATCGTTACTGCTATGATGAACATTATCAACATTATGCAAAATGGTACTATCACATACCAATGATTAACATGGAACATATCATAAAATGTTATCCTTCCAATATCGCCATATGTCATAAATGTCGTGCTCCATGAGTCATAAAAATACTCTGCAAATACGACAGACCCAGTTATTATCCCCAACATTCCAGGTATTGCATCAAGTGAACCCTCTCCCAAAGCCCCTGCAGCAGTCCCAGGACAATATCCAAGTATCGCTATGCCTGTTCCAAACATCAGACCACCAACTATCTGAGGGACAATCACTGTCTTAGGAATTGATAACTCCAACATACCTAAATCAAGAAAGAAAAATATTAAAATAGTTGAAAATAATAGCATTGGCGCTCCAAGACGAAATACCGTAAAATCCTGCAGCCTAAATAAACCTGACACTACATCATATTTACATATTCTGCCTTTTTGAAGCACTAATCCCCACACAAGCCCAATCAAAAATCCAGCTATTAAACTTGATCCCCCTGTCACGCTCTCAAGCGTGCTTGGGTCTATTAACTTGCTAAAACGTAAGAGTATATCTTCCATTATTGTTATTTTTCCCTTTTTAAGACAACTGCTCTCGTTCTATAAAATACCAGAGTAGTAAATACGCCGCCTATCCATATTGCAAACATAAATATAAATCCTGCTGGCGCCATCTGTATCGCTCCAGAGATAAGCAGCCCGCTTGCGCATCCTCCAGCTATACGCGCTGCAAATCCAATCAATGCGCCGCCTATAAATGCCCAAATCCATCTCTTTATTACAGAAGGACCTTTTGATAATTTCCAAAACTCTGGTACTGCGTTTAATCTAAAATCACCTGAATACCTTGAAGATATCAATGCGCCAAGCGCGATTCCTAGAATAACTGCAATTGTCCAATCAATAACTGGTTCATAAACACTCCAATAATTGATGCTCTCAGCATGTTCAGGCATTGCTAAGGTCTCGGCAATTGCCCCTACAACAGTAAAACCGCGAGTTATCCCTAAGGGTCGGTTTGAAACAAGAAATGACATCAATTGAACTAATGCAAATCCAATTCCCGCATAAGCAGGCCACCACCTCTTTGGTTTGCCAAGCAATGCAAAGGCTAATCCTATTGCAAGTATTATCCAATTATGCAGGGCCAATGCTACAAAGGCTGATGCCAAAGGGATTGTCCACCAATTTGGATTGAGCAGGAATATTAAGACAAGAGATACGACAATAGGCCACCAACTCTTAAATATAAATGACGCAACAATACATATAAGTAGTATTCCATATTTTAGAATAGTCTTAATCGGCTTTTTTACTAAATAATCTGTTGATATATTTATCATAGACCTTAAGTTTCCACATTTATTAACTAATATCTATCATATTTTAAAACTACTATGAATGTCAACTATAAAATATAATGAAAAGAGAAAATGTGAAAAACTAAAAGTGGAAGGCATAAGAATTAAAGAATCTTACTGCTTTTCACTAGTTTGAATTAACCATACTATGACCAAAGTAGTCACAGTATGGCAGTTATATTATTTTGGGGCATCGTCTTTCTTCGTAATTCCTTCAGATGGTATGGGAACAGGCACAGGCACAATAGCAGGAGCAATCGCAGGGGTTGTGGCAGGAGCAGATCCATTGAGAGCCTCAGACTTTTTTGCGGCTTCTGCCTCTCCAGTTACAACTGTACACTGGCGGGTATATGTGCCAAATATGCTTAGGCTTTCTTTGTTTACAGTATATATTGTTTTAATTGCATGTTCCTTCATTGCTGTTTCAATACTTGCATCGCCAATTGTAATCATGCCCAAAAATGAATGAATACATGCCTTGCCTTCTAATGAGCCTGACTCAGAAGGACCAACCGCAACAGGTAACTTTGTATCAGTATAAACCCAGCCAAACGGTCCATCAGAAACAAATCCGCACCCGCCTATTATGACAACTGATAAAAATGCAAAAACTATCAATAATAATGACTTAAATCTCATAAACACCTCCCTATAAAAATTAAACCTATCCTGATATATTTAATAACTTGATTTACAACCAAGTGATGCGATTTTTAGATTGAGAGACATAATTCAACAAAACAGATAATTTATAAAAAACGGCGGGAAAACCGTTTTCCCGCCCTTAACAATACGTTAGCATATTTAACAGATATTTTAAAAGTAAATATTACAACATCTTTAACCTGAAAATAAACTATTGGAACTGCGCCCCCAAACCAAGCAAGAGATTAAATAGTCATTATAGGTTAATGTAAAAGATTAATTAGCAGCCTGCAACTGCCCTTCTGATAACAGTAGCTTCTTTCTTTCCGCCTGCATTGTTGTACTCAACTGTAACATCTGTCTTTCCTTCAGCATCAATCTTGGTCTTTACATCACAGCCTTTTCCACACTCAAATACCTCTTTTTTCCCGCCTTCCTCAACTGTGATCATCATGTTTGTGATCTTGCCCTTCATCTTTTCAGCTGACATTGCAACGCCTGCTAAAGAGATAACAAATAATGCAATTAATAATACAGTAATAAACTTCTTCATTCAATAACCCCCTTCTATACAAAGCAAATAAACTATTATGCCCGAATCAGGCAATTCAAAATGTTATCACGTCAAAAATCATTTTGTCAATAAATACAATATTAAATGATGAATTTTTAGATATTTTTTTATTCTTGTTTTTAATTTTTATCAGAAACTTCAAATATTGCGCTGCGCTGATAGCGGCAAGCAAGCCATGCAACGCCTAATTTTTTTAACGACACCTGTAAAACATATCATAAGAACCATAATAAGTAAAACACTTAAGGTTTTCTTCATTTATTGCTCATATGATAGTATCATCTTATGCAATGTAACAATCAATTATTATGTATAGCATTAAAAATAAACTCTTGTCAATGTAATATTTGCCGCATTTATTACTGGCTTTGGGGGCTTTTCCCTATAATGATCTCAAGTTTCGCACCCCATCGACTCATTGAAAATGAGTAATGAAGATAAAGAATATTTAATAGAATCAACTAGTTGTGTAAATTGTTTGTATACTGACACATGCATATTTTCCTTTATTTAATATATTTTAAATAGGGACAGCGACCATTTATTACTTAAATGGTCTCCCTTTGGCTTGAGCCTTGAGTCTTTTACCTATAAAAGTTTCTATTTTTTCAACAAAGTAATCATCTCCGCATGGCCTG
>Ga0315281_10005873_pt1 | contig 17507 bp, 13 predicted proteins | sample YL17G07_0_MG_FD_204540 | JGI IMG/M metagenome (GOLD analysis project Ga0315281, IMG submission 204540) | Sediment microbial communities from Yellowstone Lake, YNP, Wyoming, USA - YL17G07_0 | ecosystem: Environmental > Aquatic > Freshwater > Lake > Sediment | place: USA: Wyoming | collected...
ATGTGAACTTCGTCGATGATGTATATTTTTTTTCGGCAATTAGCGGGGGCGTATTGGACTCGCTCCCTTAAATCGCGCACCTCGTCCACGCCGTTGTTGGACGCCGCGTCTATCTCCACCACGTCAAGCGAGGAGCCTCCGGCAATCTCCACGCAGTTTTTGCACTCTCCGCACGGGGTTATGGTCGGCCCGTTTTCGCAGTTGATGGAGCGGGCGAATATGCGGGCCATGGATGTCTTGCCCACCCCGCGCATACCGGAGAAAAGATACGCCCCCGCGACGCGGTTCATCGTGATGGCGTTTTTGAGGGATCTGACAACGTGTTGCTGGCCGACGACCTCGTCGAAAGTTTTGGGGCGCCATTTTCGCGCGAAAACAAGGTAGCCGGGATTGGTGGTCATGCTTGGATTATATTCGGAGAACAAAGCCGGGGGTAAAAAAAATGCCGGGCACCCTTACATCGCCCCCGACCGTCGCGTACCGTTGCTTCCTTCCGGACCTGGCGGAGTTGGCGGGATCAAGTCGCGTAAGACCCGGCAAACATATTCTAATATCGATTGCCGAGAATAGCACACTAATCTCGAATGGTCATCCCCAATTTCGAGAAAACCCAAGCTTCAAACTCCCGCGACAATCGGCCTGAGCGTACGGAGCACCACCCCGGCGCCTTGTCCTTCGCCGGTTCCATCTCGTAATGGTTCTGGAGATTAAGCCACAGTTCTGCGGAAGTCCTGAACACTTTTCCCAACCTGATTGCCGTGTCGGCGGTGATGGCTAGTTTTCCAAGAACTATCTCGTTTATCCTTCGCGGCGGCACCGGCTGTCTTTTCTTTTCCATATTTTCTCCTTTATATTGGCGCTACCAATTTAAGCGACAGGCAGAGAGACTGGATTCCCGCCTTCGTGGGAATGACAAATGAGGGGGCGGGAATAACGATGGAAAGCGTTTTAACTATGGGCGGAGTCGGAGGAGAACTGGAGATCGAACACCTTTCGATAGACGCCGTTGGCCTCGATAAGCGCCTGGTGCGTCCCCTCCTCCACTATCTTCCCCTTTTCCACGACCAGTATCCTGTCCGCGTGGAGAATGGTCGAAAGCCGGTGGGCTATGACGAACGTGGTTCGATTTTCCATGAGGTTGTTAAGCGCCTTTTGCACCTCTATCTCAGACTCGGTGTCCAGCGCGGACGTGGCCTCGTCCAGTATCAGCACCGCCGGGTTTTTCAAAAGCGCGCGTGCTATGGAAAGCCTCTGCTTTTGTCCGCCGCTAAGCCGCGCCCCGCGCTCCCCTATCACCGTCTCGTATCCGGCGGGCAGGCTCTTGATAAACTCGTGCGCGTATGCGGATTTCGCCGCTGTCTCCACCCGTTCCATCGGTATGTCCGACTTGCCGTAGGCGATGTTGTTCCTTATCGTGTCGTTGAAAAGAAAAACGTCCTGCGTGACTATCCCTATCTGCTCCCTGAGCGATTCGAGCGTGGCGGAGCGGATGTCCGTTCCGTCGAAAAGCACCTCCCCCTCCACCGGGTCGTAAAAACGGGGGATGAGGTCCACCATCGTGGTCTTTCCCGCGCCGCTCATCCCGACGATGGCGGTTATCGTGCCGACCTTCGCGGTGAAACTGACGCCGCGCAGAACCGGCTCCCGCCCGTAGCTGAAAGCTACGTCATGGAAAACCACGTCGCGCTTTACCGGCTCTATCGCAACGGCGCCTTTTTTCTCCGCCACTTCCGGCTTCAAATCCATGACCTCGAAGATTCGCGCGGCGGCGGCCATGGCCTGCTGGATTCTGTTGTACACCCTGCCCAGCCGGGACACGGGGGTGAAGAGCATGAAAAGCGCGGTCAAAAACGAGAAAAAACTACCGACGGTGGTCTTGCCGCTGATGACGTGCATCCCGCCGTAGTAAATAATTCCGGCGGCGCCGAACGCGCCTATGAACTCCAAAAGCGGCGAGCTCATCTCGTTGAGCCTGATGGTTTTTGTCCAGACGCCGAAAAACTTTTCGTTCTCCCGCTTGAATCGTTCCGACTCGTACTTCTCCATCCCGAAAGCCTTCACCACGCGGACGCCGGAGAACGCCTCGCTCATCAGCGACGTCAAATCCGCCATTCGCTCCTGCGCGCTAGTGGTTATGGAGCGCATCCTGCGTCCGAGCCGGGCTATAAACCACGCCGAAAAAGGGAGCACCAGCAGGGCGAAAATGGAAAGCGTCGGGTCGCGATAAATGAGCACGCCGAGCAGGGCGAGTATCGTGAACCCCTCGCGGAACATGTCGTACACCACGACCGATATGGCGTCTTGGACGAGGTTTATGTCGTTTGTGATTCTGGAGACCAACCCGCCCGTCGTGTTCCTCTGGAAAAACGAGAGGGAGAGGTTTTGCATGTGCCCGTAAAGGTCGTTGCGGACGTCGCGAACCGTCTGGGCGCCAATCCTCTGCATCATCAGCGAGGAATAATATCTGAATATCCCGCGCACAAGATAAATCAGAATCAACCCGACTGGCAGAAGCGCCAGCAGTCCCGAATCCTTTTTGATGAAGATGTCGTCCAACAACGGCTGAATGAGGAGAGCCGCGCCGCCCGACGTGGACGACACGATAACCATACAAATCGAAGCCACGACGAACGTGCCGAGATACGGGCGCAGATACGCCAGAAGGCGTCCGTAGTTTCCCGTCCCGGATTTTTTTTCGCTCATACCCTTTCCTTAACGGCCTGCCCGACACTCTCCGGCAACAGCCTGTCCATGCAATCAAAATATTCGCATTTGTCCGGCGCGCATTTTTCGCACACCGGCGCGTCCGGCAACAGCGCCGCGTCCTTCTCGCCTATCGGCCCCCACCTTTCCGGCAGGCAGACCCGTATGGGACAGTATATCCCCACTGCTGGCGTTCCGACCGCCGTCGCGATATGGAGCGGCCCGGTGCTGGGGGCGACGAAACAGTCCAGCTTTTTAATAAAGGCGGCCAGTTCCTTAAGCCCGGAGCTTATGAATTTTGCCGGTTTGACTTTCGAGAGCGATTCCACCTCGGAAAGCAAAGGCTCCCCTCCGGGGCCGCACACGAGGATGACGTTCATCCCCTCCCCCGCGAGGATGTCGGCGAGCCTTGCGAAGTTGGCCGGTTTCCAGTTCCTTGCGGAGCCGCCCATCCCGGGAAATACGCCGACGTTTTTTTTACCCGCCACCAACAGGCCGGGCGGCGGCGCGAAACCGTCCTTGACCGGAACGAAGGATTTTCTGACGGGAGGTATCCCAAGCGGGGCGAGAAGATCCAGATTATGGTCGGTCTCGTGGCGCCCCCCTTTCGAGCGTTTCTGGACGATTCTCATGTCGTAAAAAATCGCGGCTATTTTGGAAGCCGGGCCTATGACCAAAGGAACCCCGGCGCGCCACACGGCAAGCGAAATCCAAAAATCGGAGTAAAGGTGCACCGCAACGTCGAACCGTCTCGCATTAAGCATCTGCGACAGACCGTACGTGTTGGAAAACGAAGGCTTGTCGGCGGTGGAAAGTCGTATGACCTCGTCCACGTCCGGGTGTCCTTCCAGCAACGGGGCGACCACCGGGCTTGCCAGCACCGATATTTTCCAACCGGGCCTGGCCTTTCTTATGGAGGCGAACACCGGGGTCGAGAGCACGACGTCCCCTATTCTGTCGGGTCTTATTATCAGGATTTTTGCGTCGTCCCGCGCAGTCAGGCGCATAAGGCTGGCTAGTGGAGGTAGTGGCTTTTGGGTTTATTGCCGAGCCTGGAGTAAAAGTCGGCCAGCGCGGGACTGGGAAAAATCCTGTCGCTCTCGTCCAAGTATTTGATGACGGAAAGCGCCCAATAAGCCTCGTCGGGCGTCTCTATAACGGCGGAGTCGTTCCCCTTGTAAAACTCCAAAATCTCGTCCGTCATGTCCTTGTTGGCGCGAGGGCCGGTGGTTTTGGAGTTTATGGAAAGCGGCCTCATCGGGCTTAAGTGAAAAACCCTCATGCCGGCGAGATCCTCCGGGATGTCGCCGGAGGCAAGCTCCTCTATCGGCACCCCCTCGTAGTCGGGAACATGATTGCCGCCGATGGTGGCGATATAGACCGGCATCTTTTGGATTCGGGATTGCTCCGCGCTCCCGGCCCTGATGATGGTGTTCCCTTCCGAATCCGGGCCGAAAACCACGAAGGGCCAGACGCCGTCCTGAACCCTGAACTGCTTGCGATGAACGACGGTTTCCGAGAGCACCGTCTCGATTTTTTTCATAAGCCGTTTGTCTTTAAGCCTGAACTCCATTTTTTCCATTTGCCGCCAGTTTATCCCACTTTTTCCGCCGAATAAAGCGCATATCAAAGGCGCATATCACTTCTTGCAATCCGCCCTTGGCTATTGGATACTTATGCCTGCCTAATTCCCGGATGGTGAGCGTAGCTCAGTTGGTAGAGCAGTGGTTTGTGGTACCACTGGTCGCGGGTTCGACCCCCGTCGCTCACCCCATTTTTTGTCGGCGACCGCCGCGCGGATAAATTTAAGAAAGCCTTGCACGACGCCCATGACTACATTAAAAAAATATTTGAGGTTATTTAAAACAAAAATCAGCCGAAGCTCCACCATTCAAGTTGACGGCGTCGAAGCCGTTGTCGTGCGCAAGGCCATAAAAAACATGTATCTTGCGGTTCTACCCCCGGACGGGGCTGTGCGAGTAACCGCCCCCAACAGGTTGAAGGACGACGCAGTTAGGTCGCTAATTTCCAAGAGGCTGTCGTGGATAAAAAAACGGCGGGAGAAAATCACTAAGCAGGAAAGGCATGCAAGACGGCGATATGTCTCCGGCGAAAGCCATCACTTTTTGGGAGGACAATACCCTTTGGAGGTCGTCGACAACGACGCGGCGGCTCATGTCGGCTTGCAGGACGACAACAAAATATTCCTTCGGGCAAGGCCGGACAGCTCCTTCGAAAAACGGGAGGAGCTTATGATGGATTGGTACAAAGCGGAACTGCGAGTCGTTGTCGATGAGTTGATGACAAAGTGGCAGAAGGAAATCGGAGTGAGGGCGAAGCACTGGAGCCTGCGGAGAATGAAAACCCGCTGGGGCACGTGCAACGTCAGGGACGCGCGAATCTTACTCAACCTTGAGCTGGCGAAGAAGCCGATTTCCTGCATAGAGTACGTGGTGGTTCACGAGCTGGTTCATTTAATCGAAAAAGGGCACGACGATAAATTCAAGGCTTTGATGACGAAACACCTGCCGAACTGGAAGAGCCTCAAGAAGGAGTTAAATCACTCCGTGCCCGCTTATTAGGACGCAGGTCTTCGCTCCACGCCGACAGACTATGCTAAAGTTTGCTTATGACAACCGGTTGGGACAATGGATAAATACATCGCATTGCTTCGAGGGGTTAATGTTGGCGGGCATCATCAAGCGCCCATGGCAACGCTTAAGAAAATGCTGGAAGGAATGGGATTCGCGAATGTGAAAACGCTTCTTGCGAGCGGCAACGTTATTTTTGAAGCAAATAAAGAAAATCTCTCGTCACGCGCCAAAAAGTTGGAGACGACTCTCGCCAAGACATTCGGCTTTCCCATCTCTGTGCTTCTGCGCACCAAGCGTGACATTGAGAGGCTTGTCGAATCACAGCCGTTTAAAGGAATCAAAGTGACGCCGGAAACGCGCCTCTACGTGACATTTCTCCCAGGAAAGCCAAAGAGCGCGAAAATCCCGAAATTGCCGAGCAAGGACTTTCAGGTGTTGAGCGTCACCGAAACTTATGTGTGCAGTGTCTTACGCCTTTCAGAAAATAAAAGAACTGTTGATCTCATGGAGGCGCTTGAAAAAGAATTTGGCAAGAATATTACTACGCGTAATTGGAATACGGTCGAGAAAATTGCAAAAATGTAATATCTCTTGTCTGAAGGGATTAATCCTCGCCTTGGCGTTTTAAACTTAACTGAAAGGAGGTTCCATGAGCGGTTCGACACAAAAAACAATCGCGGCTTTGTTACAACTACCGCCGCTCGGCGCCGGGGAAATGGTTTCCGTCTCCGGCATCCCGCCAGGCTCCTCCAGAGAAAATATCCGCGACACCGTGCGGCTCGCCGCGCTAGCCGCCACGGATTTCGCATGGTTAAAAAAAGGTGATTCCGTTTTCATAAAGATCGCCCTTAATTCAGGCCACCGCTATCCCGCCACCACCTCGCCGGACGCGGTGTACGCCGTGGCGTCGCTGTTAAAAGAAAAAGGGGCGCGCCGGGTGATCGTGGGGGACATGTCCGGCATAGAGTATTTAAAACTCACCCCGGAAGGAACGAAGGGGAGCACTCGCCGTTTGATGAAAAAGTGCGGCATGACGACCGCCGTCGAGGAAGCCGGGGCCGAAAAACACTTTTTCGAGGAGGCGGGATGGAACGGATTTTATCCCGAGCCGCCGGTCGCCGGTGGAAACTGGAAAAGCCCGCTGATGGTGCCGAACATCTTACGCGAGGTTGACCACATCGTACTTTTGCCCCGTTGCGGACGGCACATCATAGCCGGGGCCACGCTTGGCCTGAAGGCCGCAGTGGGATATATGCGAACCGACACGCGGCTGGAATACCACCGCGACGCCGCCACCCTGCAGGAAAAAACCGCCGAGGCAAATTTTATCGCGGTGCTCAAAGACAAACAGCGGCTGACGCTAACGCTCGCCGACAAGGTGCTCACAACGCTGGGGCCGGACTTTGGGTATGTCGCGTCGCCGGAAACCGGAATTGCCTTCGCATCCACCTCCGTGGTGGCGCACGACATGGTTTCGCTTGCATGGCTTTTGGAGAACCTGAAAAACAACACACCGGCTGTCCGCCGCGCGTGGCCGTCCGACCCGTATCAGTTCCCGCTTATCTCGCGCATCGCCAACCGCGTTGTGGTCTGGTGGCTTGACCGCCCGCTTGCCGCCTTCTCGGCGGAAAGATTCGAGCATCAGCCGATAAAAACAATCTGGGACGACCGCGCGCTTAACCGCGCATTCCATCTTTTAGGGGGAGTGCCGCGACTTTGTTTCGAGCCTATAAACCAAGAGGCCGCCGAACCCTCGCGCCTGCTTGCGGACGCCACGCGCCCTCCCGCCTGACGTTTTTAGTTGCCAAACGGCTTGCCGAGATGAAAAGATAGCGCCGTGGACGTATATTTATTTAATTTGGTCAATCACGGTCTTCAGAACAGCCTCTTCGACATGATTATGCCAGCCGTGAGCAAATACCGGAACTGGATTCCCGTCGGCCTCTTATTTTTTGGATTCCTTATCTATAGGGACGGCCTCAAGGGGTTTTTGCTTTTTCTGTTGGCGGCCGCCTGCGTGGGTTTAAGCGACTTCATAAGCTCCCACATTCTAAAAAACTTTTTCGCGGTGCCGCGCCCCTGCATCATACTGCCGGACGTTCATCTGCTGGCCGGGTGCTCCCACTCGGGAAGCTTCCCCTCCTCCCACGCGGCGAACTCGTTCACAATCGCGTCCGTATTGGGATTTTACGACAAAAAGTTGTGGTACTTCGCAATCCCGTGCGCCCTGCTCGTCCTTATCTCTCGCCTCTATCTCGGGGTGCACTATCCTTCGGACGTCACGTTCGGCGCCATCATAGGCGTCGGGATAGGCTTTGCCGCAGTAAGGCTCTCGCGCCTCCGCCGTGAACCCGCTTAGCATTCTCGCCACCTTCCCGCACGGCGTCGCCGTTTTTGACCGCGACATGAGGGCGGTTTTTATCAATCCCGCGTTTTGCGAGATGTTCAACATGTCGGTCTCGCCCGGCGTTTCGGCGGACGATCTGTTTTCGAAAACGCCGGAGGTGCCGCGCCACATCAAGGAGCTTTTTACCGAGGGAAAAACCCACATCAACCACGACTTCCGCCCGGACGCGACGGTCGCGCGCGCGATGGCGCTTTACGTCTATTCCGTGGATTACGGCGAGGCCGAGCGCGGAGCATGCGTGATATGCCAGGCGGACGAGGGGAAAAGGGAGCTTCAATCCGAGTTCGAGAAAGAGGACAAGATGGCGATGCTCTCCATGATAACCGCCGGTCTGGCGCACGAAATAAAAAACCCGCTAAGCGGCATAAAGGGGGCCGCACAGCTTATCTCCAAGGAAAGCTCGGCCTACGCCGATTTGTGCAAGCTCATCGTAAACGAGACCGACAGGATAAACTCGCTCGTCAACGAGCTGATGGACGTAAAAACTCCCGGCGGGCAGAAAAAGAAAAAAACGAACATTCATAAAATACTGGACGACATTCTGCTCCTCCAGCAACCCGAGCTCGCCAGAAGAAAAATCACCGTGGCGCGGGATTTCGACCCCAGTCTTCCGCCGATAACCGTTTTCGAGGACAGGCTTAAACAGACGTTCATAAACCTGATTAAAAACGCGGTGGAATCAACCGGCCACAACGCCGAACTGCGCGTAAAGACAAGGATGTCTTTGGAGCAGACTCCGACCATTAACCCGAAGGGAGGCGGGGGGATGATGATGTCCGTCGAGATAATCGACTCCGGCAAGGGGATAGACCCGGAGATTTTAAAACACCTTTTTACGCCGTTCAACACCAGCAAAAAACAGGGCACCGGTCTGGGGCTGGTCATCTCGCTAAAAATCGTGCGCGACCACGGCGGCACGCTCGTCCTTGAGAACAACCACTCCGGCAAGGGGGCGGTGGCAAGGGTGCTTTTGCCCCTGCAATAGAACGGTTATTTAGAGGCCGGGTATTTTAGCGGGTCGACGAGGCCGGCATTTGAAAAACCTTTAAGCCTAATCGAGCAACTATCGCAAACGCCGCACGCAAGGCCGTCCGGCGTCGGGTTGTAGCAACTGCTGGTGATTGAGAAATCGACCCCCAGCTCTTTTCCCAATTTAAAAATTTCGCCTTTTGTCAGGTTTATCAACGGCGCGTGGACTTTTATGGACGATTCGTTTTCAACCCCCATCTTGGTGGCGAGACGCGCCATCCGCTCGAAGGCTTCGATATATTCCGGTCGGCAGTCGGGATACCCGCTGTAGTCGAGCGCGTTTACCCCGATATAGATGTCGCCCGTACCGAGGCTCTCCGCCCAACCGAGCGCGACGGAAAGGAAGATAGTATTTCTAGCCGGGACATAGGTGACAGGTATTCCGTGGGAAATTTCGTCCGCCCCCCTGCCGGACGGAACGGGGATTTCGTCGGTCAGCGCGGAGCGGCCTATCGCCCTTAGGTCTATAGACATGACGAGATGCTTGGAGACTTTTTGCGCGGCCGCCTGTCGTTTCGCCATTTCCAACTCGACCCTGTGCCGCTGGCCGTAGTCTATCGTGAGCGCGTACGGAACGAACCCGTCCTTTCTGGCGCAGGCCAGCGCGGTTGCGGAATCGGCCCCGCCGGAAAGCAGGACGACGGCGATTTTATTCAATGTTATTCATTAAAAGATTGACCGGCGCGAATCCTCAGCCGACCATTTTTTCGACGATGGAAAAAACGGCGTCGAGCGCCTTGGGTAGTTCGTCGGCAAGCGGCCCGCCCGCCTGCGCCATGTCCGGTCTTCCCCCGCCTTTGCCGCCTACTATGGCGGCGGCCTCTTTTATTATCTGTCCCGCGTTTAGCTTTTTCTCAAGGTCTTTCGTGACGCCGACGGCCAACGCGGCTTTGCCGTCTCGCGTCGTGCCGGCGGCTACCACGCCGGAGCCGGCCTTCACCTTCATTTCGTCCACCAGCTCGCGGAGCATGGCGGGGTCGATGTCGCCGCAATTGCGGACAAGCACCCTTACTCCGCGCACGTCTCGCTCGCTCGTCTCCGCCTCGGTGCCGCCGCGCATGGCGTCCCCCTGTAGTTTTTTTATGGAGCGTTCCAGCTCCTTGGTTTTCTCGATTATTTTTTGAACCCTGTCCGGGGTTTCCTCGGGGCGGCACTTGACCAGCCCGGCCACTTCCTTGAGTCTGCGCTCCATCCCGGCGACGTAATCGAAAGCGTTTGTGCCGGTCACCGCCTCTATCCTTCTCACCCCGGCGGCGACCCCCGTCTCGCTCGTGATTTTAATGAAGCCGATTTGTCCGCTACTGGCGACATGCGTTCCGCCGCAAAGCTCCTTTGAAAAACCGCCCATCTCCACCACGCGAACGGACGCGCCGTATTTCTCGCCGAAGAGCGCGGTCGCCCCGCTGTCCATCGCCTTTTCGACGTCCATAACGGCGGTGCGCACGGGAAGGTCGTCCATTATTCTTTGGTTGACGATTTCCTCGACCTCCAGAAGCTCCTCTGGCGTCGTCGCGGTGTAGTGGGAGAAGTCGAACCTCAGCCGTTCCTGGTTCACGAGCGAGCCGGACTGCTTGACGTGTTCGCCCAGCACGTGCCTTAGCGCGGCCTGCAACAGGTGCGTCGCGCTGTGGTTGCGTCCGGTCGCGGTTCTAGCCCGTCCGTCCACCTTCGCGGACACTGTGTCGCCCGCCTTCAACTCGCCGTCCAGCATATCGACATGGTGTACGTTCATATCAAGCATTTTTGAGGTGTTTGCGACTTTTGCCGACCCGCCCTCGCCGGAGAAAATTCCATGGTCTCCAGCCTGTCCGCCTGATTCTGCGTAGAAAGGGGTTTTGGAGAGTACGATTTCCCCCTTCTCCCCTTTCGCGATTTTTTCCGCGCGTTTTCCGTCTTTCACTATCAATTTTATTTCCGCGCTTTCCTCAAGCGACGAGTAACCGGCAAATTCCGTCTTTTCCCCCTCAAACCCCGCGTATGCCTCGGGCGTTTTGGCGGGCGCGGTTTTCGCCCCCTTGCGGGCCATGTTCTGTTGGTTTGCGAACTCCGCGTCGAACCCGCCCCTGTCCAAACCCAGTCCGGCCTCCCTTATCACGTCCCCCGCCAAATCCAGCGGGAACCCGTATGTGTCGTACAATTTGAACAGCTCTGCGCCGTCCACCGACGCGCGGTTTTGCGCGCGGGTTTTTTCCACCATGTCGTTCAGGATGCGAAGGCCCGCTTCTAGCGTCCTTCCGAACCTCTCCTCCTCGGACTTGATTATCTTCGCCATCGTGGCCTCGGCCTCGCGCAGTTCGGGGAAAACGTCGCGGAAGTTGTCTATCACCGCGCCGGTCACCATGTAAAGAAACGGCTCGGTCGCGCCGAGCATCTTGCCGTGGCGCATGGCGCGGCGCATCAGCCTGCGAAGTATGTATCCCCTGTCGTCGTTCGAGGGAAGTATCCCCTCGGTTATCAAAAACGCCGCCGCGCGGGCGTGGTCGCCTATCACGCGAAAGGAGACGTCGTCCTGCTTTGATACGCCGTAGCTTCTCCCAAGCGTCTCCTCCGCCCTCGCCATCACGGGGCGGATAAGGTCGGTGTCGAAATTGGAGTCCACGTTTTGAAGTATGGAGGCGAGCCGTTCAAGCCCCATCCCGGTGTCTATGTTCGGTCTGGGCAACGGCTCAAGCTCGCCGGACTCCAGCCTGTTGTACTGCATGAAGACGAGGTTCCAAAGCTCCTCGAACCTGTCGCACTCGCATCCGAGGCGGCAGTCCGGCTTTCCGCATCCGCGCTCCGGCCCGTGGTCGATGTGTATTTCGGAGCAGGGGCCGCACGGGCCGACCGGCCCCATGGACCAGAAGTTGTCCTTCTCCCCCATCGGGACGATTCTGTCCTGCGGAACGCCCGCGACCTTCGTCCATATTTTTCCGGACTCCTCGTCTTTTTCATAGACGGTTATCCAAAGTTTTTCTTTCGGCAGTTTCATCACGTCTATAAAGAATTCCCAGGCAAAGGCGATGGCCTCCTCCTTGAAATAATCGCCGAACGAGAAGTTTCCGAGCATCTCGAAAAACGTGTTGTGCCTTCTCGTCCTGCCGACGTCCTCCAGGTCGTTGTGCTTGCCGGAGACCCTCAGGCACTTTTGGGAGGTGACGGCGCGGACGTAGCCCCGTTTTTCTTTTCCAAGAAAAAGGTCCTTGAACTGCACCATGCCGGAGTTGGTGAACAACAGTGTCGGATCGGCGGACGGCACGAGGTTGGAGCTTCGCACGATTCTGTGCCCCTTCGAGGCGAAAAAATCGACGAACGCCTTCCTTATCTCGTTTCCTGTCATATGGTTTTTCACCCCCGTAACATATCACGGCGGGTTGAGAGGGGGAAGAGGAAGAACCTACGAACTCGGATTCTCAGACGGACGACCCGGCGTTTTCGCCGGAGCCGGACTCCACCTTAAATTTGGAGAAGGATTCCTCCAATTGGCCCGCTATCCTCGCCAAGTCCGCCGACGACGAGTTTATCCTCTGAATGCCGGAGTTGTTTTCCGACACGGCCTTCGTAATGCCGCCTATGTTGGACGAAACGTCGTTTGCGCCTTTTGCCACCTCGCCGGCGTTGCGCGACATGTCGCTGGTTCCCTTGGCGACTTCGGCTATGGATCTCGCGATGTTGTTGGCACCGTTCGTAACCACCGCCACGTTCATTGAAATCTCGTTGGCGGACGACGTTTGGTCGCCCACGGCCGCCGTTATCACGGCCACGGATTGGTTTATCCGCCCGATGACGGCGGACACGTCCGTTATAACCTTCATCGCGTTGGCGGCGCTTCCCTGAACGCCCCCTATTTTTTCGGCTATTTCCTCGGCCGCGCGCGCGCTCTGGTTCGCCAATTCCTTAATCTCGTTGGCGACCACGGCAAAGCCCTTGCCGGCGTCCCCGGCGGAGGCGGCCTCGATAGTCGCGTTTAGCGCCAGCAGGTTCGTCTGTTCCGCAATCCTTTTTATCATTTCGGTGACCTTGCCTATCTCTTTTGCCGCCGCCCCGAGCGACACCATGGTGTCCCCGGCCGTTTTGGACAACCGCATCGCCTCGTCGGCCACGGTGGAGGTCTCGTCCGTGTTTTTGGCGATGTCCTTGATGCTTCCGGACATGACTTGTATCGCGTTTGCTATGGCCTTCATATTCGCGGACATCTGCTCCGCGGTGCTGGCCACGCCGCTGGCGTTCACGCTGGTCTCCTCGATTCCGGCGGCCATCGAAGTTATGGTGGCGGACATCTGTTCGGTGGCTCCGGCCACGCCGGACGCCTGCAACGTCATCTCATTTGAGCTGGTGGCAAGGCCGGTGGACACGGCGGAAAGCTCCTCGGCAGAGGTTGCCAGCGCCTTGGTGTTGTGCGAGACGCCTCGGAACATCGTCCTAAGCTCCCCCACCATGATGTTTACGGAGTTGCCAAGCTCGCCGATTTCGTCATGCCCCTCGACCGGAACTTCGCGGGTGAAATCTCCGGCGGCGATTTCCTTGATGACGTTGTTTGTGTTTCCAACGGCGCGGGTGAGCGCCTTGACTATTAAAAATGCGACGATAATAGCGGCGAAGATTCCGACCAATATGGTTATTCCCATCTGGGATTTAGCCTTTAAATATGTCTGGATACCCTGCTCGGTGGCTTCGTCCCACTGCTTCTTGTAATGCTCGTCCAGCGCATTCAACGCGGCAAGCGCGTCGTCCCTAAGCTTTGCGTTGTCGTCAATCGAAACGTGGACGCCTTTCATGAAGCTCTCGCGCATTTTTTTTATCTCGGGCGTGCTCGCGTTGGAGGCGATTAGGTTTAGGTCCAGGTCGTTGGAAATGTTGAACACGGTCGCAACGCCCGTATTGTATAGAGCGAACTTTGCCATGAAATCGTTCCACATTTTTTTCTCTTCGTCGTTTGACAGATCCTTCGCCTTAGCCACGTTGGCAGTTAATTGATCCTCGGCCTTGTCGTGTTTCTGCCACCATTTGAAGTTGTTGTTGGTGTCGTATTCCACGATGAAGTTTTTTTCATAACCCATTATCTCCATCAGCGTCTTGCTGATTTTCCCCGTTAAAATCAACTGCTTGCTTATTTTGGAGCCGGACTGGATTTTGTCGTACAAAACGCCGAGCTTGGACAATCCCAATATGCTGATGGCCGCCGTTAAAGCTATAAAAATCCCGCACAACAATCCCAGTTTGATTGAAAGCCGCATATTCTTAAGGCTAAACATGCCGGCGGAACCGCCGTCCGCCTGCTTGACCCCGATGCTATCGAATTTCTTTATTCCAGTTTCCGTGTCCACATGCCTCTCCACATAAAACGAATCAAAACTTCCGTTATACGATTGTCCCAGCCTATAAAGTCATTTTTTCGGCGTCCACCCGAGGGCCGCCGAAACCGACTTGCGTGGAATCATTATAAGCGAGTCCGTGAGCCGCACCCCTATTTTTTCCGACTCTAAAAGGGCCAGCAATTTTGGCTGTGCGTCCAACGTCCAGTCGCCGTATCCCGGGGAATACCGCATCGTGAGTGCGTAGCCGTTTTTTGCGGCCTCCAGCGCTATTTTTTCCTCCACCCTGTCGGCGAGGTAGTCCGCCATCCAGCCCCCCACGTGCTCAAGATAAAAGGAGTCGGTCGGCTCCTTTTTTATCATTTCGTCCGTCTTGTCCGGCAACGCCGGCCCGATGGTGGTGAGCATAAGCGTGACGTAGTCGCATTGGTTGAGAAGCTCGGCGATCTTTTTCCCGAAGAAAAAACCGGGCGCGGACTCCAGCCCGGGGAATTCCCCCTCTTTTTTAACCACCTTCAACGTGGTGTATATCGCCTTTGCGTCTATGAGCGAATATCCGACCTCGATGGCGTTCTTGATGTAGCGGGCGATGTTTTGCTCCGGCATTTCCTTAAGCGAGTTCACCTTGGCTATCCTCAATTCGCGCAGGACGCGCTCCTCCTCGATTTTATACGGGATGTTTTTCCAGATAATGCGCTTGTTCAGGCTCTCTATCGTCAACATGTCGCGGCCATGGTCTCCTCAAACTTACCGATTAAATTCTTCCTTTGGAATTTTTGACTGCTTAATGATTGCCAAAAGCGTTCCTGTCGGTATGGGCTTATTTTTTTCCATGCAATGGAACAGGAACCATAATACCAAACGTCGGATTGCGGTATATTTGATGGCTCCCCTTCTGCCTTGCCAACATGAATCCGTTTTTAACAAGAATCGCGACAAGCTTTTTAGCGGTGAGGGGTCGCACGAGCAGTCCTAATCCTTGTCGGGATTCTCACTTTAACCTCGTCTATGATAGGTCTGCTTTCAAAAACCGGAATATTCTCTCCCGCCGCTGACATTTCCTCAAGCCAAAGCTCCAAGACTTCCCGCGCCTTTTCCCTTGCTTCCTCAAAAGAGTTTCCAAACGTCACGCATCCGGGAAATTCGGGGAAAGAAACATTAAATCCGCCGTCGGGAATCGCATCGAATACCACGTAGAATCGAGTTATTTTCTTTTTCACTTTTTCATTCTATCAGCCCCAGGATGTCATTTCAAACTTTTCAAGCTTTTATCCTCGAATAATGTCGTGGCTATCACTGTCTGTCCGAAGGAAATGCCGCCGTCGTTTATCGGGAGCTGTTTCGGCAGGAAGACGCTGAAACCGCCACGCTCCAGCAGTCCGACGACCATCCCCGACAACAGCTGATTTTGGAACACTCCCCCGCCAAGACACACATTCCTAAGGCCGGTGTCGCGGCCAGCCTTCGCGCAAAGTTTTAAGACGACATTGGCGATAGTGTTGTGAAACATTGAGGCTATCTTTCCCGGCGCCACCCCCCTGTCCGTCATCAGGCAGATTTCTTTTATCATGGCGTCGAACGAAACCGCCCCGTCCGCGCCGACGCCGCAATCGAATATTCCTTTTTCCGTTCTGTCGGCGACGGATTCCAACAACATGGGGGAGCGACCCTCGAAATCGTTAAAATGGCTCACGCCGATTATGGAGCTCACCGCGTCGAACCATCTCCCGGCGCTCGTCGAGCCGTGGCAGTTGACGTCCGCATTTATCATTGAAACGACGCCCTCGACTTTTTTCAACCCTATTTCCCGCGCGAACCTTGTGTCCAAAACGCCGTCGCCGAAAATTCCGTGCAAGACCGCCGTGGCCACGCGCCAAGGCTCCTTCGCCGCCTTGTCTCCTCCCGGCAGTTTAAGCGACGGGAAATGACCGACCCGGTTGAAAGACGCGTAGGAGCAGACAAGAACCTCGCCCCCCCAGATAAGCCCGTCAGTCCCGTATCCCGTGCCGTCCAGCGCGACGCCTATCGCCTCCCCCTTTAACCCGTTTTCCGCCATGACGCTTGCGACATGGGCGTGATGATGTTGCACCTCGATTGTAGGCAGGCCCAAAGAACGGCCGTAGTTGGAGCTGAAATAGCCTGGATGCGCGTCCACGGCCACAATTTTTGGCTCGATGCGGAAAACGGACTTGAAATGCGCTATCGACTCTTTGAACGACCTAAACGCCTCGGCATTCCAGAGGTCGCCGATGTGCGGGCCGGGGATGACGATGTTTTCTTTGGCGAGGCAAAAAACGTTCTTCAAGTCGCCGCCGCAGGCCAGGATTTCGGGAAACCTGTTTTTGGTCTCGATGGAGGACGGAACGTATCCGCGCGACCGCCTTATGAGCGCGGTGCTCCCGCGAGAGACGCGGGCCACGGAATCGTCGCACCTCCATACAATCGGGCGGTCGTGGGTTAGATGGGCGTCGGCGATGCCCGCCAGCCTCTCCCTAAGCTCCGCCGAGTCGAAAACTATCGGCTCGTCGCTTATGTTTCCGCTGGTCATGACAAGCAGGCGGGGGGCGCCGCCGGCGAACAACAGATGGTGCAAAGGGGTGTATGGCAAAAAAATCCCGTACTCCCCCAACCCCGGCGCGATTCCCGGAATGACGGCTTTTGCGCGAAGCAGAACTATCGGTTTTTCGCGCGAGAGCAACAGCCGTTCCTCGTCGCCGTTGATTTCCATAAACTCGCGCGCGACGCCGATCGAGGCCGCCATTATCGCAAACGGTTTTTCCTTCCTTACTTTCCGTTGTCGCAGACGCTCCACAGCGCCATCGTCGAGCGCGTCGCAGGCGAGGTGATAGCCGCCTATCCCTTTTATGGCGGCAATCGCGCCGTCGCGAAGCATTCCGGCAAGAATTTTTATCGGGTCGCCAGTTTGTATTTTTTTCCATTTTTCGTCGTAAAGCGAAAGAGAGGGGCCGCAAACCGGACAGGCGTTTGGCTGGGCGTGAAACCTCCTGTTAGTCGGGTCGTGATACTCCTTCTCGCATAGCGGACACATGGCGAACTCCGCCATGGATGTGAACGGCCTGTCGTAAGGGGTGCGCCTGACTATCGTGTAGCGCGGCCCGCAGTTGGTGCAGTTTATGAACGGGTAGCGGTGGCGCCTGTCGGCGGGGTCGAGCATTTCCCTCAGGCAGTCGTCGCAGACGTCCATGTCCGGCGAGACGGGGGTGACGTCGGATCCCGACGGCGAGCTCTCCAAAATTACGAACGGGGGCGCGTCTTCGAGAGCCGCGATGTCGGCGGAATTTACGCCGGATATTCGCGCGAGCGGAGGAGCGTCCCGCCCGAGCGCCGCCAAAAATTTTTCCAGGTCGGTTTCCTCCCCCTGAACCTCTATGTAAACCCCTTTTGAATCGTTCCGAACAAAGCCGGAGAGCCGGAGTTTTTTTGCGAGATTATAAACAAACGGCCTGAAACCGACCCCTT
>Ga0315281_10005874_pt1 | contig 17506 bp, 13 predicted proteins | sample YL17G07_0_MG_FD_204540 | JGI IMG/M metagenome (GOLD analysis project Ga0315281, IMG submission 204540) | Sediment microbial communities from Yellowstone Lake, YNP, Wyoming, USA - YL17G07_0 | ecosystem: Environmental > Aquatic > Freshwater > Lake > Sediment | place: USA: Wyoming | collected...
CCCGCACCCGTCGGCTCCGCCGCACCGTCTCGGAGCCGCACCCTCGACACGTTACTGGCGAAGCCAGCCGATTGCGGGAGAGGGTGCGATGCGGCTCCTCCCGCACCCGCCGGCTTCGCCGCACCGTCTCGGAGCCGCATTTCTTCTACGTGCTTGAGCTGCTGCGTTTGCGGCAGCAGCCAGCCCATGCCGAAGGTCACCATGCCGCCTAGCGTGTTGCCGATGGTGGCGATGATGAGCGCGAGCCACAGCGTTTCGGGATAGGCCTTGAGCACGCCGAACAACACTGCTTCCGAGCCGCCCGGAAGTAGGGTAGCGGCAAGCAAGCTGCCGATAAAAAGGGATACCAAGCTGGCGGTTTCGGTCATTTTCAGCTCTGTTTGTGCGGCAATGTTCTCGCCACTACCCAGACGCTGATTTTACTCGCGCCGCGTTTCTGCGCCGCTTCGGCGAGAGCCTCCAGACTGGCACCGGTGGTCAGCACATCATCCACCAGCGCGATGTGTTTGCCGGACAAATCGGCATCGCAGCGGAATGCGCCGCGCACATTCTTTTTGCGCTCTTTCCACGGCAATGCCGATTGCGGCGGCGTGTCGCGCACACGCTGGCAGGTATCATGAAGCAACTTGATATCGAGTTCCCGCGCGATTCTGGAGGCAAGCAACAGCGATTGATTGAAACCGCGCTCACGCAGCTTTGCAGGGTGCAATGGCATGGGAATGACACAATCCGGCAAAGGGCTTTTATCGATGCGCTGCACCAATTTTTCCGCAAAGGCATGCGCCAGGGCAAGCTGTTCACCGTATTTCATCGCCTGCATCAGCTTGTCGAGCGGGAAAGAATAACCAAACACAGCCGTGGCGCGGGTGAATAAAGGCGGATGCTTGAGGCATTGCCCGCACACTTCGCCGCCCGGTGTCGGCAGAGCGCAGGTAGGGCAACATGGCGCATCAAAATAAGGCAACGCGCGGTCGCAAGCGCTACACCACAGCCCGTCATGGCTCATACCGCCGCACAGCACACAGGGCTGCGCGGGCAATACCTGCTTAATTCCTGCGCTGATGTTCAAGATAACGCTGCGTAAAATTGACAAATCCCCGCCCTTTCAAGGATGATGCGCCGTCTTTGAATCATACCCAGTTAAGCCACCATGAGCACCCAAACCATAGAATTTATCCGCCCCGTCCAACCCGTCGCGCCGCAACGCTGGAGCGTGAGCGAAGTGGAAACTCTATTCAAACTGCCCTTTGCCGATTTGCTCTACCGCGCACAACAGGCGCATCGCGAGCATTTTGACCCGAATGCGGTACAGCTTTCCACCTTGCTGTCGATCAAGACCGGCGGCTGTACCGAAGACTGCGGCTATTGCCCGCAATCGGCGTTCAATTCTACCGGCGTGGAAGACAGGAAAATGCTTGAGGTGGAAGCGGTGGTGACTGCCGCGCGCGCCGCGCAACAAAAAGGTGCCGGACGGTTTTGCATGGGTGCGGCCTGGCGCGAACCGAGCGCCGAAGATATGGCCAGCGTGGTCGAGATGGTCAAGGCGGTGCGCGAGCTGGGCATGGAAACCTGCGCCACGCTGGGTATGCTGAACGATGAGCAAACCCTGCAATTGCGCGATGCCGGGCTGGATTACTACAACCATAATCTGGATACCGCGCCGGAATTTTATGGCAACATCATCAGCACCCGTGATTATCAGGACCGGCTGGACACGCTGGAGCGGGTGCGCAAGGCGGGTATGAGCGTTTGCAGCGGCGGCATCGTCGGCATGGGCGAGAGCCTCACGCAGCGCGCCGGATTGGTCGCGCAACTGGCGAACATGAACCCTTACCCGGAAAGCGTGCCGATCAACAATCTGGTCAAGGTGGAAGGCACGCCGCTGGCGCAGACGGAAGACATCGACCCGCTGGATTTCGTACGCACCATCGCCGTGGCGCGCATCACCATGCCTGAGGCGCTGGTACGGCTTTCCGCCGGGCGGCAGCAGATGAGCGATGCGGTGCAAGCATTGTGCTTTCTGGCGGGCGCGAACTCGATTTTCTACGGCGAGCAATTGCTCACCACCGGCAACCCGGATGTCGAAAAGGATCGTGCATTGCTCGACAAACTGGGAATGTACCCGATGTAGGATGGGTTGAGCGCAGCGATACCCATCGTCCCATATCAGGGAGCTAGAGGCTCCCATCATCCTTTTGTTGGGTATCGCTGCGCTCCACCCAACCTACGAAAACCAATGCCTTTTACCGAACTACAAAATGAGCTGGATGCCCGCGCCGCGCAAGGTTTGTTGCGCACGCGTCGCACGCTGGAAAGCCCGCAGTCGCCGCACATCATCGTGGACGGCAAACCCTATCTTGCCTTTTGCAGCAACGATTACCTCGGCCTCGCCAACCATCCGCAGCTCGTCGCTGCCCTGCAACAGGGCGCGCAACAATGGGGCGTTGGCGCAGGTGCGGCGCATTTGGTAAGCGGACATTTTTCCGCGCACCAGCAATTGGAGCAGGAGCTTGCGGCCTTCGTCGGCAAACCTGCCGCGCTGTTGTTTTCCACCGGCTACATGGCGAATCTCGGCGTGGTGCAGGCGCTGGTTGGCAAGGGCGACACGGTTTTTGCCGACAAGCTAAACCACGCTTCGCTCAACGATGCGATGCTGCTATCGCGCGCCGCGATCAAACGCTATCGTCACGGCGATATGGCGCAGCTGGAACAGTTGCTGGGGCAGGTAAAAGACGGGCGCAAACTCATCATCACCGACGCGGTGTTCAGCATGGATGGCGATATTGCGCCGTTGCCGGAACTATTGGCGTTGTGTGAAAAACATGATGCCTGGCTGTATGTGGACGACGCGCATGGTTTCGGTGTGCTGGGCGAACAGGGGCGCGGTTCGCTGGCGCATTTCGGTATCTTGTCCGGCGGGCATGCCCGCTCCCCTCTCCTCAATCCTCTCCCGCACGCGGGCGAGGAGGCAAACGAATCGCTGCGCGCCTTTCATGTCAACCGCATCATTTACATGGCGACCCTGGGCAAGGCGGCGGGCGTATCCGGCGCGTTCGTCGCAGCCGAACCGGCAGTCATCGAAACACTCATCAACCACGCGCACAGCTACGTCTATACCACCGCCGCACCGCCGGCTCTGTCTGTCACGCTGTCGCAAAGTTTGCAGCTGATCTCGCAAGGCGATGAGTTGCGCGCGCACCTGAAACAACTTATCACGCAGTTGCGTGGCGGTTTGTCCGATCTGCCTTGGCGGCTGATGCCATCTGACACCGCCATCCAACCGCTGTTGGTCGGCGACAATCAGGCAGTATTGGAGTTAAGCAATGCTTTGCGCGAGCGCGGCATCTGGGTAGCGGCAATCCGCCCGCCCACCGTACCGCAAGGAACGGCGCGGCTGCGCATCACCCTGTCCGCCGCGCACAGCACAGCCAATGTGGCGCAATTGATCGGGGCATTGCATGAGCTTGCATGTTGAGACACAAGGTAACGGCGCACCGCTGTTGCTGATCCACGGCTGGGGGATGCACGGCGGGATGTGGGGCGGGGTAGCGCAGCAACTGTCCAAGCAGTTTCGTGTGATGGCGGTGGATCTGCCGGGGCATGGGAAAAGTCTGGTGAGTGGCGAGTGGAGAGTGGAAAGTGGAACTACGTCACCCCACTTACCACTTACCACTTACCACTTACGATTGGATCACATCGTCGACCAACTATCCGCCCAATTCACCGAGCCGCTCACCGTCTGCGGCTGGTCGCTGGGCGGGCAGATTGCATTGCGTTGGGCGCTGCGCGAACCGGAGAAGGTGCGGCGTTTGATTCTGGTGGCGAGCACGCCGTGCTTCGTGCGCCAGTCAGATTGGAACTGCGCGATGGCGGCGGAAACGCTGGCGCAGTTCGCCGCCGCGTTGCAACAGGATTACGCGCAGACGTTGCGGCGTTTTCTCGCGCTGCAAGTGCGCGGCAGCGAAAACGAACGCGAATTACTGGCGACGTTGCGCGAGGTGCTGTTCAGCCGTGGCGAACCGGATATGGGCGCGTTGCAGTCCGGGCTGGAGATTTTGCGCGATTGCGATCTGCGCAGCGCCTTACCGGAGGTCGGGCAGCCCACACTGGTGATCGCCGGTGAACGTGATACGCTCACCCCGCCGCAAGCCGCGCAATACATGGCGGCACAGATGCCGAATGCGCGATTGGCGATGATAGCGGGCGCGGCACACGCGCCATTTTTGTCGCACCCGGAAGAGTTTATGAAACACGTGGTAAATTTTTTGCATGAACCGTGATAATCCATCGTAGGGGCGATTCACGAATCGCCCCTTTGGATACATTTTGAAATTGCATGGGCGATTCGTGAATCGCCCCTACAAAAACACATGAACGATTACGAAATAGATAAAAAACAACTGCGCCGCTCCTTCAACCGCGCGGCGGCAGACTACGATGCGGCGGCGGTGTTGCAGCGCGAAGTATGCACGCGCATGCTGGAACGGCTCGATTACATCAAACAACAACCGGCGCACATCCTCGATGCGGGCAGCGGCACCGGCTGGGGTACGCGCCAGTTGGCGGCCAAATATCCGGCCGCGCATGTGGTCGCGCTGGACATCGCTATCGGCATGTTGCAGAACGCGCGCAGCCATTCCGGTTGGTGGAAAAAATTGTTCGGCGGCGCGAACCAATTACAGGTATGCAGCGATATCGAAGCCTTGCCGTTGGCGGCGAACAGCGTGGAAATGGTGTGGTCGAATCTGGCGATACAGTGGTGCAACGACTTACCAGGCACCTTCGTCGAATTGCATCGCGTGCTGAAAACAGAAGGCCTGCTGATGTTCAGCACCTTCGGGCCGGACACCCTCAAGGAATTAAGGCTGGCGTTCAACGGCGTGGATGGACACAATCACCTGAACCGTTTTGCCGATATGCACGACATCGGCGATATGCTGATACACGCCGGTTTTGCCGAGCCGGTGATGGATATGGAATACCTCACGCTGACCTACGACGATGTGCGCGGCGTGCTGTACGATCTGAAGCGCATCGGCGCACATAATGCCACTGCCGGGCGCGGGCGCGGGCTGATGGGAAAACAAGCCTGGGCGCAACTGGTGGAAAATTACGAGCGGTTGCGCCGTGACAGCAAATTGCCCGCCACGTATGAAGTGGTTTATGGCCATGCGTGGAAGCCAGCGCCGCAGATAACGCCGGATGGCCGTGCCATCATCAAAACGGATTTCAAACTGAAATGAGCCAGGCCACGCGCACCACCAACCCCTCCCCAGCCCTCCCCTTGTGCGAGCATCCGCTTCGCGGATTGCCTGCTTACCCCGCTTCAGGGGAGGGAACTGCACACACTCCTCCCCTGATGAAACAACTAGCCATTCGACTAGGCTATCAAAAGACGATAGCCAAGTCGCTGGTTATGACAAGGGGAGGCCGGGAGGGGTTTGCCGTATGAGCTACTTTGTCACAGGCACTGATACCGGAGTCGGCAAGACTTTGATCTCCTGCGCGTTGCTGCATGGCTTTGCCGCGCAAGGCAAGCGCGTGGTCGGCATGAAGCCGGTAGCAGCGGGCTGCAATGATGATGACATGCACGAAGATGTCAGGCGGTTGCGCGCCGCCAGCAATGTGCTGGCAAGCAAAGGTCAGATCAACCCCTATTGTTTTTCGCAAGCCGTCGCACCGCATCTGGCGGCGCAATTCGCCGGTGTCAGCATCAATCTGAAACGCATTGCGGCATCCTATTCCGAACTTTCAGGACAGGCTGACGTGGTGATCGTGGAAGGCGCAGGCGGCTTTCTGGTGCCGCTGAATGTACGGCAGGATAGCGCGGATATGGTAGCTGAACTGGAATTGCCGATCATTCTGGTGGTGGGTATGCGCCTGGGTTGTTTGAACCACGCGTTGCTTACCGTTGAAGCGATTGCTGCGCGCGGACTGGCACTGGCAGGCTGGGTGGCAAACGGGGTGGACGGACAGATGGCGATGCCGGATGAAAATATTGCCGCATTGCGGCAGCGCATCACCGCGCCATTGCTGGGTGTTGTCCCATATCAGACGCAACCGGATGCGCGGGCAGTAGCCGGGCTTCTTGATTTGAAGATGCTGGAACAGGCAGTGACATGATTCTGGAAAAAGCAATTTGCGGGTTTGTAGGTGCGAATTTATTTGCACCTATTGACCTTTACTTAATTCATGACAGAGGCATATATAGCAACAGTCATTCCGGCGCAGGCCGGAATCCAGACAATTATCAAGCACCCGCGCAGCGGGACAAGACCCGATACACGGCTTTGTCCGCTACGCGGAGCTGTATGACGGACTGGATTCCGGCCTGATGGGACTACTAGCCATTCGACTAAGCTGGCAAACAACGCCAGCAAAGTCGCTGGTTATGCGCCGGAATGACGGGTTTTTTGGCTTTGTGCGCTGTCTTCATTTATGTAAAGCTCAATAATGCGCACCTACAAACCCCTCAACTGCGCTTCTTGTGATGACTGACTTCAGCATCATCGCGGTATTTTTCGTCGGCTTACTGGGCGGAGTGCATTGCCTGGGCATGTGCGGCAGCATTGTCGGCATACTCACCGCGCAGTTGCCCAGAGCAGGCGCACACTGGCCGTTCCACCTCGCTTACAACGGCGGACGACTGGTCAGCTATGCGGTGGCAGGTGCGTTGGTCGGTGCGGTAGGACAAGCGGGAATGCTGCTGCGCGATGATGTGCCGATACAACATTTGCTGTTTGCCTTGTCCAGCCTGATGCTGATCGCGCTGGGCTTGTATCTCGCCGGACTCTGGGGCATGGTGCGCCGCATCGAGCAACTCGGCGGCGTATTGTGGCGGCGCATCCAGCCGCTGACGCGCGGCTTGTTCCCGGTCACCACGCCGCTACGCGCCATGTTGCTGGGTCTGGCATGGGGCTGGTTGCCGTGCGGTCTGGTGTACAGCGTGCTGGTAACGGCGCTGGCCAGCGGTCAGGCACAAAGCGGCGCGCTGATCATGCTGGCCTTCGGCTTGGGCACTTTGCCGAATTTGCTGGCGATAGGTTTATTCTGGGAACGCATCAAGCATACGATACAGTCGCCGCGCATACGGATGGCTACCGGATTGCTGGTGGCTGGATTCGGTGTGTATGGGTTGGTGAAGGTGGGCTACACTTTCTACACCTACGGGTGGGTTGGGAGTTGCCATGTGGCGGCGTGAATTCAAAATTTCGTCGCCATACTGCGTTGCGCCTTGTCTGTTTTAAAAGTTTTGAATTTAATAGGTGTCCGAAATGCGTAATCTACTTTTCTTGTTATTGGCCGTGCTGTTGATTGCCTGCGAAAAACCCAAGCTGCCTTCGCCGTTTCATGCCAACGATGTCACTCCGATTTTTACCGGGGCGGATTTTCATTTGACCGACCATAACGGCAAACCCCGTACCTTGGCGGATTTTCGCGGCAAGGTGGTGGTACTGTTCTTTGGCTACACCCACTGCCCGGATGTATGCCCCACCACGCTGATCGATCTGGCGCAGGTGATGCAGTTGCTGGGCAAGGATGCCGAGCGGGTGCAGGTGTTGTTCGTGACGGTTGACCCGGAACGCGACAAACCGGAGATGTTGTCCAAATTTGTTCCCTCTTTCCATCCCTCATTCCTTGCTCTGTACGGTGACGAGCAGGCCACGGCACAGGCCGCCAAGGCGTTTTATGTGGGTTATCAAAAGCAGCCGACCAGCTCCGGTTACACCATGGATCACACCATGGGCACCTTTTTGATCGACCCGAACGGCAAAGTGCGCCTGAGCGCAGCCTACACCCAACGCGCCGACTGGCAGGCAGAGGATATTCGTCTGTTGCTGGCTGGGGTATGATGGCGCGTGTTTTGTAGGAGCGCGTAGGGGCGATTCGTGAATCGCCCCTAACGGTGCCAAACAAGGGAGATGCAATGAAAATTTTGCTGGTAGATGATCATGCGTTGTTCCGCGAGGGAATGCGCTATGTGCTGAAGCAGTTGCCCGAAGAGGTCGAGGTCATGGAAGCGGGGAATTTTCAGGACGGTCTGAAGTTTGCCGAGCTGCATCCAGAACTGGATCTGGCCTTGCTGGATTTGAATATGCCCGGCAGCGAGGGGCCGATTTCCATCAAATATTTTCATCAGCGCTATCCGCATATTCCCGTCGTTGTCGTGTCCGGCGAAGAGGATCGCGGCATCATGAGCAAGGTGATGAATTACGGCGCGATGGGTTTTGTGTGCAAAAACGCTACCGCAGCAGTGATGTTGGGCGCACTGAACCTGATCCTTTCGGGCGGCATATATATCCCCTCACAACTCCTGCAAAAATCCGACATACCCGCCGCTGGCGATACCGGCGCAAAGGACGGGCGCAGTATGCGCACCAACGAGTACGGATTGACCGGGCGCCAGATGCAGGTGCTGGCACATCTGGCCGCCGGGCTATCCAACAAGGAAATCGCCGAGGCAATTTGTCTTGCCGAAGGGACGGTCAAAATCCATGTGGCGGCGGTGTATCAAACCTTGCGTGTCGGCAGCCGTATGGAAGCCGTGCGCGTGGCGGAAAAGCTTGGCTTGATCAATGACACAACTGGACATCCCTAATGGGAACCTCTGTAAATTCATTTTGCGGGGTGGCAGGCCGGGCACGGCGTTGCGAAGCATCCGGGGCGGGTAGGCCTGCTGCTCCGCGCTCCCGCACCCGTCGGCTCCGCCGCACCGTGTCGCGCAGGCACCGCAAGGAGCCGCGCAGCGAATGACGGGACATATCAAATGGATAGGCGAGGAATGAGCGAGCACGCGACGCAGCGATTCGCCCGCAAAATGAATTTACAGAGGTTCCCTAATGGCTGAAGCGGACGGCAATCTGCCGACCAACAAACTGTTCATTTTGCTGCGTGAATCACGCTGGCTGCTGCTGGCCGCCGGCGCGCTGTACGTCGCATTGACCCTGCATGGCTACAACCCCGCCGACCCTGCCTGGTCGCACAGCGCCAGCGGCGCGCAAACCGTAAACCCCGGCGGCACGCTGGGTGCGTATCTGTCCGATCTGCTGTTCTATCTGTTCGGTTTTTCAGCCTGGTGGTGTGTGCTGTTCATGCTGCAACGCGTGTGGGCTGGCTACCGCGAGTTGCGTGCCGACAGCATTTTCTGCAAGCGCGCTTTCTGGGTCTCCATCATCGGTTTCGTGGTGTTGCTGTTCGCCAGCAGCGCGCTGGAAGCGACGCGTCTTTACACGCTGAAAGCGACGTTACCACTGGTGCCTGGCGGGATGATGGGGCTGGCGATCGGTGATGTGCTGATGCGCTGGTTCGGCTTCACCGGCTCAACACTGTTGCTGCTGGCCCTGATTGCAACCGGATTCAGCGTGTTCAGCGGGCTGTCCTGGTTGCGTTTTGTGGACTGGCTGGGAACCGTGCTGGAAACCATTTACCGTTGGCTGCGTATGACCTGGCAAACCCGTCAGGACAAGCGTATCGGCGCCCATGCGATGAGCGAGCGCGTCGCCATCGTCGAGGAAGAAAAGAAGCGTGTCGAGGAACATCAACCGATCCACATCGAAATGCCGTTGATGGAAGTGGCCAGATCGGCGCGCGCAAGCGAAGAAAGACAGGTGCCGCTGTTCGCCGACATGCCCGACTCGCCGTTGCCGCCGCTGCATTTGCTCGACGAAGCGGGGCAGATTGTCGAGGCGGTTTCAGCCGATACGCTGGAATTCACCTCGCGCCTGATCGAACGCAAGCTGAAAGATTTTGGCGTGGAAGTAAAAGTGGTCGGTGCCTATCCCGGCCCGGTGATCACCCGCTACGAAATCGAGCCTGCCGTCGGCGTGAAGGGCAGCCAGATCACCAATCTGGTAAAAGATCTTGCGCGCGCGTTATCGGTGGTGAGCATCCGCCTGGTCGAAACCATCCCCGGCAAGGCGTACATGGCGCTGGAGTTGCCCAACCCGAAACGCCAGATGGTGCACCTGTCGGAGATTCTCAGCTCGCAGGTTTACGCCAACATGGGCTCGGCACTGACCATGGCGATGGGCAAGGATATTGCCGGCAAGCCGGTGGTCGCCGACCTCGCCAAAATGCCGCACGTGCTGGTGGCGGGTACCACCGGCTCGGGCAAATCGGTGGCGATCAACGCGATGATCCTGAGCCTGCTGTACAAGAGCACACCGCAACAAGTTCGCCTGCTGCTGGTTGACCCCAAGATGCTGGAATTGTCGGTATACGAAGGCATCCCGCATCTGCTCTGCCCGGTGGTGACGGACATGCGCCAGGCCGCATCGGGGCTGAACTGGTGCGTGCAGGAAATGGACCGGCGCTACCGTCTGATGTCCGCGCTGGGGGTGCGCAACATCGCCGGCTACAACCAGAAATTGCGCGAGGCGATCAAAGCCGGTGAACCACTGACCAACCCGTTCACGCTCACGCCGGAGAATCCTGAAGCGCTTGAAGAGCTGCCGCTGATCGTGGTGTTCATCGATGAGCTGGCCGACTTGATGATGGTGGTGGGCAAAAAGATCGAGGAATTGATCGCGCGTCTGGCGCAGAAAGCGCGCGCTTCCGGCATCCACCTGGTGCTGGCGACGCAGCGCCCCTCGGTGGACGTGATTACCGGGTTGATCAAAGCCAATGTGCCGACGCGCGTGGCGTTCCAGGTGTCGAGCAAAATAGATTCGCGCACCATCCTCGACCAGATGGGCGCGGAAGCCTTGCTCGGGCAGGGCGATATGCTGTATCTGCCGCCCGGCACCGGCTATCCGCAGCGTGTACACGGCGCGTTCGTATCCGATCAGGAAGTGCATCGCGTCGCCGAATATTTGAAAGCGCAGGGCATGCCGCAATACATCGACGGCGTGCTGAATTCGCTGGAAGAAGCGTCTGAAGATGGCGAAGGCGGACCGACGCTGGATGCCGAAGCTGATCCGCTGTATGACCAGGCCGTGGAGATCGTGGTAAAAAATCGCCGCGCCTCGATTTCACTGGTACAACGGCATCTGCGTATCGGCTACAACCGCGCCGCGCGTCTGGTCGAACAAATGGAAGCCGCCGGTATCGTGTCGGCCATGCAAAGCAACGGCAATCGGGAAGTGATTGCGCCGGCGAGGCAGGACTGAGGACGGAGGGTCGAGGACTGAGGACTGAGTAAACCCGTCGCCCCGTCTTTAACTTAGTCCTCAGCACTCAACCCTCAGTCCTGCCTCTAACTCAGTCCTTAGTCCTAATCAATGTCGGGAAAACGATGAAACATATTTTTGCCCTCTTGCTGCTATCCCTTACGTCGCTCCCCGCTCACGCCGGTGCCATCGAAAAATTAAAAACGTTTATCGCCGCCACGCATTCGGCACAAGCCAATTTCACCCAGGTGGTATTGGATCAAAACGGCAAGCGCCTGCAGAGCGCGTCCGGCATCATGCAATTCCAGCGCCCCGGCAAGTTTCGCTGGACTTACCAAAAGCCCTACGAGCAGATCATCGTCGGCGATGGCGCAAAATTCTGGCTGTACGACGTTGACCTTAATCAGGTAACAGTGAAAAAGCTGGATGCGGCATTGGGCAGCAGCCCCGCCGCACTGCTTGCCGGCAGCAACGAGATCGAGCGCGGTTTTACGCTTAAAGAAAGCGGCAATCAGGACGGGCTCGATTGGTTGCAGGCGATTTCCAAAACGCAGGATAGCGGCTTCGAAAAGATCCTAATGGCATTCAATGCACAATCCGAACTGGTCATCATGGAATTGAGCGATATGTTCGGGCACAAGACCGTGCTGCGTTTTGCCAATATGCAGCACAATCCAAAGTTGCCCGCACAACAATTCCAATTCACGCCGCCCAAGGGCGCGGATGTGCTGGGCGAGTAATTCAAATGGCTTGCATAACTAAAACACCGAGCAAATCACTTTCTCCTGCACTGCTGAAAGCTAAACTGGGGCGGGAGCAATTCGAACAATTCAAGACCAAATTATCTGAACTTGTAGAGCAGATAAAAGGAAGCCCAGGCGAAAGCGAAGAGCATCACAAGAATCATATCTCCGACTTTCTGAAATATGCGTTTAAGTTTCCTGCCTACTTCATCAATACCAATGACCGGATTGATCTGGTCATCCATAACGGCAAATCGCCCACAGATTCTGTTGGAGTAATCATTGAGGCAAAACGCCCAACTAACCAGGCGGAAATGCCTACGCTGGACAATCTCAATGTCAAAGCGATGCAGGAGCTGGTGCTGTATTACCTGCGCGAACGCCTGCGCATCATGAATAAAAATTACGCCGTAAAGCATCTCATCATCACGAATGGCTATGAGTGGTTTATTTTTGATGCCCATGTGTTCGAGAAAGCCTTTGCCAATAACTCGGCACTGGTTAAACAGTTCAATGACTTTGAGGCAGGAGGCTTGTCGGGCAATACGACAGATTTTTTCTACAAAGAAATTGCCAAGCCCGCGATTGAAAAAATGGGTGATGTCGAAGTAACACACTTCGACTTACGTGAAAAGAGTAGCGATAAAAAACTCATTGCATTGTTAAAGCTGCTATCGCCAGAGCACCTGCTCAAACTTCCTTTCGCCAACGACAGCAATAGCCTGAACAAGGATTTCTATTCGGAATTGCTGCACATCATCGGCTTGATCGAAGTGAAGGATGGCAGCAAAAAGCTCATCCAGCGCAAACAGGAAGGTGAGCGTAATCGCGCCTCTCTGTTGGAAAACGCCATCGCAAAAATGGATGCGTTGGACAAGCTGCGTAATTTCGACAAGCCGAACCTGTACGGAGATACAACAAAGGAGCAACTGTTTAACGTCGGGTTGGAGCTGGTCATTACGTGGGTTAATCGCGTTCTGTTTCTCAAGCTGCTCGAAGCCCAGCTTATCGCCTACCACAAAGGCGATACGTCCCATGCCTTCCTCAATTATCAAAGGATCAGAAGTTTTGATGATTTGGATAATTTATTTTTTGCGGTATTGGCGCGGAAACCTGACGAACGCGAAGAAGAGATCAAGCGAGCATTTGCCAAAGTACCCTATTTAAATAGCTCATTGTTCGAGCCGACCGAGATAGAGAGAAAAACGCTCAATATCGGCAACTTGGCTGGCGAGATCGTCTTGCCACTTTATTCTGCAACCGTGCTCAAAGATGCAAAGGGTAAGCGTAGAGCGGGCGAATTGAATACGCTGGAATACCTGTTTGCTTTTCTGGAGGCCTACGACTTTGCCAGCGAAGGCAGTGATGAGCTTAAAGACGACAACAAGGCACTGATCAATGCCTCAGTACTGGGGCTGATTTTTGAAAAGATCAACGGCTACAGAGACGGCTCGTTCTTCACCCCCGGCTTTATCACCATGTATATGTGCCGCGAAACGCTGCGGCGCGCGGTGGTGCAAAAATTCAATGAAATAAAAGGCTGGAGTTGCGGAAGCCTCACAGACTTGTACAACAAAATCGAAGCCAAGGCAGAGGATCGCACCGAAGCCAACACCATCATCAATAGCCTGAAAATCTGCGACCCCGCCGTAGGCTCTGGGCACTTTCTGGTGTCCGCGCTGAATGAGTTGATCGCCATCAAGAGCGAGTTGGGTGTCCTGCAAGATGCCGAAGGCAAGCGACTCAAGAATTATTCAATTTCAGTCACCAACGATGAGCTGATTGTCCAGGATGAAGAGGGTGATGAGTTCACTTACAGTCTGGGCAACCCGGAAAGTGCGCGTATCCAGAAAACGCTGTTCCATGAAAAGCAGACCCTCATTGAGAACTGTCTGTTCGGTGTGGACATCAATCCCAACTCCGTCAAGATTTGCCGCCTGCGCCTGTGGATCGAGCTGCTGAAAAACGCCTATTACAACAACGACGGGCAACTCGAAACCCTGCCGAACATCGACATCAACATCAAAGTCGGTAACTCGCTCATTAGCCGCTTCGCGCTGGATACGGATATAAAAGACGCGTTGAAGAAAAGCAAGCTGTCTTTGTCGGGCTACAGAAAAGCGGTGGACACCTACCGCAATGCCGGCAGCAAAGAGCAGAAGCGCGAGATGGAGCAGTTGATCGCGGAAATCAAAAACGATTTTCGTAGCGAGATTCTTTACCACGACCCCAAGGCAAAAAAACTGGTGCACTTGGGAGTTGAGCTCAAAGCATTAGAACTGCCGCAAACACTGCTTGAAGAATCCGCCAAGGAGAAAAAAGCACGCAAGCAGAAACAGGAAAAGCTGAAGCTCCAATTTGACAAGCTGAATGCCGAGCTCGAAGAGATCAAGAACAACAAAATTTACGAGAACGCTTTTGAGTGGCGCTTTGAATTCCCTGAAGTGTTGAATGATGAAGGCACGTTTGTTGGCTTTGATGTGGTGATTGGGAATCCGCCATACATTAGTGCAATTGAATTAAAAAAACGCATTGGCGATACTGAATATGCGTTTTATAAGAAGAACTATGAGACGGCAAAAGGTACCGTTGATCTTTACATATATTTCTTTGAGCTTTCATTCCGCATCCTCAGTGCGGCGGGCACTTTTGGTTTTATTACTCCCAATAGATTTTTATCGGCCAGTTACGGAGAAGCATTGCGAAATCACTTAATTTCCAATTCTACCTTTGTAAGTGTTTGCGACTTTTCATCAGTCAAAGTTTTTGCAGAAGCTCAAACCTATCCTGTTGTCACAATTTTAAGGAATGGGAGGGACGCAACTAGGTACTCATTTAATTCCTATAGATATGCCGAAAGCACCGGTAATTATTCAGCAACCAACTTTGATTCAGAACAGCTAACATTTTTAAGTGAACATATTCTTGGTTTTATTCTGAGTGACAAATTTGCAATTACCAAGAAAGTTGTTGAAAGTTCTGCCAGCTTAACGATGTGTGGAAAAATTAATGCAACTAGCACAACTGCTGAAGCAGACAAGTTTCACAGCATAATCGAAGAAGGAATTGATGGGTTTAAGCTTATTAACACAGGAACGATTGACCGTTTTGCAACCACTTGGGGAGTGGAAGCTTTAACAGATCAAGGTAAGAAATATCAATCCCCCTATTTGCCTAGAGACATCAGTTTGCTTGGCGAGAATAGATTTAAGTTGTATTCATCACCCAAAATTGTGTTCGCAAAAATCGCATTAAAAGCTGAAGCTTTTTATGATGAGCGTGGTGAATTCGCTTCGATCAACACAAATTGCATTCATTCATTTTCTCCAATGTATGATCCTTTGTATGTTTTGGCTTGGGTAAACTCAAAACTCTTCCAATACATATATGAGTGTTTTTTTGATGGACTGAAGATGAGCGGTGGTTACTTAACTTATTCAGCGCCAACACTATGCAATATGTACATAAAAAACGCTGGCGTTGTGGCGCAAAAAAAACTATCTGAGTTGGTAAATCAGTTATTGCATGCAAAAACATCAAGTGCTCAAGCTGACACCACAGCCCTTGAAAACGAAATCGACCAACTGGTCTATGCCCTGTACGACCTAACCCCCGAAGAAATTGCCATCGTTGAAGGCACTTCAGCGCAACAGTTGCCAGTGATGGAAGAAGTTGTGCAAGGGGAGGCGGAGTGACTAAGCATTGGATTGTCCAAGCGCTGAATTTGCTCACGCAAAGCCTTGAGCCGGTTCCTCACGAGCTCAATGAGTTGGACTGGAAAGCCGGTTTGACTGGCAATAAGGAGCGGCTAATTGAACACCTGATCGCTTTCGCTAATCACCCGAATGGCGGTTTCCTTGTGTTCGGTGTGCAGGACGATGCCACGCTGGTGGGGGTAGAGCAGGACGCAGTGGCGCAGATCATTAATACGCTTGCTAATCTTGGGCGCGATGCAGTGGAGCCGCCTTTGGTTATTGACCATGCTGTAGTTGATTATCAAGGAACGGCGCTGTTGATTGTTTATATTACAGAGCAAAGCAATAAGCCAGTGCATCGGCGCGGGAAGTCAATCGAAGAAGCTTGGATTCGTTCGGGTGGTACCACCCGCAAGGCATCGCGACAGGACGTGGGCGGACTGATGTTAAATAGCCAAGCACCTCGCTGGGAATCTCTGCGTGCATCCAATTTGTTGCAAGGCGGTGAGCTACTTGCTTTGCTTGATCTTTCTGTCATTGCGAATTTGCTCCAGCGGCCATTGCCCGCAGAGGAGCGCGAGCTTTTACAATGGCTGGCAGATGAGGGCATGATCACCCCGGATGGCAATGGTTACTACATCACCAATTTCGGTGCAATCGCGGCGGCACGCAACCTTGAGCAGTTCGATACGCTTAAACGCAAGCGCATTCGCCTTATTCGCTACCGGGGTATGAACAAGGTCGACACCATTGACGAGACGATGGGGCACAAGGGTTATGCGGCAGGTTTTGAGGGGTTAATCAGCCATCTCACGCGAGTGCTGCCTCATTCGGAGGTGATCCAGCAGTCGTTGCGCACGGAAGTTTGTCTTTATCCCGAGATCGCACTTCGTGAACTGGTTGCGAACGCACTTATTCATCAGGATTTCACCATTACCGGAAGCGGTCCGATGATTGAGATTTTCGATGACCGCATAGAGTTCACCAATCCGGGTAGTTTGTTGCCGGGTAAGCGTCCGGATCGGTTGATTGGTACGACGCCGGAGTCGCGTAACGAAGTGTTGGCTTCTGCATTCAGGCGCTACCGGATTTGTGAGGAACGCGGTACTGGTTTTCAGAAAGTCGTCGCAAATATTGAGTTGTTTGGGTTGCCGCCAGTGGTGTTCACTCCGATGGAGAACGCTTTCAGGGTTACGCTCTACGCCCCGAAAAAATTTGATGATATGACTCAAGATGAGCGCATAGAAGCCTGTTATCAGCATGCGGTTCTTCAATATTTGTCCAGCCAGACGTTGACCAATACCACGTTGCGTGAACGTTTCAAGTTGCATGATAAACAACGAAATGCGGTCACCAATCTGATTGTGGAAGCCGTGGCTAAGGGGCGTATCAAGCGTAAATCGCTGGAGGGGGGCAATAAGTTTGCGGAATATTTGCCGTATTGGGCATGAGGCTTGGATGCTTATCACATCCGAAAACGGAAACATGGAAAATGACCAATAAAATCATTGTGTTTTTATGTGTTCCGAAAACGGAATGCCCAAGCTCGGGTGTGATGACCAAGCATTTTCACCACCAATTCAAGCGAGATGTCTGATCTGTTCGCCCCCAACGCTCCAGCCGCGCCGCTCGCCGAGCGCCTGCGCCCCAAGCATATCGATGAAGTCATCGGTCAATCGCACCTGCTGGGTGCGGGCAAGCCGTTACGGCTGGCATTTGAGTCGGGCAAGCTGCACTCCATGATCCTGTGGGGGCCGCCGGGCGTGGGCAAGACCACGCTGGCGCGGCTGATGGCATCCGCATTCGATGCCGAGTTCGTGCCGCTGTCGGCGGTATTGTCGGGCGTGAAAGATATCCGTGATGCCATCGCGCAGGCCGAGCTGACGCTGCAGCAGCATGGCCGCCACACCATCCTGTTCGTGGATGAAGTGCACCGTTTCAACAAATCGCAGCAGGATGC
>Ga0315281_10005875_pt1 | contig 17505 bp, 15 predicted proteins | sample YL17G07_0_MG_FD_204540 | JGI IMG/M metagenome (GOLD analysis project Ga0315281, IMG submission 204540) | Sediment microbial communities from Yellowstone Lake, YNP, Wyoming, USA - YL17G07_0 | ecosystem: Environmental > Aquatic > Freshwater > Lake > Sediment | place: USA: Wyoming | collected...
CAGCGAGCCTGAGCAGCCCAAGTTTGTTCTTGATGATCTTTTGTTCGGTGGTCATCTGACATTCCCTCCTGATTTTGAGTTGTTCAATTTACCAGAAATGTCAGATTAAATCTTGACTATTACACATTAACTGCGCAGGACTCCTTTCTAATCCTATCAATGGGAAAATTAATTGGAGATTCTTTTTGCCCTTTTATATATTTCTTAAATTTAATTTTAGTAATCGCTGAAGCGATTTTCGAAAGATTCATTTCAGATGCATAAAAAAACCGAATCAATCGGTCAATAGTTTTTGGTGGTATAGTCTCTCCCTGTTCCCACCTGGAAACTGTCACATTCTTTACACCAAGTCGTTCAGCGAAATCCTTGGCCTTCATCCCCATATGCTTTCTTAGGAAGCGAATCTCGCGCCCCGATAACTGGCTTTCCTGTTTCAGCAAAATCTGTGCAATCAATTTGTGGAGTTCTTGAACACATGGGATAAAGGCAAAATTCTCCCCACAACCACATTCAAAAATCTCTACGCCCACCAACCAAACATTTTTCAAACCTGATTCCGTATAGTGGTATTTGCCCTTATGGATTTTCCCCGTTTTGTGGCAGGTAGGACAATTCATATCGCTCATGGCAGGCTCACCCATGTACCGTTTTTACAAGCAAAGCGTTTTCACCAAAAATAATTACAACTACACACAAGCGGACACCTTCTAAATCTTCTCCTAAGACCTTAAATTTCTTATCGGTATTTTGATCGGGGTCATGAACCACTTTCCCCCAATTAAGGACATTCAGAATATCTTGGAAGTCAACATTTCTCTCGGGCATACGCTCTTCCCGGCAATGTCTACTGAGAGCCACGCCCGTTGATCCGGTTTTTGCAATCCTTCTAATCTGTGATTCAATCTGCTGAATATCTAGTATCATCATCCTTTACCGAAAATCAATGGAAAAAGTTAACATGGTGATAAATTTTGCGTCGTTCGATGCTTCTATCCCAAACCTGCCATGGATAAGAATTATTTTCAATAAAAATTCAATCAGTTAGCGCCGCAATTTCTTCCAAGGTCCATCCATGATCGGAAATGCCCGCCTCCATCGCTGGGGTCACTCTCAGGGTCCGGTGAATCCTGGCGAAATTGTAATACATGAAATGCAGGGAGATAGCGTGGGCCAGGTTCTCCACCTTCTTAGAAAAGGCATTGGTGAGGCGGGTAAACCCGCGCATAGCCATTCTCATGGTGAGATTCTGGCGCTCTGCAAAGCTGGTAGATATATGTTTAAGGTCGGGGTTCACGCGGTGCGCACCCTACGCCTCGGTTTCAAGCCCAAGGTTAATTTTCCAGCCAGGGGCGCATATCGATCAGGCGGATATGCTCATCCACCATCCGGGGTTGGAAAAGCGGGGCGGACAGGAGGGCAAATTGCCGGCGCCCCCGGGTCAGGGCGCGAATCTGCTCATCGAAGGGCGCGAAAAACGGGCTATGGATTCTTTCGGCCAGGGGTTGGGTTTCCGACGGGCCCACCTGGCGGTCCAGGGGGACCAGAAAGATATTGCCGGCCAGGAAGGCCGGGGTGAAGTGGCGGTCGTCCACTATCAGGAAAGAAATCCGGTACTTGCGGCAAAAAGCGATGACCTCCTGGGGATCATCGGCATAGTAAGCGGCGAACAGGTCCCGCAACCGGGGCTCAAGCTTTTGCCAATAACCCTTGGCCCAGGGCTGGGCCAGCTCGAAGGTGGCCAGGGCCGGGCGGCCCGCGAAGGTGGGCACGACGTCCATCAGGTTGGGGTGGCCGGCCATCAGGGCATCCTTGGGGGTTTGGGCCAGGGCCGCGATCAGGGGCCGGTAGGCCGAATAATCGTAAATTTCCGTGCCTTGCAGGCGAAAGCCGCTCAACCCCATCACCAAAAGCGCCACCGGCACTGCCAGGAGGCGGGGCCAGCGGCGCACCTGCAAGCCCGCGGCCAGGCCCAGACCCAGGGCCAGGCAATAAAAGAGATTGAGGGTATAGGTGAGGTAGCGGTCGGGAACGAACAGCCGCAAGAGCAGGAGGCGGGCGAGGAAGTATAACGCCAGGGAAGCCAGGGCCAGGTAGCCTGCGGGTTTGAGCCTGGTTTTAAGGTTCCCCCAATCCAGGCCCCGAAACCCCCAGCAGGCGACCCCGAGGATCACGCCGCAGACCAGGACGCCACCCATGATCCCGGCCTCATGGAATGGCGCCATGAACTCCCAGGGGCGCAGGAGTTCCAGGAAAACCGAGGGCATCGGCACTATGGCGAACCGCCCATGGGGCCCAAACTCCGGCCGGTGCGCCATATCCGACCAACTGACCAGGGGGCCAAAACCGGAGGAGCTGAATTGGAGGTTGAAAAGGACCACCAGGCCGGCGGCCAGGGTAAGCAGGCCCCAGTGGGGCCAGGCGGCCGGAAAGGGCGGGGGGTCGTCTTTTCCCAGGCGGCCGGCCACCCAGGCCAGCAGGACGGCCCCGGCGCTTAGGGGGAAAATGTAAGGGATGAAAAGCGCCTGGAGCAGCAGGGCCAGCCCCATGGCCCAGGGTTTCCGGGTCAGCCAGGCGAGCCAGAAGAGGGCCAAGAGCGGCGCAGCAAAGGCCCGGGCCAGCCCGCCGGCCAGGTTCCCCAGGAAAAAGGGCATCAGCCCAAAGACGCCCAGGGTCGTCCAGGCCATGGCCCGGTCCCCCAGGCGCCGGCCGATCTCAAAGAGGCAGCCCCCCAGCCCTACAAACAGCAATCCAGGGAGCACCTTGGAGAAATATATGGGGCTCATTACCCAGGCGATCAGCCAGTATAGCCCCTGCAATCCCCAGGGCACGTAATGGCGGGAGTAGTCGGCCAGCAGATCGCCGGGAAAAAGGGCCGGGTCCCGCCACTGTTGCATCCAGAAGATCTGCTGGCGCACGTCGTCATTGATGACGAAGGGGTCGGTGAGGGCCCGGAAATGGGCCAGGACGAAGACGGCGCCACAAAACAAGGTCGCCAGGCCCAGATCCCCCCAAGGCTGACGCCGGGCCTCGGTCGGCTGGGGATAGGGGCGGCCCATAGAGCCTCAGATCTCCTTTTCCAGGAGCCGGAAAACCTTGTAACGGCGGCACCCGAACGCCTCCAGGACCTTGATCCAGTGGGGCAGGTTGGCGGGCACCAGGGAGAAGTCGCACACTTCGCAAACCGGGTTGTCCCGGATCACCGTGAGATAGGTGCGGATGATCATGGCGTGGTGCAGGTGCCGGCGTTGGTAAGGCTGGGCCACTCCCAGGACCATGGCCCGGGCTTTTTTGAAGTGCTGGAATTTGGCCGCATAGAGCAGGCGGAGCTTTCCCCAAAGAGTGAGGCGGCCGTTCATTTTTTTTATGAGCGGGTTGAGGTCCGGGACGGTGACGCTGAAGCCGGCCAGGCGCTCGCCGTCCAGGATCAGGTTGACCAGTTTCGGCCGGAGTAGGGGTTTAAGATCGTGCATGAGAGTCTGAAACTGGCGCCGGGTCAGGGGCACATGGCCCCAATTGGGGCTCCAGGCTTCGTTGAAGAGAGCGAACACTTCGTCGGCGCGTCGTTCCAGTTCCCGGGGGCGATAGGTGGTGAATACCAGGTTTTGCCTGGCCAGAATCCGCTGGAATTGCTTTTCCATGGCAGCCGTGTCGACGTAGCGCTCGGTGGCTTTAAAGGCAAGCCAATCCATGGCCTGACGGAAACCCAGGGCGACCAGGAGGTCCCGGTAGTAAGGAGGATTATGGGTCTGCATCAGGGCCGGCATAGAGTCGAAGCCCTCTACCAGGAGCCCCATATCATCATAGATGCAGAAATTAAGGGGCCCCACCACCCGGGTTTTACCCCGGCCCCGGAGCCACTCCCCCGCCGCCTCAAACAGGGCCCGGGCCACGTCGAGGTCATCGAGGGATTCAAAGAACCCGAAAAACCCGGTGAACTGGTCATGGCGGGCATCGTACAGACGGTTAAGGTGTGCGGAGATGCGGCCCACCGGGAGTCCGTCCCGCAAGGCCAGGAAATATTGGGCCTCGCCGATTTCAAAAAAAGGACCGTGGGCCGGGTCCAGGAAGCGCCGTTGCACGGAGAGGAGCGGCGGCACCCAGTAAGGATCGTTCCGGTAGATGCGCCAGGGGAGGCGGAGAAATTCCCATAAAGCCTCATTCCCGGTCACGGGGATGACTGCGATGGACAATGCCGCACCTTTTTATTTGGATTTAGGCAGAACCAGGCGGGCCTTGAGCCCCTCTTTCAGGACCAGGTCCGGATTGGGCAGGCTGAACTCCACGTCATAATATGTGGGTTGATCCGGAGCCGGTTCCAGGGGTGACCAGGACAGCCGGGTTAACTTGGCCGTGAATTTGCGCCCCGGGATGGACTCCAGGGTAACCTCCGCCTGGTCACCCAGGGAAAGTTGCTGGGCTTCGATTTCGTGGACCCGGGCCTTAATCAGCATGGGATCCATCATCCCCACCTGGAAGACCGGGGCGGTGGGGCCAAGCTCCGCGCCGGGGCGCAGCTCCGGATGGACCCAGATGACGTAGCCGCTGATGGGGGTTACCAGGGCGGCTTCCCGGGGGACCTGGCCGGGGGCGATGGCGCCCCCCAGTTGCTTTTTCAACACCGCCAGATCTTCCTTGGCCAGACGGCGCTCCTGGGTCAGACGGTCCGCCACTGCGGTCCGCTGCCTGGCGGCGAGGACCAGGTCCCGTTCCACCTGGGTCAGGGTCTCATTGGGGGCCATTTTCTCCCGGGCCAACTGCTTGAGGGTCCGCTGTTTCCTTTCCAGGTCCTGGAGATTTTTTTGCGCCTCCGCTAATTTGATTTCCAGGTCCTTGATCTGTGGGGGTGACACGCGCCGCTCCAGCTCCAGCACCGCCTCCGGTGACAGGCGGTAGCGGGCTAGGGGTTCTCCGGCCTGCACTTTTTGGCCGGGGCGCACCAGCAGTTCGGCAATCACCCCAAGGAAAGGCAAGGCCACCTGGCGCTTCAGGGAGCATGAGAGCTTGCCCACGAGGACGATGTTGTCTGGGGTCGAAGTTCCCTGGGGCGGCGGCGCTTCGGCCTTTTGCGCCCGGGCCGGCGTCGCGGCCAGGAGTAGAACCAGGGCCAGCCCGCCCCCGAATCGAACCAGCGGATTATTCCTGGAAAGAAGCCATGTGCACATACCTGTTACTCAAGTCTCCGGAAAGATAGCGAATCTCCAATTGGGCCTGCTCATCGTCCACAGTTTTCATTATAGTATTTTTCCTGGTCTCGAGATACCCCTGGCGCGCTTCCAGAAAGACGGACAAGGGCGCCCCCTCGGAACGGTATCGGATCTCGGCCTGGCGCTCCTTCAGGGCGGCCAGTTCTTCCTGGGATTTGGCCAGCTTGAGGGCCGCGCCGGCGCTCCGAAGCTGCTCCCTGGCCTCCTGCCATTTGCCGCTGAGATCGACGCCCGCCAGGTCGCCCTCCGATTCCATCTGTTTCATTATGAGCTTTTGCCGGGTAATGTTCCGCTTCCTGGTGAAGCCGTCCCAGATAGGGAAGTTGAGGCCCACGTAATAGTAATAGCCCTGGGCGTTAAACATGGAAAGGGGATCGGGAGTCTGCACCCCCATCACCACGGTGGGCAGAAGCCGGGTTTTGGCCAGGGTGATATTCCGGGCCTGGAGTTCTTTTTTCAAGGCCTGAATCTTGAGCTCATAGGAACGAGACCGGGCCTGTTCAAGACTGGCGCCGGCCGGCTGAAACTGGTCCAATACTTGAGACTGCACGTTCTGCAGGTTGAAGGTGACCTTCCGGTCAGCGGGCAGGCCCAGGAAGGCCTGCAGATTTGCCTCGAGGCGGTGGCGGGCGCTGGCCAGGCGTTCCCCTTCGGCCTCGGCCGCTGCCAGTTCCTGGGTGGCCACCTGCACGTCCAGGGAGGTCACCTGCCCCAGGCTGAATTGCCGTTTGGCGTAATCCCGGTTTTGCCGGGCCGCGTCCTTCATCTCCGCCTGAACGGCGGCCAGCTTTGTCAATCCGTCCAACTGGATGAACATGCCGGCCAGGCGGCGGAGTCCGTCGGCGATCACCTTCATGTGCCCCAGGATGGCAATCTGGGTGGCCAGTTCCCTTGCCTGAAGGGTGAAGTAAGACTCAAAGGGATTGTAGGACTCGGTGCTAAAAGAAATGTAATAGGGCCGGGGGTTCAGGTCCTGGAAAGCAGGCCGATTCACGTAATAGCGGGTAGAGAAAGTTACCGGCGGCACCATGCCCCAGCGGCTGTCGCTTTCATCCAGACGGCGAATCTGGATTTCCAGGGAGCTTCTGGTGAGATAGGGGGATTGCTTGAGGGCGAGGTGCGCCGCCGCCTGAAAGTCGAGGCTCTCCGCCCCGGTCGCTGGGGGAGCCGGCGGGGCGGTGGCTGCGGCTCCAGTTCCTGCCCCGGTCAGGGCCAGCAGGCCAAAGAGCAGGGCGACTCCGAGGTTCCTGAGCCAACCCCGGCCCTTGGTCCTTTGCTGCTTGCCAGGCGGGAAAGGGCAGGAGGGTGCGACAGTATTCCTGAAAAGACCGCCCAGGCCCCCGCGGTTAGCCATTTCGGGCTCAGACATCCGGGTCCTGGTGGTCATTAGCCATTGAGGACGCCATCCTCCAGGGAACAGATGCGGCTGCAACGGGCGGCAATTTCGGTATCGTGGGTCACCACCACTACGGCCGTGTCGCCTCCGGAAGCGATTCCCTGGAAATGGTCCATGACCAGGTGGCCGTTGACCCGATCCAACTGACCGGTGGGTTCATCCGCCAGGATGACCTGGGGGTGGTTGACCAGGGCTCGGGCCACTGCCACCCGCTGGCGTTCCCCCCCGGAGAGGTGGTTGGCAAAGTGATGCACGCGGTGCTCCAGGTGCACCTGCTGCAGGACCGCGGCGATCCGCGCGGGCCTCTCCCGGCGCTCCACCCCGGCATAGATCAGGGGAAATTCCAGATTCTCATAAACCGTGGTGTTCTCCAGCAGATCGCAACTCTGGAAGACGAATCCAAGGCGCTGCCGCCGAAACCGCGCCTGGGCGGAACGGTCCAGGGAGAAAACATCGTCTCCTTCCAGCAGGTAGGTGCCCTCAGTGGGAATCAGGAGGAGCCCCAAGATAAAGAGAAGGGTGGACTTTCCGGACCCCGACGGGCCCACCACCGCCACCATCTGCCCTTTGTGCACCTTCAGGTTGACTTCTTTAAGAATGCGAATGACCCCGGTGCCGTTGACATAGCTCTTGGACAGTCCGGTGACCTGGATCAGGCAGTCGTTGCCAACCTTGGCTGGTTTTTGGAGGGGGAAGATATTATTCATAAAGTGGTAGTTGTCGCCGCCATCAACGGGAAAGTCCTATTCATAGCGAATGGCTGAAACCACTTCCATGCGACTTGCCTGGATCGAGGGATAGAGGCCGGCTCCCACCCCCAGGACCGCGGCAAACCCGAGCCCTATCCCCAAGGCCAGAAAGAAAAGCTCTTCCGGCGGTCGACTGCCCAGCAAGGAGCAGGTAATTTCCACCAGCAATCTGCCCAGGGCCACGCCCAGGATGGCCGCGCCCATGCTGAGACAAAGGGCTTCCGAAAGAAACTGGGCCAGGATATCCCGATCCTCGGCTCCCATGGCCTTTTTCAGGCCGATCTCCTGAGTACGCGAGCGCACCGCCCCCATCATTACGTTCCAGATGCCTGCCCCGGCCAGCAGGAGGGTGGCGCTGATGGCCACATAAATTAACAACTCAATCCCCCAGGAAACTTTCTGCACCCTTTTCAGGGCTTCCCATGAAACTACCACCCGCAATTGCTCTTCAGGTTGCCGGGCCTGGACGACGCCGGGAATGGCTGCGGCCACCGGGGCCACATCATCCCACGTACGGCAGCGAAGGTAAAGGTGATCCGGCAAGACTCCCGGGAACCGGTCCTGCAGGGTGGTAACGGGGATAAAGGCGGTATTGGCCAAATCAATGTCGCCCACACCCCCGACGACGCCGATTACCTGGTAAATATCGTTGTTAATCTGGAGAAAGCGACCATAGACGTTTTGCTGTCCAAAAATATTTTGAGCTAACCGCGAACCCAGTACACACGACAGTTTGTGGCCGGTAACCTCGGCTGCGCCGAATAATCTTCCGTTAACTGCTGACAGGCTGCGAACCTGCCAGAAGGCGTCGTCAACTCCTATTACCGTATGGTTGTAATACTCTTTGCCCCATTTGGACTGGCCCAAGGCGTAAATCGACAGGCTGATGTCCATAACTCCCGGCAAGCGGCCCAGGGCATCCTTGGTCTCAGGACGAAACCACTGGGGCATTGAAGCTTTCTGATTATCAAAATGCCCTCTGATGATTGTCGCTCCGCCAATCAGATCCAGGTCGAGATTGATATTCTTCTTGATCTCCTGGGCCATGGTAATGGTAGTAATTAAACCGGCGACTCCCAAGCCGATTACCAGGGCCACCCCCCAATACCGGTGACGATGGCGAAACACCTGGAGGGTGCTGATGCGTAGCAAGTCGTTAAATTTCACGGTAACCGGCCTCTATCATAATGCGGCAACGCAAAACCACCCTCGGCCCTCAGGCTGGATTGAAGGCAGTCTGAACATATTTGGAATATTTCGCCCTGATGACGTTATGCAAATTCATACAAACAAAGTAAATAATCAAGGGCATAAAAGGGATTGAATAACGACAATTGCCATACTCAAATAAGGCTGAAGTTATTGAGGCGCCAAGAACAACCAGCGCGAATAAACCATCGTAAAAACTCAATATAAGATTTCTGGTAAAAATCTGAAGACAATAATAGCCTATCAATATAAAAAATAGATAATTGCTGATCACCAAGAAAAAGATCTCCAAGGAATACACCTTCGTAAAGATACTCTCAAAAGCTGATATTTTAATGTCATAGCGGGGAATATTCCAGAATTTTATCCACGATGCGGCAACCGTTTTTAAATATAAGAGGGGATGTCTACTGACCACGTCCAAAAACAACCCTACAAGTCTATTGGATAAATCGCTATAGGAAAGTCCGGTTACTTTTTGCATAGTGGGGATAAGAACAAAAATGATGGGCTCTCTGGGGCTGGCCGCTTCCTTTTGTTGATCCCGGTATTTCAGATAAATATCTTTTAAAGGCTGATAGTCATCGGAAGCGTATTCGATAATATCACCGATACTATTGCACAAATTATAGCCCATCATGGTGGTGGTGGTGAAATGACCGGAATTAAGTTTCATCAAAGAACCCCAACCGCCTATGATGACCAGGAAGGGCAACAAGTAAACCGTGAGATATTTTATCCCCGGTAATAAGCTGGAACGAAGTTTTACCAGGTGAAACGACAAGATCAGGAAAAACAATATTCCCAAAAAAAGCAAATTGGAACGAATTAATCCTGCCACGGATACTATTATGCCGAGCACTAGAACCTCAAAAAATTTCAGAGTGGATTTTTTCAGAAGATAAATCAGCAAGAATAATGATAGTAAAGTAAAAAAAGTAGCTAAAGTTTCAGTCATTATGGCCGATTCGAAATATAACTGGTCGATATTGAGAGAATGAAGAAGTCCCACTATAAATGATAATAAGCTGCTCCTGCTTTGCTGAAAAGTAATTAAATAAAGCATAACCGAGATCAGAATGCCTAATATTGATTGGACCATCCAAACCGCATAATTGTTGAGGCCGCATAACAACAGAAATAACGGATAGAGAGGCGGTTTCTCTCCCGTCAAATTACGCAAATCCATCTTGGCAATCTGGGTGGCCAGGTTTCGGTACAAATCCGAATCCATACCAAAACTTATCGGATGAGAAATTAAAAAAAAAGCCACTCTAATAATAATAGAGAGGGCAATGAGGGAAAAAAATAATCTCTTGTTAAATTCCATGACTTAAGTGTCCCCCACTAACGGGATCAGGGGCATCGCCGGAGGCGCTAGGGGTCATAGACTGGAAACCAGGAGGCCAACCCAACAATTCTCCTATTTTCCCGACTCGCGGCCTGAGCCCAAAGCCTGAAGGCTGGGGAAGAAATCGCTGTCGGCGGTCCCCCTGGCGGCAAAAGGGTCCCCGCCGGGGGAATCTAAAGCCCGGATGCGATGCTTCCGGGCCAATTTGTCCAGGGTCTCCAGAATGTAGTCGATCTGCCGGTCTTCATGGGTGCTCATATAAGCGGTGCGGATCACCGCCTGCCCTCGGGGGACGGCGGGGAAAATGGCCGGATGCGCAAAGATGCCTTGTTCGAAAAGCTCCCGGGCCAGAGTAAAGGCCTTGTCCTCGGGGCCAATAATAATCGGCATGACCGGGCTCAAGGAGCCGATGGTCAAACCGATCTCCAGGTAGCCGGCCCGGACCCGCCGGATAATTTCCCAAAGGCGGGTTAGCCGCTCGGGTTCGCGCTCGAGGATATCCAGACAAGTCAGGACGGTGGCGACATTGCTGGCGGGAAGAGCGGCCGAAAAGATCAGGGGCCTCGAGTTGTGGCGCAAATATTCCAGAATGGTCTCGTCGTCGCCGGCAATAAAGCCCCCGATGGAGGCCAGGGCCTTGCTGAAGGTGCCCATGATAAAGTCCACCTGCTGGGTCAGGCCGAAGTGGGAGGCGGTCCCTCCCCCCCCCGGGCCCATCACCCCAACCCCATGGGCATCATCCAGATAAACCAGGAGCCCCGGAAAATGCTTTTTCAGCTGCACCAGCTCGGACAACGGCGCCAGGTCCCCTGACATGCTGAAAACCCCTTCGGTGATCAGCAGATGAACTCCTTGGGGATTTCTTTCCCGGGCCACGGCTAACTTCCGTCGGGCTTCGGCCACGTTGTTATGGGCAAAGGGGAGCAGACGGGCCCGGGAAGACAGGCAGCCCTCAAAAATGCTGGCATGATTTTCCCGGTCGTACACGATGGCATCCTGGTGGGTCAACAGGGAGGCGATGGCGCCCAGGTTGGTGCTGAAGCCGGTGACGTGCACCACCGCCTTTTTCTTGCCCACCAGGGCCGCCAGACGTTCTTCCAGGGCTTCGTGGAGAACCAGATTGCCACAGAGAAATCGGGACCCGCCCGGGCCGGTGCCAAAGCGCCGCATGGCCTGGGCCGATGCCTCCACCACCCGGAGGTCGTGGGTCAAACCCAGATAGTCGTTCGAGCCGATCATGATCAGGCGTCGGCCCTCCACTTCCACTTCCGTCCCCCACGACCGGGAGATGGGGCGGAAATAGGGGTAAACCCCCCTCGTCTTAACTTCATGCACATATTGCATGAAAGGCTGGCAACGATCCTTTAAGTTCATATCGGATGAGTGCTTTTCTGATTAAAATTTTTATATATTAGCGTGCCATATTAACAGAATTTCCTCAGGCGAGCAAACATTTAAGCCTAAAAAAAGATATCAATTTAGGTAATCCTGATGCAAATAATCGGGTAAGCGGCCTCAATGTAAAAATTTAAGGATTAACCAGGTCCCATCTCTATCCCCTTCCCCCAATGGGGGAGAGGGTTAGGTAAGGGGAAGGCGCCTTCCCATTTCCCAAATCATTAATGCGATCCTGATTTGCTCTTACGTAATACATCATACCTTTTATACACTTCCTGGTTCAAAAGAATTGGACGGCAAAGTCGCGCGTCAAGGTAGGGCTGGTTGCTTTTTGTTGGCAGTCGCCGGGTCTGGAGCGGATAGCTGACTGAAATTTAGACTCCGGCGCCAGGATTTTAGTTAAGGCGGCGGCTGAGCGCCCGGTACCGGCCGATCCTTCCCGCTCCGGCGGCGGCATCCCATCAAGGGGTTGGAGGGGGCGGGCGAAGCAACTGGCGGATAGCTTTCACCTGGCCGGCGGTCAAGGTCGGGTGGGCGGTGGGACAGAACCTGGCGAAAATTTCCGGAGGGATCGGGTCAGGGTTATCTCTTTGCCCGAGCCTCTCATAAACCAGGCGGGCGGCCCGCGCCGCTTCCAGATAACCCGCCTGCCAGCGGGGCAGAGTCACGATCTGGGCCGTAAAGAACCAGGCCAGCAGTCCCAGGGAAAGAATTTTCAGGCGGCCATCGCCGGGAAACCTCCGGGCCAGGATGGTCCAGGCGGTTCCCACCAGGAGCAGGGCCCCGACCAGGGTGAAGACGCCGTAGCGGGCCACGAAGGCCTGGCCCGCCGGCCTCTGGTAGCGGGCCAGGGAGATCAAGAGAAAGGGGAGGGCATTGAACAGCATGGCCCAGAGCATCAGGCGCCTTTCCCGGGCTGCGCCTTTAAACCAGATGAGGGAGAGGGTCCCGGCCAGGAGAATGCTCCCAAAAACCATGGCATAAACCGGAAAATGAAAGTAACCCCAGAACAGGTAAAAAAAGGGAGCCAGAAAGGCGCCGCAGGCGAGATGCAGGAAATAACCCAACCCGGGCAGGTTTGAGAGGATGCCCAGGTTGTGGCTGGCGGCCGCCGGGGCTCCGGCAAAAGTTAGGTATCCCAGGACGAAAGGCAGGTAGACGATGGCCACCATCATTGTTAGGGCCGGGCATTTCTGCCTGGCCCCGGGGTCCCCCAGGAGCAAGGCGTACAGGGGCAAGGCCGGGAGCGCGAGCAAGGTGTAATTGTGGGACAGGATGGAAAGCAGGGCACAGGCGCCGATGCCGACTAAGCCGGCAGGAGAGGGGGAGTGTAGATAATCGTCCGTGAGGAGCAGCGCTCCCAGGAAAAAGCCCAGGGAAAGGAGGTAACAGACGTAAAAGGCGTTCCAGGCGATGGCGTGGTGCAGGGCGGCCCCGGCATAAAAGAGGCTCAAGGCCAGGGCCGGGGCGAGACGCCATTGGCGCCGGAAGAAGAGGTAAAGCAGGAAGGCATTGACGCCGGTCCCGAGGCAATTGATCAGCACGAACAGGTAATAACGCTCCCCGCCGAGGCTTACCAGGGCGTAATACACCAGGTGAAAGAACGGAAACCATTGCTCGCCATCGGGGAGGGTCAGGTAACGCCAAAAGGGGTTCCCGGTCATCTGGATCAAGGTGGTCCAATCATCTTCAAAGAAAAAGAACCCAGTCCTGAAGAACAGGATCACCGGAAGCAACAGGAGCGCCATCAGGGGCAGCCACCAGGATATGCCGCCCCCGGCGCGGTCCGAGTTGAACAGGATAGCCGATTTGCTTGCCATTACCTTGCCGGGGGAAGCGGCGGCGGCCCCGGATTTTTCCGGGAAAGTCCTTGCCTCAGTCGGGGAGGCGGCTGGTGGCCCGTTGCCGAGAAGGTTCAAGTTATGGTTCCTTTGGAAGATAAAATATCAAATCCGACTAGCGAGAGAAAAAGAAATATGGGCCTGGAAGAACGTTCGTGGCCCCGCCAACCGCGCGGCCGCCTGGAAGCCCGGACCGCACCCTGGAGAGCCGGGAGAGGCCTTCTCAAAGAGGCTGTTCCTGAGCGGGCTTCCCCGCCTCCAGGACCCAGGCTCGGTAAACTTCTGAAAGGGTGACCCCCTGCACCGGGCCGGTCTTTTTCAGCCAGGCAAGGAAATGGCGGATTTTCTGCACCAATCCGGCGACCGCGGTTTCCGTGGGGAACTTGGGGTAGCCGCCCGGCATCAGCTCCGAGGAGTGCAGAAACATGGTCAGAACCCGCCCGCCGCGGCGACGGTGCAGGCGCACCGCCAGACGCATGCTGGCGGCCGGAAACCAGACCGGGTGAATCCCCGCCGCGCCGAGGTACCGAAACCCGGCTCGCAGCCTTTTACCCCATGGCCCGGGCAGGGCGGCGGACAGCCGCCGGACCCCACCCGGGGCAAAGGTCCAAACCGGCACCATGGTCAGAGGCACTTCGAGCAAGGGTTCCCGGGTGGACCCGCCGCCGGTCAAAAAGAAGGGGTCGGGCGGGGCCCAAAAATGGTCCGGGCCGTCCAGCGGGGCCCGCAAGGGGACCATGCTGCTGTCCACCCGTAAACCGAACTCGTCCATAAGGGGAAGCAGCCTGGGGTCCCAATCAAAGCGGCCCATGCGCAAGGCCCTGGGGGTGACGTCCAGGGATTTTTGCAGAAGCATCACCAAAGTCGCCAACTTCCCGCGCAGGAGATCCTGGGACAGCAACCTGGCGCTGACCGGTTCAGGCCCGGGCAGCTTGCCAAAGGGAGGGGTGCTCCAGGGGTGGAGATGGACGCCGATTTCCCCCCGGAATTCTTCCCGCCAGCGCCCCAGGACTGCCCGGGCGGCGGGGTCCCGGACCACCGGGTAGGTGGCCAGAAGGGTCAGGGGAAACCCGAATTCCCGGGGAATGAACTCCAGACGGCGCAGATGGGCGACGTTGGCCACCCCCGGCGGCACCCGGGGATACTTGCCGCTGAAAAGCCCCTCTTCCTCTACATCGACGCTGATTACCAGGTACATATTAAAATCTTGGGGTTGGGGGAGGGGGCTAAGGGGCGCAGCCCCACTTACAATCCTCCCCCAACCCCCCCCATCCCTTAAGTTTCATTTACCTGGGCATCCGGGGTCATTGGCCCCGGATGCCCAGGTAAACTTAAGCGGGTTGGGAGGGGGGTGTGGGGGGAGGGCAGGGACCTCAGGTCCCTGGCCCTCACCCCACAACTCACAGCCCAATCCCTCTCAAGTCAACGGCCACTTTGACGCTCTGGTGGCGGGCCTTGTGGAACGCGGTCCGGAAGGCCTGGCGGTAAGCCTGCAAGTGAAAGGTATGGGAAAGGAGGCCGTTCGTTGGGTAGGCGCCCCCGGACAGGAGGTCCACCGCCAGTTGGTAAGTGCGCACCCGTCCTCCTTGCCAGGTTGCGTAAGCATACATGGCGGAGCCGGTCAGGCGCAGTTCCCGGAACCAGAGGCTGGAAAAGTCAAGCCCGCCCAGGGCGCCGGCGGTGCCCACCAGGACATAGACGCCCTGCCCCCGCAAGGCCAGGAGAGCCTCTTGCAGGGAGGAGCGGCTGCCCACGCAGTCGAAGAAATAATCCGCGCCGCCTTCCAGATTGCCGCCCCCCAGGGTAGTGGGGAGCAATTGCGCCCCCAGGGTCCTGGCCAGCTCCTGCCGGTCCGGGTTCAGGAGCACCGCGTCGGCGCCGCCGGCCCAGGCCAGTTCCTGCTGAAACGGATGGCGGGCCACAGCCACCAGGGCGGCCCGGGAACCCAGGGTGCGAAGGCACCGGATGACGTGCTGGCCGATGATGCCGGCTCCGAATACCAGCACCGACGCCTCAGCCGGGGGAAAATTATCCAGGACCGGCTGCAGCGCCGAAGCCAGGGAGTCGGTGAGCACCGCGGCTTCGTCGGTCAGCCCCTGGGGCACCCGCACCAACCTGCTGGGGTGGGCGGCCATCAACCCGGCCATGCCGCCTCCGGCTTCCCGGTGGTAGCCCAAAATGGTGCCGGGGGCGAGGCTCCCCCGGGTAAAATTCTCGCACAGGTTGTATTGTCCCTGGGCGCAATAGCGGCAGGGAGCGAGACCCCGGACCTCGCAGGGGAGGACCGGTTCCACCACCACCCGCTCCCCCGCCTGCCAGTCCGAGCCCGGTGGGGCCTCAGCAACTTCCGCCACCACTTCGTGTCCCAGGACCGCGGGGAACGAGGCATAGGGCTCGAGCAAAAACGATTCCCCGCCCTTGAGGAGGCGCAGGTCCGAGCCGCAGATGCCGCATAGGCGAGGGCGCAGCCTGACCCAATCGGCTTTGGCGGGGGTAAAAGGGATTTCCTGCAGGCGCAAGGGGGCCAGGCTGGCGAAAAAATGCCGGGGCCAGAGGCGGTTCAGCCCCTTGGCCAGCAGATACCGGGGAATGGAGCGAAAATATACCAGTGCTTGCATTCGTGAGTTATGAGTGTGCCCCAAAAGTCGTCCTCCGTCAAGGTGTTAGCTTTCGAGCTCTGGTCTGAAAAGTTAAATGTTCAAGGTTCAAGGTTCAAGGTTCAAGGTTCAAAGTTCAAAGTTAATGTGGGGTGCGCACCGCGCACCATTGGATCGAGCCGGTGGCGGGCGAGGACGCCCGCCCTACGAACTTTCATGATTTATGGGTGAGCCTCAGGCTCATGTTCAACTGCCTGAACGGAAACGAAGCGCTGCCGGCGGTGGGGTCTCCCCGTCCGGTTTCGGACCGGAGCGGGAAAATATGGCCCCCCGGGGCAGGTTAAGCTATGATTGACGCGGATTTGGCATTTTATGATAAACTGCCTAAGGTTCAGGTGCGGCTTCGTTTAGCCTTGAGGTCCACCCGGCCAATCCAATCAATCAGGCGAGGTCCATGAGCACCCGGAGCAAGGTATCCCTGGGGGTGGTGCTAAAAAACTTCCGGAAACTGGCCCGGCACCCCTGGATCGCTTCTAAACTGGTGGCTCTGGAAGGAGAGAAGCGCCTCTTCAATCTTCTCTATCCCCGGGCCAGGGCCGGCCGGGCCCGGCGCATCCGCCAGGTAAGCATCCGTATCACCGATCTGTGCAACCTGCGTTGCCATACCTGCGGCCAATGGGGGGACCGGGGATTCCTCCATGGCCGGGATTTGCGGGATCTCAAGCGGCAGGAAGTGCCCTTGGAGCGCTATCAAGAAGTGCTCACCGACCTGGTGCGCCACGGCCACCGGCCCACCGTCTACCTCTGGGGGGGCGAACCCATGCTGTACGAGGGCGCCCTGGAGTTGATCGAAGCCGCCAGCACCCTGGGGCTGCCCTGCTCCATCGCCACCAACGGCAGCCGCATTGCCAAAGAGGCGGCCCGGCTGGTCCAAGCCCCCCTGTTCCTGCTGCAGATCTCCATCGACGGTCCCACCGCGGCGCTGCATAATCAGGCCCGGCCCGGAGTTGCCGGGGCCAATAATTTTCGGGATATCGAGGAGGCCCTGGCCGCGGTGCACCAGGAGCGCCGGGCCCGGGGCCGGAGCCTGCCCTTGATCGCCTCCCTCACCACCATTTCCCGGGCCAATTTTCACCACCTGGTGGATATCTATGAGGCTTTTCGCCACCGGGTGGACCTCTTCGTCTTTTATCTCTCCTGGTGGATCGACCCCCAGGCAGCCAAAGCCCACGAAGAAGATTTTTCCCGGCGCTTCGGTTTCGCGCCCCGCCTCCCCTGGGGCTGGGTAGGGGACTGGAAACCGGACGACTACCTGGAACTGGCTCGCCAATTTCAGGAACTCATGGTCCGCTCCCGGGCCTGGCCCAACCCCCCGGTCACCATCATTCCCCCCATCCTGGGCGCGGAGAGCCTGCAAACTTACTATACCGACCACCGGGCCCGGTTCGGCTATGACCAGTGCATCTCCATTTTCCAGGCCGTGGAAATCGACAGCAACGGCGACCTCTCCCCCTGTCGTGATTACCACGACTACGTGGTGGGGAACATCAAGGACGCCACCATCACTGAACTATGGAACAGCCCGGCCTACCGGGATTTTCGCCGCAGCCTGACTACCGAAGGCCTGATGCCGGTCTGCTCCCGCTGCTGCGGCCTGATGGGGTATTAGGGATGGACAGGAAGGAAATTGAGGGGAGGGCCGGGGGAGCGCAGCTCCCCCGCCCTCCCCTCAAACTCCCCTCCCAACCCCCTTTAAGGGG
>Ga0315281_10005876_pt1 | contig 17503 bp, 17 predicted proteins | sample YL17G07_0_MG_FD_204540 | JGI IMG/M metagenome (GOLD analysis project Ga0315281, IMG submission 204540) | Sediment microbial communities from Yellowstone Lake, YNP, Wyoming, USA - YL17G07_0 | ecosystem: Environmental > Aquatic > Freshwater > Lake > Sediment | place: USA: Wyoming | collected...
GCGGGGATGGGCCAGACCAAGCGATTCGGCCGGATCCGGCACAGGACGTAGTGGTTCTACGTTCAAGCCGGATACGGGCGAAGCGCGCCGCGTCTGGCACACCAACCGTGCGTGCGGCTGATTCACATCAAGCCTCTACGCTGGGGCGGCCGCAAACCGAACAATCGGTCGTGTCTTCCCGGAGGCCCACGCTAGCGTCGAAACGTGGGCAGGACACTCTTCGACAAGGTCTGGGAGAGCCATCTCGTGCAGCGCGCGGGGGGTCTCCCCACCCTGCTCTACATCGACCTGCACCTCGTGCACGAGGTCACCTCGCCGCAGGCGTTCGAGGGCCTGCGGGTCGCCGGCCGCCGCGTCCGCCGGCCCGACCTGACGCTCGCGACGATGGACCACAACGTCGTCACGGGCGACGACACGCCGATGGACGAGCTCTCGGCGCAGCAGCTCGCGGCGCTCGCGCGGAACTGCGAGGAGTTCGGCGTCCCGCTCTACGCGACCGGCAGCGGGCGCGAGGGCATCGTGCACGTGATCGGGCCGGAGCTCGGGCTCACGCAGCCGGGCATGACGATCGTGTGCGGCGACTCGCACACCTCGACGCACGGGGCGTTCGGAGCCCTCGCGTTCGGGATCGGCACCTCCGAGGTCGAGCACGTGCTCGCGACGCAGACGTTGCAGCAGAACAAGCCGCGCTCGATGCGGATCCGCTTCGAGGGCGAGCTGCCCGAGGACGCCACCGCAAAGGACGTCGTGCTCGCCGCGATCGGCCGGCTCGGCGTCGACGGCGGCGTCGGCTACGTGATCGAGTACGCAGGCCCGGTGATCGAGCGGCTCTCGATGGAGGGTCGGCTCACCATCTGCAACATGTCGATCGAGGCCGGTGCGCGCGCCGGGATGATCGCGCCGGACGAGACGACGTTCGCCTACCTCGAGGGCCGCGCGGGTGCGCCGAAAGGCGCCGCCTGGGAGGAGGCGCTCGAGCGCTGGCGCGCGCTGCCCACGGACGACGATGCGGTCTTCGACCGGGAGCTCGCAATCGACGTCTCGGAGCTCGGGTCGCAGGTCACGTGGGGCACGAACCCCGGCATGGTCGTCCCGATCGACGGCGTCGTGCCGGACCCGGCCTCCTTCGCCGACGCCGACGCCCGTGCCGCCGTCGAGCGAGCGCTGGCCTACATGGCGCTCGAGCCGGGCACGCGGATCCGCGACATCGAGGTCGGCCGCGTGTTCATCGGCTCGTGCACGAACTCGAGGATCGAGGATCTGCGCGCGGCCGCCGCGGTGGTGCGCGGGCACCATGTGCATCCGTCGGTGCGCGCGATGGTCGTCCCGGGCTCAGCCCAGATCAAGCGGCAGGCCGAGGAAGAGGGCCTCGACCGGATCTTCGTCGACGCCGGCTTCGAGTGGCGGCGTGCCGGCTGCTCGATGTGCCTCGGCATGAATCCGGACGTGCTCGCGCCGGGCGAGCGGTGCGCGTCGACGTCGAACCGCAACTTCGAAGGCCGCCAGGGGGCGGGAGGGCGCACGCATCTCGTCAGCCCGGCCGTCGCCGCCGCGACCGCGATCGCCGGCCACTTCGCCGACGCGCGCGAGCTGGTGCCGGCATGAAGGCGTTCCACAAGGTGACGTCGCACGCGGTGGCCCTCGACCGCCCCGACGTCGACACCGACCAGATCATCCCGAAGCAGTTCCTGAAGCGCATCGAGCGCAGCGGCTTCGGCCAGTTCCTGTTCTTCGACTGGCGCAAGGACCCCGCCTTCGAGCTGAACCGCCCGCAGGCGAAGGGTGCGCGGATCCTCGTCGCCGGCCGCAACTTCGGCTGCGGCTCGTCGCGCGAGCACGCACCGTGGGCGCTCCAGGACTACGGCTTCGACGCGGTGATCGCGCCGTCGTTCGGCGACATCTTCCGGCAGAACTCGCTCAAGATCGGGCTGCTGCCGGTGCAGCTGCCGCCCGAGCAGGTGAAGGAGCTGACGGCGCGCGCGGACGCCGGAGAGGAGATCACCGTCGACCTCGAGACGCGCATCGCCGGCGGCTTCCCGTTCGAGCTCGACGACTTCGCGCGCGACTGCCTGCTCGGCGGCCTCGACGACATCGCGCTCACGCTGCGCGACGAGCCGGCGCTCACCGCGTACGAATCGGCGCACCCCGCGCCGATCGCGACGACCGCGCTGTAACACTCGACGGCAGCTCGACCTGTCCCCGGCGGACACGCTTGGTGACAGTCACGAGACGTGGCTGTTCGAGGCAGGAGTGGATGCGCGTCGAAGCGGCGCCGCGGCCGTGGGGGCCGCGAACGCCGCTCCGATCGCAAACGGCGGCACTTGGAGGGTTAGGCCGCCGAGCTCGAGTCGTCCTGGGCCTGCACTTCCTGCTTCATCAGCCCGAGCAGGTCGTGGTAGAGCTGCGCGAGGCCGGCCTCCGACAGCGGCCCGCGGTTCGCGCGCTGGAGGTACTGGAGCATCCACTCCTCGCGCGCGAGATCGACGAAGCCGATCCCGTGCTCGTCCTTGTAGCGCTTCAGCCGCGCGACGAGCTTCAGTCGCTTGTTCACGAGCTCGACCAGCGAGCGGTCGAGATCGGATATCTCTCGCCGCACGCCGAGGACGTAAGGATCCTCGGGCGCGGCGACGGGCGGATTCTCGGTAGAGCTCATGCTCCCTCCTCGGCGTGACCTTCATAGACTCCGACGACGCGCAACGTGCGCGTCACCGCATCGAGCTCCCTCAGCGCAAGTTGCACGGCCGGCTCGAGCGGATGTCCGGCGACGACCGCGTCGAAGCGGTACTTCCACGGCGTCGCCGGCAGCGGGCGCGACACGAGCCGAACCAGATCGAGGCCTGCGCGCGCAAACGGCTCGATCGCCGTGAACAGCGCGCCCGGCTTGTGGTTCGTCGCGAACGTGAACGCGGTGCGCGCGTCGCGCAGCCCGCGGTCGACGCGCGTGTACGGCGCGATCGAGACGAAGCGCGTGAACGCGAGCGTGTCGCCGACGTCGTGCTCGAGCACCGTCAGCCCGTACAGCTCCACCGCCTCGTCGCCGACGATCACCGCGACGGTCGGATCGCCGTCCTCAGCCGCCTGGCGGCCGGCCTCGGCCGTCGTCGACGAGAGGATCACCGACGCCTTCGGCAGCCGCGCGAGCAGGCTCCGGCACTGCTCCAGCGCCGTCGGGTGCGAGCGCACGACGCGGATCTCGTCGAGCGGGATGTCGGCCGACGCCGCGAGGCAGTGACGGATCGGCAGGATCGTCTCCCCCACGATCGAGAGCGCCCGCTCGTACAGCAGGTCGTGCGTCTCGGCGACCGCCCCCGCGAGCGAGCTCTCGATCGGGAGCACGCCGAAGCTGGCCTCGGCACTGACGACCGCGTCCGCGACGGCGCGGAACCCCACGAGGGGCACGAGCGTGTCGGCCGGGAAGAGCATCGCGGCCGCGGCGGAGGTGTGCGACCCCGCGGGGCCCGGATAGGCGACGTTGGGGCTCACCGCAGCCTTGCCGGGACGGGCCGTTGACAACTACAGGTTTTCGTTCCGAGCGTGTGCGTCATCGGTGGTCGCCTCCTCGCATACGAGTGCAGATGTCCCGCGAGAGATATGAGCTAGCCGGGCGACAGCGGGGAAGCGAAAGCGCCGGCTAGCGCGTAAAGGCGAACGCGTAGAAGCCCGTGAAGGTGGTAATGCAGGCTTCCGGCGCGAGAACCATCACGAGCCACGGTACGGGGAGGACGCCGCTCCGTCAACCGCAAGTTGTTCCCTTACCGCCGCGCCGAACTCCGCCGTGCTCGCGTTCCCACCCAGATCGGGGGTCGGCGAGGAGACGATCGCGGACTCGATCGCGCGGCTCAGCGCCTGCGCTTCCTCGGGCCGCGCCAGGCCGTGCTCGAGCAGCAGGACGGTCGAACGGAGCATCGCCGCGGGATTCGCGACGCCAAGACCCGCGAGGTCCGGGGCGGCGCCGTGCACGGGCTCGAACAGGCCGGGGCCGCCGTCGGAGAGGCTGGCGGACGGCGCCATGCCGAGACCGCCGGTCACGGCCGCGGCGAGGTCGGAGAGGATGTCCCCGAACATGTTCTCGGTGACGATCACGTCGAACTGCTGCGGGGTCGTCGCAAGCTGCATCGCGGCGTTGTCGACGAGCATGTGCTCGACGCGCACTCCGGGAAACTCCTGCGCCAGCTCGTCGACGACGCGCCGCCACATCCGCGAGGTCTCGAGCACGTTCGCCTTGTCCACCGAGGTGAGAAGACCGCGACGCGACTCGGCGAGCCGGAACGCACGGCGGGCGACCCGCTCCACCTGGCGCGGGTGGTACTCGCACGTGTCGAACACCGTCCCGTCGTCACGAACGCCCTTCGCGCCGTAGTAGAGACCGCCGACGAGCTCGCGCACGATCAGCAGGTCCACGTCGCCCAGCACGGCGGGGCGGAGGTTCGCGTACGTGTCGAGCGCCGCCCGCAAGGCGAGCAGGCCTTGCTCGGGGCGGACGTCCGCTGCGTCGAACTCCGGATCGCCGACGGGCCCCTTCAGCACGGCCGTCGCCGCCAGGCAGGCGTCGACCGTCTCCCGGGGAAGCGGAGAGCCGGTTGCGCGGATCGCGGCCGCGCCGATCAGTCGCTCGTCGAGCGCGACGTCGGGCGCGAGCAGCTCGAGCGCGCGCCGCGCCTCCGCGGCGACCTCGGGGCCGATCCCGTCCCCCGGCAGGAGGACGACGTTCTCGCTACCCGTCGGCAAGCGCTCCCTCGGTGAGCGAGCGAGGCTGCCGGCCGCGCGGGCGCGGCGTGAAGCCCGCCGCCTGCATGGCCTCGTTCCAGCTGCCGAAGACGCGGGCAACCGTCTGCCGCGACGGGTGGTTCTCGCCCGCCTGGTCCCACTCACTCGTGAGCGGCGTCCTGCTGTGCTTGCGATACCAGAGCGTGATCGCGTAGACGATCGTCTCGGGCGTCCAGCGGAACCCCGTCCGCGGCCCGGTTCTCATGCTGCACCTCCTGCGTGTCGATTGCCGTTAGACCTGGACACCGAGGGTCTCCAGGATCTGGTCTGCGTCCGGCCGGACGCGAATCGGGTCGTAGCGGTCGGCCACGAGGCCGGGCGTCTTGAGCCCGTCGCCGGTGACGAGGAGCACGACCCGGTCGCTCTCGCCGAGCTCGCCGCGCTCGACCGCCGCGCGCAGCGCGCCGAGCGTGACGGCGGGAGCCGTCTCGCCGAACACGCCCGTCGTCTCTGCGAGGAGTGCGATGTTGTCGACGATTTGGTCCTCGGCCACGGCGTGGATCGAGCCGCCCGACTCCCTTGCCGTCGCGACGGCGAGGTCGCCGTCCGCCGGGCTGCCGATCGCGATCGACTTCGCGATCGTGTTCGCCCGCACCGGCTTCACCTTCGCGCCGCCGGCGAACGCGAGCGCAACCGGAGAGCAGCCTTCGCCCTGCCCACCGAAGAGGCGCGGCGGCGGCCCTGCCACGAGGCCGAGCGTGAGCAGCTCGCCGAAGCCCTGGTGGACCTTCGTGAACATCGAGCCCGAGCCGATCGGGGCGATCACCGCGTCGGGCAGGCTCCAGCCGAGCTGCTCCGCGATCTCGAACGCGAGCGTCTTCGATCCTTCCGCGTAGTACGAGCGGAGGCCGACGTTCACGAACGCCCAGTCGAGCTCGAACGACAACTCGACGCTGAGCCTCGAGCAGTCGTCGTAGCTGCCCTCGACGGCGATGATGCGCGCGCCGTAGACCGAGGTCGCGATCAGCTTCTCGGGCTCGAGGTTCGCGGGGACGAGCACGACGGCCTCGAGACCCTCGGCCGCTGCGCGCGCCGCGACGGCGTTCGCGAGGTTGCCGGTGGACGAGCACGAGAGCGTCGTGCAGCCGAGCTCGAGCGCCTTCGCGGCGGCGACCGCGACGACGCGATCCTTGAACGAGTGCGTCGGATTGGCGGTGTCGAGCTTCAGCCACAGCTCGCCGAGCCCGAGCGCGGCCGCGAGGCGAGGCGCCGGCTGAAGCGGCGTGAAGCCGGGCGCGAGGCGCTGCTCGGCCGGCGCGGCGACGGGCAGCAGGGCTTCGTACCGCCAGATCGACGCCGGGCCTGCCTCGATCGACGCACGGCTGACGGTGCGGCGCTGCTCGTCGCGGTCGTAGACCGGATCGAGCGGGCCGAAGCAACGGGCACAAACCCCGATGGGGTCTAGCGGGTACTGCGTCTCGCAGACGCGGCACCTGAGGGCGGTGGCGGGCACTACGCGAACTCCTTTCGTCTCTCGCTCGACATCCTCCGAACGGAAATCCGCTCGGCCGGGCTTGGCACCACGCCCCCGTGTCCAGTGGCCTGGATGGGTGCAGGTTGCCGAGGCGTCGTAGGGCCGGTTCCCTCAGCCTCTCTCGATGCGGAGCGGGACTTGCCCGCGCCGTTGCCAGCACTATACAAACTGTAGTAGTCGCCCGTCAAATCGAGCACTTGAGCACCGCCCCTTCGGACGCCGACGAGACGAGCAGCGCGTAGCGCGCGAGCACGCCGGTCGTGTAGCGGGGCGGCGGCGCGACGACCTGCGCGAGCCGGGCGGCGATCTCGTCGGCGGAGAGCAGCACGCGCAGCTCGCGCCGGGTCACGTCGAGCTCGATCGTGTCGCCGTCCCGCAGCGCGGCGATCGGCCCGCCACGGGCCGCTTCAGGCGCGACGTGCCCCACCATCAGCCCGTGGGTCGCGCCCGAGAACCGTCCGTCGGTGACGAGCGCGACCTCGTCCCCGAGCCCCTCGCCGACGAGCGCGGCGGTGACGTGCAGCATCTCGCGCATCCCTGGGCCCCCGGCCGGCCCCTCGTAGCGGATCACGACGACGTCGCCGGACGCGATCGTGCGCGCCTTCACCGCGGCGAAGCACTCCTCCTCCGACTCGAAGACGCGCGCGGGGCCGCTGTGGAAGAGCCGCTCGTGGCCCGCGAGCTTCACGACCGAGCCCTCGGGTGAGAGGTTGCCGCGCAGGATCGCCAGGCCGCCCGTCGCCTTCAGCGGCCGCTCGAGCGGAACGACGACTTCCTGGCCCGGGGTCTCGACGACCGCCGCCGCGACCTGCGCGAGCGAGCGCCCGTCGACGTTGGGGGCGTCTCCGTGCACGAGCCCTGCCTTGAGCAGCTCGCGCGCGACGAGCGCGACGCCGCCGGCGGCGTGCAGGTCGGTCGCGACGAAGCGGCCGCCCGGCTTGATGTCGACGATCACGGGCGTGCGCTCGGCGATGCGGTCGAACTCGTCGATCGTCAACGGGATCCCGAGCTCGCCCGCGATCGCGAGCAGGTGCAGCACGCCGTTCGTGGAGCCGCCGGTCGCTGCGACCGCAGCAATCGCGTTCTCGAGCGCGTCGCGCGTCATCACCTGCGACGGGCGCACGTCGTCGCGGACGAGCCGCATCGCGATCTTCCCCGCCTCGTACGCCGCCTCGGGCTTCGCCGGGTCGGTCGCGGGCACGTCGTTGAGGCCCGCGGGGCTGATGCCGAGGAACTCGAGCACCGTGGCCATCGTGTTGGCGGTGAACTGGCCGCCGCACGCACCGGCGCCCGGACAGGCCACGCCCTCGAGCTCGTGCACGTCGGCGTTGCTCATCGTCCCGGCCGCGGCGGCGCCGACGGCCTCGAAGACGTCCTGGATCGTGACGTCGCGGCCGCGGAAGCGACCGGGCGCGATCGAGCCGTTGTAGAGCACGAGCCCGGGCACGTCGAGCCGGGCGAGCGCCATCACGGCCGCCGGAATCGTCTTGTCGCAGCCGACGAGGCACACGAGCCCGTCGAGCAGGTGGCCGCGCACGACGAGCTCGATCGAATCCGCGATCGTCTCGCGCGACACGAGCGACGCGCGCATCCCCTCGGTGCCCATCGACACGCCGTCGGACACCGCGATCGTGTTGAACTCGACCGGCGTCCCTCCCGCCTCGATGATCCCGCGGCGCACGTGACGGGCCAGCTCGCGCTGGTTCCAGTTGCACGGCATCGTCTCGATCCACGTCGTCGCGATGCCGACGAGCGGGCGTGCGAGCGCCGCGTCGTCGAGCCCGATCCCCTTCAACATCGCGCGCGCCGCGGCCCGGTCGACGCCGTCGGTGATCGCGGCGCTGTGGCGCTTGGCGGGGTCGGACGGGACTGCGTACGGGTCGCTCATGCGGCGCCGGCTCCTGTCGTCGTGACTGCCAGATGGAGAACCTCGTGGTCGGGGAAGCGTTCGGCGAGCTGCGCGACGGCCTCCGCCACGCGCTCCTTCTCGACCCACGCGATCACCGTCGGGCCGGAGCCGGAGAGCGTCGCGCCGAGGAAGCCGGCCGGCGGGTCGTTGCGGATCGCCGCGAGATGCGGCGCGTGCGCGGCGCGGTACGGCTCGTGCAGCCGGTCGCCCGAGCTGGCCGCGAAGAGCAGCCGGCTCCCCGACGCGAGCGCGGCTCCGAGCAGCGTCGCGTGGACTGCGCTGAAGACGGCGTCGGCGTGCTGCACAGCCTGCGGCAGCGATGCGCGCGCCTCCGCCGTCTTCACGCGCCCTTGCGGGACGACGGCGATCGCGGCGGCCGGGACGTCGTCGGCGACTCTCGCGATGTGCCCGTCCCAGGTCAGGCAGACGCCGCCGACGAGCGCGGCGGCGAGATTGTCGGCATGCCCTTCGAACGGGAGCCCCTCCGCGAGCAGCTCGTCCGCGTGGGGATCCTTCCCCGCCGCGATCGCGCCGGCGACCAGCCCGAGCGCGACGACCGCGGCGCTCGAGCCGAGCCCGCGCTCGCGCGGAATGCGATCGGTGAAGGTGAACGACCGCCCCTCGGGCGAGGCGTAGCGCGCGAACGCGCGCACGGCGAGGTGCGTCTCGTCGACCGGCTGCCCGTTGCCCTCGCCGACCTCCAGCTCGTTCCAGAGGTCGAGTGCGACCGCTGCGACGTCGAAGCCCGGGCCGAGGTTGGCGCTCGTGGCGGGCGCGCGCACGTGGATGGTCACTCGGCGAGCCTCTGGATCGCGTCCGGGTCCTTGAGCCCGTGACCGGTGATCACGCAGACGACGCGCTCGCCCGGCTTCACCGCGCCGCGCGCGACGGCGGCGATTCCCGCGGCCGACGAGGGCTCGCAGAAGATCCCCTCCTCGAAGCCGAGCAACCGCCACGCCGCCGTGAGCTCGTCGTCGCCGACGGTCACGACCGAGCCGCCGGAGCGCTCGAGCACGGCCTGCACCTCCGCACGGTGGTTCGGCTCGACGATGCGGATCGCCGACGCCATGGTGTCGGCGCGCCGGCTCGCCTCGGTCGGGTGGAAGCGCGGCAGCTCACCCGCCTTCTCGAGGAACCCGCGTGCATACGCCTTCGTGTTGCCGCCGCCGCCGTACGGGAGCGCGAGCACGTCCGGCAGCTCGCCGAGCTGCTCGAGGATCTCGTGGGCCGCGGTCTTCTGGCCCTCGATCCGGTGCTCGTTCGTGGAGTTGACGAGCACGACCCCGTCGACGGCGCGCCGCACCGCTTCGGCGTACGCGTCGGAGAATCCCCCCGGCACCTCGACGATCCGGCCGCCGACGGCGCGCACCTGCACGAGCTTCGAGCTCGCCGCGGCTCCTGCGGCGACGACGATCGTCGCCTCGATGCCTGCGCGCGCCGCGTACGCGGACGCCGACGCGGCCGTGTTGCCGGTCGACGCGCAGACGACGCCCGTCGCGCCCTCCTCGAGGGCCTTCGTGACGGCGACGCTCATTCCCCGGTCCTTGAAGGAGCCGGTCGGGTTCGCGCCCTCCCACTTGAGCCAGAGGTCGACGCCGAAGCGCGCCGACAGGCGCGGCGCGTGCAGGAGCGGCGTCCGTCCTTCGCCGAGCGTCACGATCACAGCGGCCGCTCCGAGATCACGGGGGCCAGGAACGGGCGGCCGAGCACTTCCGGCAGCGCCGCGATCTCGACGAGCGCCGCCTGCACCGCGCCGAGCGGCGCCGCGTGCAGCACGAGCTCGAGCGCCGCCTGGCCCTCGTCGACGCGCTGCACGAGCTGCGCGATCGAGACCTCGTGCGCGGCGAAGCGGCTCGCGGCGTGCGCGAGCACCCCGGGGCGGTCGGCGACGTCGAGGTGCGCGTAGAAGGGCGAGCGCCACTCTCCCTTCGGAAGCTTTTCGAGCTCGCGCCAGCACGCGTCGTTCTGGAGGAAGCCCGTCCCGGCGGTGCCGACGACGCTGACGAGGTCGGCGACGACGGCGGACGCGGTCTCGATGCCGCCCGCACCCGGGCCCTCGAGGGTGATCTCGCGGATCGCGTCGCCCTGGATCATCACGGCGTTGAAGGCGCCGTCGACGGCGGCGAGCGGATGCGAGCGCTCGACGAACGCGGGCTGCACCCGCACGTCGACCTCCCCGTCGACGAGGCTCGCGATCCCGACGAGCCGTACGACCATGCCGAGATCGGCGGCCGCGGCGACGTGCGCCGGCTCGATCTCCGTGATGCCGCGCACGTCGACGTCCGAGAGCGCGACCCGCGAGCCGAACGCGACCGTCGCGAGGATCGCCATCTTCGCGGCGGCGTCGGCGCCGTTCACGTCGTCGGTCGGATCCGCCTCGGCGTAGCCGAGCTGCTGCGCCTCGGCGAGCGCCTCGGCGTACGAGCCTCCCTGCTCCATGCGGGAGAGGATGAAGTTCGTCGTGCCGTTGACGATCCCGAGCACGCGATGGACGTTCGTGACGACGAGCGACTCGCGCAGCACCTTGACCACGGGGATCGCCGCGCACACGGACGCCTCGAACCGGAGCTGCACGCCGGCCTCCGACGCGATCGCGAACAGGTCGGCGCCTTCGCGGGCGACGAGCTGCTTGTTCGCCGTCACGACCGACTTGCCGGCGCGGAGCAGCTCGCGGACGTATCCGCCGGCCGGATCGAGCCCGCCCATCACCTCCGCGACGACGCGGATCGACGGGTCGTCGCGGACGGCGGCGAAGTCCGTCGTCAGGACGCCGTCGGCCGGGGCGAACGACCGCTGCTTGCCCGCGTCGCGGACGAGGGCGCGGACGATCCGCAGCCGGTGGCCGGTCGCCCGCTCGATCTCGTCGGCGCTCTCGACGAGCAGGCGGTTGACCGAGGCGCCGACCGTGCCGTACCCGAGCAGTGCGACTCCGACGTCAACCGACGCCATGGCACCTCGTCCGATGATGACGTCGAGTCACTCGGTCGTCAGCACCAAGCGATGCAAGGACGCAGGGAGAATCCAGACTGGTTTGTCTGGGTTCGACCGAGGACGCCGCAGCGCGCAGCGTGATGGCGGGCGAGGGGCCGACGCTCATCATTGGACGGGGTGCCCGTGCAGCCCTTCGACGCCTGCAAGCTCCCGCAGCTCCTTGCCGACCTGCTCGAGCTTCGCGGCGCGCTTCTCGCCTTGCTCGCGCAGCTCCTTGAAGCGCGGGCGTCCCGCTGCGTCGTCCTCGAACAGCTCCTTTGCGAACGCGCCGCTGCGGATGTCCTCGAGGACGCCGCGCATCCGGTCGCGGACGCCGTCGTCGACGATGCGCGTCCCGACCGAGAGGTCGCCGTACTCGGCGACGTCGGAGATGGAGTAGCGCATGTACTCGAAGCCGCCCTCGTAGAGCAGGTCGACGATCAGCTTCAGCTCGTTCAGGCACTCGTAGTACGCGATCTCCGGCTGGTAGCCCGCCTCGACGAGCGTGTCGAAGCCGGCCTGGACGAGCGCCGGGACGCCGCCGCAGAGCACGGCCTGCTCGCCGAAGAGGTCGCTCTCGGTCTCCTCCGCGAACGTCGTCTCGAGCAGCCCGACGCGGCCGCAGCCGATGCCGACGCCGTAGGCGAGCGCAAGGGCCAGCGCGCGGCCGCTCGCGTCCTGCTCGATCGCGACGAGCCCGGGCGTGCCTGCGCCGGAGACGAAGAGCTCGCGCACGCGATGACCGGGCGCCTTCGGCGCGACCATGATCACGTCGTGTCCCTCGGGCGGCGCGATGCGGCCGAAGTGGATGTTGAGCCCGTGCGCGAAGAGCACGGCGGCGCCCGGCTCGAGGTTCGGCGCGACATCGGCGTCCCAGACCTCCTTCTGGAGGTGGTCGGGAACGAGGAGGGCGACGACCTGCGCGCCCTTGACCGCCTCGGCGACCGTGCCGACCTTGAGCCCCGCCTCCTCCGCGGCGGCGCGCGACGCGCTGCCCTCGCGCAGACCGACGTGCACGTCGACTCCCGAGTCGTGCAGGTTCAGGGCGTGAGCGTGCCCCTGGCTGCCGAACCCGACGACGGCGACCTTGCCGTCGAGGAGGTCGAGGTCGCCGTCACGGTGAATCGTTGCCATTGGGTGAGCTCCTTGTCCTGGGCTGAGAGAGGGGTTACGCGAGAGCCTGCTGGGCCGGCTTGCCCCTGGGCGGGCGCGTCGCCCGGGTGAGGCCGATGCGGCCGGTGCGCACGAGCTCCTGGAGGCCGTGCGGCCGGACGAGCTCCTCGAACGAGTCGACGTCCTCCGGCGATCCGGTGAGCTCGAAGACGATAGCGTCGGGGCCGAGGTCGGCGATGCGGGCGTTGAAGACCTCGCCGAGCGCCATCAGCTCCGCGCGTGCGCTCGGCGGCGCGGACACCTTGAGCAGCGCGAGCTCGCGCTCGAGCGATTCGCCCGGGGCGAGCTCGGTCACGCGGAGCACGTTCACGAGCTTGTGCATCTGCTTCTCGATCTGCTCGAGCGAGTGCGTCTCGCAGTCGACGCGCAGCGTGATGCGCGAGACGTCGTGCCGTTCGGTCTCGCCGACGGCGAGGCTCTCGATGTTGTAGCCGCGCCGCGCGAACATGCTCGTGACCCGCGTCAGCGCGCCCGGCTTGTTCTCGAGCAGGACGGAGATCGTGTGCTTCATACGACCGGCACCTCGCTCTGCGTGTCCACGTACTCGACCATGTCGACGGCGGCCGCCCCGCCGGGGATCATCGGGAAGCAGCGCTCGCGCGGGTCGACACGCGCGTCGACGACGCACGTCCGGCCGGAGGCGATCGCCGCGACGAGCGCCTCCTCGAGCTCCTCCTCGCTCTCGGCGGTGAAGCCGAGCGCGCCGTAGGCGCGTGCGAGCGCCGCATAGTCCGGCAGGGAGTGCGTCAGCTTGATCTGCGAGAAGCGCTCCTCGAAGAACATGTCCTGCCACTGGCGCACCATGCCGAGGTAGCCGTTGTTCACGATCACGACGACGATCGGCAACTCCTCGAGCGCCGCGGTCGCGAGCTCCTGGCACGTCATCTGGAAGCAGCCGTCGCCGTCGACGCAGATCACGGTCGCGTCGGGTCTCGCCGCCTTCGCGCCGATCGCCGCCGGGATGCCGTAGCCCATCGTCCCGAGCCCGCCCGAGGTGATGAACGTGCGCGGCCGGTCGCAGAGGAGGTACTGCATCGCCCACATCTGGTGCTGCCCCACGCCCGTCGTCCACACGACGTCGTCGCGGCCCGCCGTGAGCTCCTGGAGCAGCTCGAGCACCTTCTGCGGCTTGAGCATTCCCCCGGGCTCGGCGCTGTAACGCAGCGGGAACTGCTCGCGCCACTCCGAGATCTGGTGGAGCCACGCGTCGGTGCGTCCCGGCACGACGTCCTTCGCGAGCGTCTTTCCGAGCGCCGCGAGCACCGGCTTCAGCGGCCCGACGACCGGCACGTCGGCCTGGCGGATCTTCGAGATCTCCGCCGCGTCGATGTCGAGATGGATGATCGTCGCGCCCGGTGCGAACGCCGACAGCTTGCCGGTGACGCGGTCGTCGAAGCGCGCACCGACGGCCACGACGACGTCGGCCTTGTTGAGCGCGTAGTTCGACCACTTCCCCCCGTGCATCCCCGGCCAGCCCGCGTGCAGCTCGTGCGACTCGGGGAAGCCGCCCTTCGCCATCAAGGTCGTCACGACGGGAAGGCGCGCGACCTCGGCGAGCTCGCGCAGCTCGTCCGTGGCGTGCGCGTTCAGCACGCCGCCGCCCACGTACAGGATGGGCCGCTCCGCCGCGGCAATCGCCTCGGCCGCCGCCTTGATCTGCCGTGGGTGCCCGCGACGGGGCGGCTTCCAGCCCGGGAGCGAGACCTCGGCGGGGTAGGAGAACTCGAGCTCGGCCTCCTGCACGTCGCGCGGGATGTCCACCAGCACGGGGCCGCAACGGCCGGTGCTCGCGACGTGGAACGCAGCCTTGATGACGTGCGGAATCTCGTTGACGTCCTGCACGAGCCAGGAGTGCTTGACGATCGGGATCGTGATGCCGGTGATGTCGCACTCCTGGAACGCGTCGGTGCCGATCAGCTGCGAGCGCACCTGCCCGGTGATGCAGACGAGCGGCGTCGAGTCCATCCAGGCGTCGGCGATCGGCGTGACGAGATTCGTCGCCCCCGGGCCCGACGTCGCGACCGCGACCCCGACGCGCCCGGACGCGCGCGCATAGCCCTCGGCCATGTGCCCCGCGCCCTGCTCGTGCCGCGCGAGCACGTGCCGCACCGTCGTGCCGCGCGCCATCGCGTCGTAGAGCGGCAGGATCGAGCCGCCCGGCAGGCCGAACATCACGTCCACGCCTTCCGCCTCGAGCGAGCGGAGAACGGCGTCGGCGCCGTTCATCTTCGTGCGACTTCCGCCCGTCATGCGACCTCCGGCCAGAACTCGGCGTTGCGCAGGGAGAGCTGGAACCCGGCGACCACGCGCGCGGTGAACTCCCGGCTCGTCGCCCCCACGCCGAGGCGCAGGAGATCCGGGGTCTGCGGGCCGTCGACGAGCGCGGCGGACACGGCGCCGGCGAGCGTCGCGGCCGCTGCGGCGGAGCCGAGACCGTGCTCGAGCAGCATCGCCGCGGCGAGCAGCATGCTGCTCGGGTTGACGATGCCGTGCCCGGCGATCGCGAAGCCGCCGTCGGACGAGGGGACGAAGAGGCTCGGCCCGTGCTCTGCGAGCAGCCCGTGGGCGGCGACGCGGGCCGTCGCGGGCGCGGCCGCGATCTCCACCATCGGCTCGGCCCAGGCGGGTGCGACCGCCACGACGTCGAACCGGCTCGCGTTGAACGCGGCGAGCGGCAGCGCCACCCGCGGCGCGAGATGCTCGACCTCAACGTGGTCGTGCGCGAGCGAGACCGCGTCGGCGAGCTCGTTCCAGGCTGCGTCGCCGACGACCGCGAGACGCATCCTGCGCCCCTCGGCGACGCGAAACGCCGCCTCGAGCGACCACTCGGCCGCGTCGTCGTCGAGCGGGGCGACGAACGAGACGTCGTCGTTCTTGCCGAAGCGCACCTGGGTGACGCGCGCGCGGAGGTCGAGCTCCGCCATCACCTCGGCGAGAGCCGGCTCCTCCGCGCCCGCCACGAGCACGGCGTCCGCGCCGAGCACGGCCGACCGTGTCGCCGACGGGAACGCCTGGCCTCCCCGTGCCACGGCGACGCCGCCGAACGGTACGTGCACCTCGTCGAGCGAGAGACCGTGCAGCCGGGCCACGGCGTCGAGCGCCAGGACGGCCTCGGCCATCAGCTCCGGCGCCGTGCCGGCGCCCGTGAGACAGGCGATCGAGGCGCGGCCGCTCACGGCGTCACCTGAAGATTCTGGGTCGAAGCATGGAATCGTTTCCTGCGAGACACGAACACTTCCTCCTTCGCGGCGCGTCACGAGACGCACCTGTGGTGTGGCGAGGTCGGTGTGTGCGCCGGTGTGCGGCGCGTGTTCGCGTCATCCCCCTTAGTGGGGGATAATCGAGACGACGACGAGAAGCATGAACGCGAGCGCGCCGACGAGGCCGATCTGGCTCGTGGGAACGTGGGTCAGCGCTGCGGTCGTCATCGCACCCCTACCTTGCATGTCGTTTCGGCATCTGTCAAATCGGCAGGCGTCGGGAAAACCGGACGACGGGGTTGCGTACGTCCGGCGGGTGCGCAACACTGCCCCCAGGTCGTCGCCGCACCGTCGTGGCGCGCGACCGGGCGTTGAAGCCCGTGGGACTCTCGAGTCCTGCGGGCTTTTTTATTGGTCCAAACCAGTACAACGGGAGGGGAAGCGCGTGACCAAGCACGACTTGCTCATCGCAGCCAGCACCATCTGGGTGGTCGTCACGGCCGTCCTCGTCATGTTCATGCAGGCCGGCTTCGCGTTCCTCGAGGCGGGTCTGACGCGGATGAAGAACGCCGGCCACATCGCGGGCAAGAACGTGCTGATCTTCGGGATCTGCTCGATCGTCTACTGGGCGGTCGGCTTCGGCATCGCCTTCGGCGACGGCGGGCTCCTCGTCGGCACGCACGGCTTCTTCCCGTCGGTCACCTCGCTGATCTCGGTCGGGAAGGCGCCGTGGGACTGGTTCTCCGAGATCCCGGGCGCGGCCGGCTACCTGTTCGAGGTGGTCTTCGCCGGCGTCTCGCTCGCGATCGTCTGGGGCGCGATGGCCGAGCGGGCGAAGCTCTGGGTCTACTTCGCCTTCGGCGTCTGGTTCACGATCACGTACTCGATCGTCTCCCACTGGATCTGGAGCCCGCACGGCTGGCTCTTCAGGGGAACGCTCACCGGCGGCGTCGGCATGCAGGACTTCGCGGGCTCCACCGTCGTCCACTTCCAGGGCGCTCTCGCCGGCCTCGCCGGCGCGCTCATCCTCGGGCCGCGCATCGGCAAGTTCGGCAAGGACGGCCGCGCCAACCCGATTCCGGGCCACAACATCCCGTTCGCCGTGCTCGGGACGCTGATTCTCTGGTTCGGCTGGTTCGGCTTCAACCCGGGCTCGACGCTGTCGGTCGACTTCGGCGGCATGGGCTTCTTCGCTTATGTCGCGATGACGACGAACATCGCCGCGGCGGCGGGCGCCGTGACCGGCATCGTCATCGCCTGGCTGAAGCTGGGCAAGCCCGACATCTCGATGATGCTGAACGGCGCGCTGGGCGCGCTCGTGGCGATCACCGCCGCCTCGGGGTTCGTGGCCCCGTGGGCGGCGATCGTGATCGGCATGGGCTCCGGCGTCATCGCGGTCTTCGGGGTGATCTTCGTCGAGCGGATCGGCATCGACGACCCGATCGGCGCGGTCGCCGTCCACGGCTTCTCGGGGATCTGGGGCACGCTCGCCTGCGGCCTGTTCGCGGTGCCGCTCCTGGCGAAGAACCTCGCCACCGGGACGGGCGGGCTCGTCTACACCGGCTCGTTCAGGCAGCTCGGCGTCCAGGCGCTCGGCCTCGTCTGTGTCGGCGTGTTCACGTTCTCGACCTCGTTCGCGGCCCTCTGGGTGATGCACAAGATCTGGGGCATCCGGGTCGAGGACGACGTCGAGACGGCCGGCCTGGACGTCTCCGAGCACGGCATGTGGGGCTACCCCGAGTTCTACATCCCGGTTCCCGGCGGCTACGGCACCGGCACCCACGGGCACGGCCAGGGGCACGTCACGGCCCCGGCCGGTGCAGGCATCACGGCGATGGTGGCGCACGGAGCGCCGGCTGCCTTCCAGCAGGATTGACGCACTCTCTGGGGCGGGGGGCGGGCCGCCGGCCCCCACCCCCCCCCCCCCCACGGCCCCACACCGCGGACAGGCCTTGGCCACCGGGGCCCCCGGGGGAACCGACGGGTGGACGGTGGGGCCCAGGGTACACG
>Ga0315281_10005877_pt1 | contig 17501 bp, 11 predicted proteins | sample YL17G07_0_MG_FD_204540 | JGI IMG/M metagenome (GOLD analysis project Ga0315281, IMG submission 204540) | Sediment microbial communities from Yellowstone Lake, YNP, Wyoming, USA - YL17G07_0 | ecosystem: Environmental > Aquatic > Freshwater > Lake > Sediment | place: USA: Wyoming | collected...
CGCAAACGGCTGCCATAGGCGCGCACGATGCCCGTGCGTACCATGCGCAGGCCCCAGACCAGCAGCGCCACGGCGCCCAGCAATTCGATCAGGAAACCGGTCCCGCTAATGGTCTTTACCCCTGCCTTCTTGGTGGGCCGGATGGTCGGTCATGACCGGGCGGAATGCAATACCCCTGAAGTCTTCTTGCTCCTGGCCAGGGCCGTCAGGGGCGTGGTCGCCGGCGCTCGAAAACCCCGCTCGAGGTCAGTACCATGCCGGTCAGCACTTGTTCGTCATGCTCCATGCGCCAGGACAGCAGCTTGCGGGTGTAGTCCAGGACCACGGCCGCGCAGTCGGGGTCGTTGGCCCGATTGATCAACTCGTGGGGATCCTGGTCCAGGTCGAAAAGCAGCGGCGGCAGGGCCGTGAAATGAACGTATTTGTAGCGCCGGCCGCGAATGACGTTGAGCGTGCACTGATGGCTGGCAATGCCATGAGCCGTCTCTGGGCCCTGATGCACGACATCGCGGAAGTCAAATTCCCAGTGCGCTTCCTGGCGCCAGTCGGCCGGCGTTTCGCCTTCTAGGAATGGCAGCAGCGAGGCGCCGTCGCACTGTGCCGGCGCCTCGATCCCGAGCCATTCCAGGATCGTGGGCATCAGGTCCACGGCCTCGCTGAACTGATCCACGACCCGCCCGCGCGCGCGGTCGGCGACGGTGCGCGGATCGCGGATAATGAGCGGGATGTGGTACGACTGGTCGAAATACCCCTCCTTGCCCCACATCCAATGGTCGCCCAGCATCTCGCCGTGATCGCTGGTGAAAATGACCAGCGTGTGGCGGTCTTCGCCTGTCTCCTTGAGGTGCGCCATGATGCGTCCGACCTGGTCGTCCACCTGGGTGATCAATCCGTAATAGGTGGCACGCAGCTGGCGCAGTTCGGTTTCGTCGATCTCCTGCAAATTGGCCGGGTAGTGTTCGGTGTACCAGCCGATCTCACTCTGATTGAGCAGTGTGTGGGCGAGATAGGGGTGCTGGGTGCCTTCCGTTTCGGGGCTCGGGGCGCGTACCGGCAGCGGCACCCGCGCTGGGTCGTAGATGGCGTTATAGGGTTCGGGCGCGATGATCGGTGGGTGCGGGCGCAGGAAAACGGCGTGAACGAACCAAGGGTCGCTGCCGCGCACGGACATATATTTAAGGACAGCGTCGGCGATGAAGGTGGTCTCGCTGTCCTCGACCTTGAAGGCGGGCGGGCTGAAGCTGTGCCCGCGTCCGGCGGCGCCGGGATAATTAGGCACCGGCTTATAGACGTCCCAGCGGCCGTTTGGCAGGTCATAGCCCTTGGCCTTCAGGTCGGCGATCCACGGCGCCATGTGGTCGGGTAACTGCAAGCCGACCGACATACCGGGCAGCACGCCCTCATAGGTCGTCAGCGCCGGATCGCCGGGCGCAAATCGACGCGGATCGGGACTGGTGTCGGTATAGCCGAACAGCGTCGGATCGTAGCCCGCCTTGCGCGCCTCGAGTGCGATATTGGTGTGGCGCGCATCGAGAGGCGTGCCGTTGCGCACGTTGCGGTGGTTCATCATGTAGAGCCCGGTCAGCATCGAGGTGCGCGCCGGGCTGCATGGCGAGGCCTGGGCGTAATGACGGCGGAACAAAACGCCTTGCCCGGCCAGGGCGTCGATATGGGGCGTTTTCACGCAAGGGTGGCCCAGGGCCGACAGGCATTCGCCGCGCCATTGGTCGGCGGTGATAAAAAGAACCTTGCGGATGCTCTGGCTGCTCATGGTCGGCGTTGCGCTCCCGATGCTAACGGCCGTCGTGCCGAGGCGGCTCAGGCCTTGATGCGTTCCATCTTCGGGTCATGGAGCGCATCGAGGTGGAAGGTAGCCGGCACACGTTCGGTCGCCACCTCAAGCTCGTAGCGGCCTTGGCGCAGGTAATCAACCCCGACGCCCCCCGAGTTTCTGACATAGCCATAGCCGATGTTCTTGGCCACGGTATATCCATAACCGCCGCTGCTGAGCCAGCCGACCCGCTCGCCGTCGCGATAGATGGTCTCGCGCCCGAGCAGAACGATGGCCGGATCGTCCACGCTAAACCCGGCCAGCCGCTTCTTGAGCGGTTGACCGGCCGTGGCGGCAAGGGCCTCTCGGCCCAGGAACGGCAGGTTCTGTTTCATCTTCACCGCCCAACCCAGCCCCGCCTCCATGGGTGTGTAGTCGGGGCCGATATCGGCGCCCCAGGCCCGGTAGCCTTTCTCCAAACGCAGCGACTCGATGGCCCGATAGCCGGCATTGGCGAGGCCCAGCGGCCGTCCGGCCTCCATCAGCGCGTCATAGACGGCGCCCGCGGCCTCGGTCGGGATATGCAGTTCCCATCCCAGTTCGCCAACATAGGTGAGGCGTAGCGCCCGCACCGGCGCGCCGGCGATCATGATCTCGCGGCAGGTGCCGAAAGGAAAGCCGGCGTTGGAAACATCGGCATCCGTCAGCGCGGCCAGGATATCGCGCGCGCGCGGCCCCATCAGCGACAGCACGGCATAGGCCGAGGTAACATCCACCAGCCGCGCCTCAAGGCCATCCGGGATATTGCGTTCGATCCAGGAAAAATCGTGGCTGGCGAAGCCGGTGCCGGTGATGATGTAGTAGGCGTCGTCGGCAAGCCGGGTCACGGTCAGATCGCACTCGATGCCGCCGCGCCGATTCAACATCTGTGTATAGACGACACTGCCCGGCGCCTTGCGCATGTCGTTGGCGGCGATCCAGGTCATCGCCGCCTCGGCGCCGCTACCGGTCAGCAGGAACTTGGCGAATGAGGTCTGATCGAAAACGCCCGCGCGCTCGCGGGTGGCTCGGTGCTCCTCGCCCACGGCCGCGAACCAGTTTTGCCGGCCATAGGAGTAGACATCCTTGGCCGCCATGCCCGGCGGTGCGAACCAATTGGGGCGTTCCCAACCCAGCTTGGAGCCGAAGCAGGCGCCGGCTTCCTTCAGCCGCTGATAGAGCGGCGAGGTTCTGATCGGTCGGCCGCTGTCGTATTCCTCGTGCGGCCAGGCCATCGTGTAGTGCTTGCCATAGGCCTCGAGGGTGCGGGTCAGGGTCCAGCGCGGGTCGGCATGCAGGCGCGAGAAGCGCCGGATATCCACCGGCCAAAGGTCGAGCGGGGGCTCGCCGCCGGCGATCCACTCGGCCAGCGCCCGGCCGGCGCCCCCGCCGCTGGCGATGCCGAAAGCATTGAACCCGGCCCCGACATAAAAGCCCTTCAGTTCGGGCGCCTCGCCAAGAATGAAATTGCCGTCGGGCGTAAAGGATTCAGGCCCATTGATAAGCCGCTTGATGCCGGCAGTTTCCAGCGCCGGCACGCGGATCAGCGCCTGCTGCATCAATCGCTCGAAATGGTCCCAATCCGAATCGAGCAGGGCGAAGCTGAAGGTCTCGGGTATGCCGTCGAGCGCCCAGGCAATGGGGTCGGGCTCGTATCCGCCCATGACCAGGCCGCCGACCTCCTCCTTGAAGTAGATCAGGCGGTCGGGATCGCGCAGGGTCGGCAGATCGCGCGCCACGCCCTTGATCGGCTCGGTCACCATGTACTGATGCTGGACCGATTGCAGGGGCACCGAGACGCCGGCCAACCGCCCGACCTGACGCGCCCACTGCCCGGCGCAGTTCACCACCACCTCGGCCTCGATCTGGCCTTGGCTCGTGGCCAGCCCCACGACGCGCCCGCGCTCGATGCGAACGCCGGTGACGCGGCATTCTTCGATGAAGGTAACGCCGCCGGTGCGCGCTCCCTTGGCCAGTGCCTGGGCGATGTCGGAGGGGTTCGCCTGTCCGTCGGTGGGCAGGAAGGCCGCGCCCACCACGTCGCCGATGTCCATGATCGGCCATAGCGCCTGGGCCTCGGCCGGCGTCAGGATATGCATCTCCAGGCCGAAGCTGCGCGCCATCGTCGCCTGCCGCTTGATCTCGGTCAGGCGCTCGTCGTTGCAGGCCAGCCTCAGGCCCCCATTGCGCTTCCAGCCGGTCGCCTGGCCGGTTTCGGCTTCGAGCCGGTCGTAAAGCTCGACGCTGTATTTCAATAGCTGGGTGATATTGGCCGAACTGCGGAGTTGCCCGACTAGGCCGGCGGCGTGCCAGGTCGAGCCGCCGGTCAGCTTGTGCTGTTCCAGCAGCACCACATCCTTCCAGCCCAGCTTCGCCAGATGGTAGGCGGTGCTGCAACCGATGATGCCGCCGCCGATGATGACGGCGCGGGCATGGCGGGGGAGATCGGGCATGATGGACCTCTAGTAGCGCTTGAAATCGGCATAGGCGCGCTCGAAGCGCGCCAGATTCTCCGTCGTATAGGCAAGATAGTCGAAATCGAGCTTGGAGTAGTGCTCGGAAACCATGCTCCACATGGCCTCGCGCAACAACGACGCGCATTTCATCGCTTGGTAGCGGCGGCGCAGAGTGTCGTCGAGGCTCCGCTCGAAATAGGTCTCCAACACCCAGGCCTCGTCGGCGCCGGTCACTTCGTTGTTCGAACAGAGGCCGCCCAGGTCAAAGAGGGGGCTGTTGAAGCCGGCGTAGTCCCAATCGATCAGCCACAGGCGCTTGCCATCGTCGAGGAAATTGGCCGCCAGCAGATCGTTATGACCGAAGGCGACGTCGATGGGGCCGACGGCGCGCTCGAGATCCTCGGCCGCGGCCAGCAGGCGGCCAAGCTCGGGCACCATGCGGCTGGCGTCGTCGCGCAAGGTCCAAGCGTAGTCGCGCACGACGTGGAACGGCCAGAACATCAGCGCCGGGCCGCGCAGGTATTTCGGCAGCTCCCGGTGACAGCGGCGAATGAGGGGCAGAATACGCTCCAGCATGGCGCGCGGGCGCACGCTCTCGGGCGACAGCGGCGTGCTCTCGATATAGCGCATGACCAGCGCCCCCGGCTCGTGATGCACGATTTCGGGGGATAGTCCCGCCGCATGCGCGGCCCGGCTTGCCGCCAGTTCGTTGAAGCGCAGCACGCCATGCACCGGGATGTCGTCACCGATGCGCACCACGAAACGCTGGCCGCGATCCTCGATCAGGAAGTTGGCGTTGGTGATGCCGCCCATCAAGGGCACCGGCTTGACCGGTCCTGACCAGCAGGAAAGTGCGCGCGCGCGGGTGCTGGCGTCGGTGCCGGTCACGGCGGCGTCAGGCGAGCCCGTAGCGCCGGCGCACGTTTTCACTCCAGGCCCTGAGCAGCCGATCGACCACCATGCCGATGGCGGCAACGGCGAGACCGGCGACGATGCCGAGCCCAGGGTCAGCCTTGGACAAGGCCTTGAATATTTCCTGGCCCAGATCCCGGGTGCCGATCATGGCGGCGATGATGTCCATGGCCAGCGCGAACATGACGACCTGGTTGATGCCCAGCATGATGACGGGAAGGGCGAGCGGGAATTGCACCCGCCACAGAATTTGGCCCCGCGTGCAGCCGGCCGCCACCGCCGCCTCGACCAGCGCGGCCGGCACCTGGCGAATACCCTCGTTAGTATAGCGAATGGCCGGCGTCAGGGCATAGAGCACGATTCCAAGCATCGCCGCCACGTCCCCGACACCCAGCAACATGACCGCCGGAATGAGATAGACGAAGAGCGGAAAAGTCTGAAGCATATCCACCACGACCGTCAACACGCGGTTCGCGGTTTCGTTGCGCGCCGACCAGACGCCAAGCGGCACGCCGATGAGGCAGGAAATGATGGTCGAAATACCAACCAGATAGATGGTCCAAACCGACTTTTCCCACAGCCCCGTCACCATGCAGAACAAGGTGAGGCCCGCGACCAACAGCGCCAGGCGCAGCCCACCCAGCCGCCATCCCGCCATGCTCACCAGGCCCAAGACGATCGGCCAGGGCAAGGTCAGCAAGAAGTTACGAAACGGTTTCAGGGCATAGACCTGGAAAAAGACCTTGATGGCATCGATGATGTCGTAGCTCGCTATGACCACGGCGCGAACGAAACTGTCGAGCAGCGGCGCCGCCGTGACCGTCATCGTCTCGGGCACCGTCGAGAGCGCCGGCAGCAGCGGGCTCAACAGGCTCGTGATCGCCAGTACCGCACCGGCGGCTAGAAAATGCGGGTGACGGGCCCAGAACGCTCGACCCGGCACCAGCATGGCCGGGTTGTGCGCCGCCATGGCTTGGCTCAATCGGTCGAGGACGATGGCCAGCGCCACCATGGCCATGCCGGCCTCGATGGCGGCGCCTACTTTAAGCGAGCGCAGCGCCAGCAGCACGTCATAGCCGAGCCCGCCGGCGCCGATCATCGAGGCGACAATCACCATATTGAGGGCGGCATTGATGACCTGGTTGACGCCAACCATGAGTTGCTGACGGGCGGATGGCACCATGATGCGCCACAAATGCTGGCGGCGGGTGCAACCGACCATGTGGCCGAAGTCCTTGATCTCGTCCTCGACCAGCGACAAGGCCAGCGTCGTGTTTCGGACCATCGGCGGGGTCGCGTAAATCAGCGTCGCCAGCATGGCCGAAACCGGGTTGTTGCCGAAAAGCATCAACATCGGCACCAAATAGGCGAAGGCCGGAACCGCCTGGCCCAGGTCCATGGCCGGAACGATGACCGCCCGGTTCAGGCGCGGCCATTTGTAGCCGACGATGCCGAGAAAGAGTCCGCCAACGATGCCCAAGGGCACGCAGTTGACGATCAAGGCCAGCGTCCGCATGGCGCTTTCCCACTGGCCCGTCACGGCGATAAAGAGGAAACACAGCCCACCCAAGAGGGCGAGGCGGGCGCCGCCATAGCGGTGACAGACGATCGTCACGGCGGCGATGATGCCGACCCATGACAGCGGCGTCAGGCTGATGGTTGTCTCGCCGTTGTCGATCGCGAATCCCCGGCCCAGCGCACTGATCGAAAACTCGATCGGCGCCCGCAGCACGGCGCTGATGGCGCGGGTAAAATCGAAAAAGACAGCAATGCTCCACTGAGCGGCGGCACCGATCCAGCCGATGAATGGAACTTGCCAGTCCTTGGGGTAGGGCCTGGCCCAGGGCAGTCGGTCGGCCAGAAGATAGAGCCCGACCGAGAGCGCCAGGGCCGCGAACCAAGCCAACCGCCAAGCCGTGGGCGAGGGGGCCGTCTCCGGGTTCGTGGTCGCGGCGGTCATGACCGGGCGCGCCGGCCCGCAAGAACGCCGATCACATCCTCTCGGCAAACCTCGCCGAGAACGGTACCGTCATCGCTGGTTACGGCAAAGGGGGCGTCGGCGCCGACAATGTCGGCGGCGAAGGAATGGACGCGCGCGTTCGCTGGCACCCGACCGGCATGACTGGCGCCGGTGCTGGTCGGCCGCATCAATGCCCGCGCCGTGACTACTTTGGCTTGGTGGACCTCGCGCGTGAACTCGCGCACATAATCGGTGGCCGGCTGCATCACCAGTTCTTCCGGCGTCCCGATCTGGATGATCTCGCCGTCCTTCATGATGGCGATATGGTCGGCCAGCCGGATCGCCTCGTCGAAATCATGCGTGATGAAGACGATGGTCTTGTGCAGGACATTCTGCAGGCGCATGAATTCGTCCTGCATTTCGCGCCGAATCAGCGGGTCGAGGGCCGAGAACGGCTCGTCGAGAAACCAGAGTTCCGGCTCCACGGCGAGGCTGCGGGCAATACCGACGCGCTGCTGCTGGCCGCCGGAAAGCTGGCGCGGGAAATAGAGCTCGCGACCTTTCAGACCGACCAGTTCGATGATCTCGCGCGCCCGCTGCTCGCGCGCGGCGCGGCCAACACCTTGAATCTCAAGTGGGAAGGCGACGTTGCCCAAAACCGTCAGATGCGGCAGCAGGGCGAAGTGCTGGAACACCATCCCCATTTTGTGACGGCGAATGTCGATCAGCTCGCGCTCAGTCGCCTTGAGCAGGTCGTGTCCATCGAACAGGACCTCGCCCGAGGTGGGCTCGATAAGGCGCGACAGACAGCGCACCAGCGTGGATTTGCCCGATCCGGATAGGCCCATGATGACAAAGATCTCGCCGCGCCTCACCTCAATGGAGGCCGCGCGAACCGCGCCGACGAAGCCGGCATTCGTCAAGTCGTCATGGCCGGGGTTGGCGTAGGCGCGCAAATACTCATCCGCGCCCCGGCCGAAAATCTTCCAGACGTTGCGGCAGGCGATCTTGACCGGTCGGCTATCGTGCTGACCACTGGTTGGTGCGGTTGTCTTGGCGGGCGGTGTCGTGCTCATGACAGGTGGTTATGTCATACCAGGGAAAAGCGGGGCGCTGAAGGTTGCGAGCACGGCAACAAGTAAGGGGGCGGACCGCCACCGGCGCTCCGCCCACCCTCCATCACCGATGCGGACCCCGATCGTTCAAGATCGGGGTTTCCGCGAGGCTATCGGGCAATCAGGACCCGGCCCAGGCCCGCCACCGAGCTTCGTTGGCATTGATCCAGGCTTCGGCGACGTCCTCGATGCTCTTGCCCTCGAGGTCAACCTGCGCCCCGAGCAAGCCAAGCTCCTTGGCCTCAAAGGTCATGTTCTTGGCGACGTTATAGGCAACGGGCCAAGTGGTCTTCATGTCGGCCGAGGCGTATTTCCAGATTTCGCCATGCGGCTTGCCGCAGTCATAGGCCATATCGGGGTTGCCGCCCCATTTCGGGTCCGTGTAGCACTCGGGGGTATAATCGGGGAACTCGACCCATTCGCCTTCGTACTTGGCTGGGGCCCAGTGCGGCGAGTAGATCCACAGCATGATCGGTGCTTTTCTAGCCTCCGCCGAATCAAGCTCGGCGAACATGGCCGCGTCCGTGCCGGCATGGATCACTTCAAAGGGCAGGTCCAGCGCCTGCACACGCTCGTCGTCAAAGCCTTCCCAGGTGGTTGGGCCGCCAAGATAGCGTCCCTTGGGCGAGGTTTCCGGCGTCGAGAATGCCTCGGCGCAGGCCGGATCCTTGAGGGCTTCCCAGTTGGGCAGGCCCGGGCACTTTTCCTTCATGTAGATCGGGTACCACCATTCTTCTTTCGCCTTCGGGCCAAGGGCGCCGAGACGCTCGGTCTTGCCGGTGGCGTCGGAGGCCTTCATGGCCTCGCCCGCCGTCGTATCCCAGTATTCGAGACCGACAGTGATATCACCGGTGGCCAAGCCGGTGGTCAGGCTCGAGAGATAATCGGCCGTCACATACTCGACGTTGTAGCCCAGGCGCTTTAGGACCCCACCCAGAATGTTCGCGTTGACGTTGACACTGGTCCAATCGAACAAAGCGATCTTGACGGGATCTTTTGATTCCGGTGCGGCGGCGCTAGCCGGCCAAGCAGCGGCCAGCACGGCGGCGCCGGCAACGGCGGCCGCCAAGCCGGTCAATCGTAGTTTCTTAAGCATCTTAGGGGTGTCTCCATCCGTGATCTGTTGCGGAACTCTTGTTGTTCTCGAACGTCACGCCGATGTCGCACAGGGCGCGACATCATGACGCACGTCCGCCGCCATGAAAGACCTGAACCCTGGCTTGGTTCAAGGGAAAACGCCCGGCGGCGCGGCTTCTGTTGGGAACCGCTCTCGATTGGTGCGGGCGCTCAAGGCGCGATTCATCATAAATCGTCGTCCGGGGCCGCCAGCACGCTGTCCCCGCCGGCCGTGACTTGCACCGCCAAGGCCGCCGCGAACGGCATGATGTTGTCGGCGAAGAACCGCGCCGATTGCATCCTGGCTGTCGCCAAGCCGGGCTCGCCGGATGGGGCGCGACCTCGTCCCGCCAAGGCCGTTTCCGCCAGCAGCCAGCCGCCGGCCACCGTGCCGAACAGGTTTAGGTAAGGGCTGGCCCCAGCCAGTGTTCGCCTGGCGTCCGTCGGATAGGTCTTGAGCAGCCATTCGGTGGCTTGTTGCAAGGCGTCGGTACCGGCGCCAAGGGCGCGGGCAATCGCGGCGGCGCCCTCGTCCCCTGTGTCCCCAAGCTCGGCTTCCGTCTGGCGCAGCCCGGCGATGAACCGCATCGCCGCCGCGCCCTCGTCGCGCATCAGTTTGCGATTGACGAGATCAAGCGCCTGGATGCCGTTCGTGCCTTCGTAAATCGGGGTTATGCGGGCGTCGCGATAATATTGCGCGGCGCCGGTTTCCTCGATGAAGCCCATGCCGCCGTGAATCTGGACGCCGAGCGAGGCGATCTCGCACGCCCTATCCGTGCACCAGCCCTTGGTGACGGGAATCAGAAGTTCGAGTAGCAGCCGGCTGCGCTCCCGTTCCTCGGCCTCCGGATGGCGCTTGGCCCGGTCGAGCGCGCCGGCGGTGAAATAGACCAGCGCCCGCATCGCCTCGGTCAGTGTGCGCATGGTCATCAACATGCGTCGCACGTCGGGATGCCGCAAAATCGGTGCCGGCCCACTGCCGCCGATGGCGCGCCCCTGGACGCGTTGGCGGGCATAGGCGCGGGCCTGCTGCCAGGCGCGCTCGGCCACCGCCAGGCCCTGCACGCCAACGGAGAGGCGGGCGTTGTTCATCATCGTGAACATGTACTCGATGCCGCGATTTTCTTCGCCGACCAGATAGCCGATGGCGCCGCCGTTATCGCCAAAGGCCATGACGCAGGTCGGGCTGGCGTGAATGCCCAGTTTCTTTTCCAGCGAAACGCAGCGCAGGTCGTTGCGGGGCCCGAGGCCGCCATCGGCCGCCGGCAGATATTTAGGCACGACGAAGAGGGAGATGCCCTTGACCCCGGCTGGGGCGTCGGGCGTGCGCGCCAGCACCATGTGCACGATGTTGTCGGCCAGGTCGTGCTCGCCATAGGTGATAAAAATCTTCTGCCCGACGATGCGATAGTGATTGCCTTCGCGCATGGCGCGCGTCCGGACGGCGCCCAGATCGGTGCCGGCCTGCGGCTCGGTCAGGTTCATGGTGCCGGCCCATTCGCCCGTCACCAGACGCGGCAGGTAATAGGCCTGCTGTTGCGGCGATCCGTGCTCCTGCAGCAACTCGACCCCGGCTTGCGTCAGCAACGGGCAGAGCGAAAAGGCGAGGTTGGCCGAAGCCCACATTTCCTGCACGGCGACAGCCAGCGTCCACGGCAATCCCTGGCCGCCGAACTTCGGGTCGAACGGCAGGCTGTTCCAGCCAGCGGCAACGAACTGTTCATAGGCTTGCTTGACGCCCTCTGGCGTGCGGACCACGCCGTTCTCGATCACGGCTCCGGCAATGTCGCCCGGCCGGTTGAGCGGGGCCAGAACCTCGGCCGCGAAGCGCGCGGCCTCGGTCAGCACGGCGTCGACCAGTTCGGGCGTTGCTTCGCCGTAGCCGGGTAGGGCCGCGATATCGGCGAGGCCAGCCACGTCTTCGAGGATAAACCGCATCTCGGCCAGCGGGGCTGTGTAACCGGTCATGACTGTCTTGTTCCTCTGCCTAAATGACCTTGCCGGGGTTCATGATGCCGCGCGGATCGAGCATGGTCTTGAGCCGCTGCATCAGTTCAATCTCGATCGCCGGCTTGTAGCGCCGGTTGTCGTCGCGCCGCAGTTGCCCCAGCCCGTGTTCGGCGCTGATGCTGCCCTCGAATTCCGCCACCACATCCTGGACGATACGCGTGATTTCGGGTTCGCGGGCCAAGAACGCGGCCGCCTCGGCGCCGATCGGCCGGCTAAAATTATAATGGATATTGCCGTCACCCAGATGACCGAAGGCGACCAGGCGCGCGCCCGGTGCTGCCGCCGCCACGCGCCGGGCGGCCTCGATGATGAAGGCCGGCACCCGCGACACCGGGACGGAAATGTCGTTCTTGATCGAGCCGCCTTCGAGGCGCTGGGCCTCGACGATGCCCTCGCGTAGGCGCCACATGGTCGCCACCTGGCTTTCGTTGGCGGCAATGACGGCATCGCCAATCAAGCCCTCGGACAAGGCGTCGCCCAAGGTCGTTTCAATGTCGGGGCGCGGGTCATGCGTGCCGGCGGTGGCAATCTCGACCAGGGCATATTGACGATAGGGCTTGGCCAAGGGATCGACGATCCCCGCGACATGCCGAAGGGCCAAGTCGATGGCGATTCTCGGCATCAGCTCGAAGCTGACCACGGTTTCGCCGACGCTCGCGCGCAGGGCGGCCAGCAGCCGCAGGGCACCCTCGACATCGTCGAGGCCGACGATGACTGTGGTTCGCCGGCGCGGTTTGGCATAGAGCTTCAGCACGGCGGCAGTGATGATGCCGAGGCTGCCCTCGGCGCCGATGAAAAGCTGCTTCAGGTCGTAGCCGGTGTTGTCCTTGCGCAAACGGCGCAGGCCATTCCAGACCCGCCCATCGGGCAACACCACTTCCAATCCCAGCACCAGGTCGCGGGCGTTGCCATAGCGCAGCACGGCGATGCCGCCGGCGTTGGTGGACAGGTTGCCGCCGATCTGACAGCTCCCTTCGGCGGCGAGGCTGAGGGGGAACAGACGATCCGCCGCCTCGGCCGCCTTTTGGACGTTGGCGAGGACGCAACCGGCCTCGACCGTGATGGTGTTGTCGAGGGCGTCCACCGCCAGTACGCGGTTCAGGCGCGATAGGCTGAGCAATATCTGGTCGCCTTCCGGCGAGGGGATTTGCCCCCCGACCAGCCCTGTGTTGCCGCTTTGCGGCACGATGGCCGCGCCGGCCTGCGCGCATAGAGCCACCAGCCGGCTTATCTCGTCGGTGTTGGCTGGCCGCAACAGCAGGGCGGCGCGACCGCTATAAAGGCGGCGCCAGTCGGTCAAATGCGGCGCCAGTTCTTGGCTGTCGTCGCTCCAACCCTTCGGCCCGACGACGGCCTTGAGGGCCGCGGCCAGGGATGGGCTGAAGCCGGAGGCTGCGAGTGCCTTGACCATGGAGGGCGAGAGTAGCCTCCAGGGCCCGATCTCGCCAGCCGGGTCGCAAAGCCTCAGCGCGCGGCGGCCCGGCGCAGGCGGTCGTTGATGGCGCGGCCAAGCCCGTGCTCGGGCACCTTCATGACGGCGATGGCCGGAAACGGGGCCCGGTCCAGGTCGCGCAGCATGGCAAAGAGGTTGGCCGCCGCCTCGGTCAAATCTCCCGACGAGCTCAGATTGGCGGTAGCCGTCCGGCCGTCCGGCAGCGGGCCAAACGCCAGCAACGCCTCTCCGGGCCGGGCGTCGAGTGCGTCCAGGCGCAGCGGGCGGTCGGGGGCATAGTGCTTTTCGCCGAGGCCCGGCGACAGCGCGGGGCCGGATGTCGTGGCGCCGGGGGGCAGGGCGGCGACCGGCCCGATGATGGCGGCGATATCGTCTTGCGTCACCGCGCCGGGGCGCAAGATCATCGGCGGCTGCGAGGTCAGGTCGAGCACCGTCGATTCGATCCCCACCGGGCAGCGACCGCCGTCGAGAATCATGGCCACGCGCTCGCCAAGCGAGTCGGCGACATGTTGTGCCGTCGTCGGGCTCACCTTGCCCGAGCGATTGGCGCTGGGTGCTGCCAGGGGCCGGCCCACCGCGGCGAGCAGCGCCTCGGCGACCGGATGAGCCGGCACGCGTAGCGCCAGGGTATCGAGGCCGGCGCTGACCAGGAGCGAAATCGGGGCCTGTTCGCGGCGCGGCAGGACCAGGGTCAAGCTTCCCGGCCAGAATCGCTCGGCCAATGTTTTCGCCCGTCGGTCAAATTGAACGAGTCGCTCGGCCGCCGCCGCATTGGGAACATGGACAATCAAGGGATTGAAATGGGGCCGGCCCTTGGCGGCGAATATCTCGGCCACGGCGCGGTCGTTGCCGGCATCGGCGCCCAGGCCATAGACGGTCTCGGTTGGAAAAGCGACCAGTTCGCCGGCCTTGAGGGCTGCCGCGGCGGCGGCCAGGTTTTCGGGCGTTGGCGGCAGGATAGGGCTCGTTATCGGGCTCATCGCGGTCCAAGTCTTGGGCAGGGGGCGGTGAGCATAGCCTTCGCCGGGCGGGGGTGCCAAAAAAACAAAGGGCCGCCTAAACTTAGCGGCCTCTTAAAACCAGGAGCCGCCGGATGAACGGCGGCTCCACGCGTTTGCACTCTATGAGATCCCGGCCCGCCCGCGGCGGCGCCGGCCCTCGGTCACCGCAGTGATCTGCGGCGGCTATTGAGTGATCGCCTAGCGCGACCACAGTGGACAAATGCTGCTCCCTCAAAGCGGGATGAGTCAACGCTCGTCGCCAGCCTGCGACAAACGGAAGCAGGTCAGCGATTTTGCCCGTGGGCGATGAAATGCGGATTCTCGAAACCGGGCTTGCCGTAACGCAGATCGGCGCCATCGAGCGTCGTCACGCCGCCGCCGGCGGAGGCCAGCACGGCATGACCGGCGGCCGTATCCCATTCCATGGTCCGGCCAAGGCGCGGATAGAGATCGGCCACGCCCTCGGCAATCAGGCAAAACTTGAGCGAGCTGCCGGCGATGCGCCGCTCCAGCACCGGGCGCTTGGCCAGGAAGGCGTCGAGCGCCGGGCTGTCGCCATGCGAGCGGCTGGCGAGCACGATGGCGCCGCCCGCCGGCGTCTTGCGCACGGCAATCGGGCGTCGCGGTTCCGCTTGGCGCCGGACCGTCGCCGTGCCGGGACCGCGCCCGGCATAGGTGGTGTCGAGGGCCGGAATGTTGACGACGCCCATGACCGGCCAGCCGTCCACGATCAAGGCGATGTTGACCGTGAATTCGCCGTTGCCGGAAAGAAACTCCTTGGTCCCGTCGAGTGGGTCCACCAGCCAGAAGCGCCCGCCCGGATTGGCGCCGGTCGAGATGTCCGGCTTATCGCCGGCGGCTTCCTCCGAGATGATCGGAATCTCGGGTGTCAGGCGTTGCAGCGCCTCGACGATCAGGCGGTCGGCTTCCTCGTCGGCGGCGGTGACCGGCGAGGCGTCGGCCTTGAGGCGCGCCACCGGCATGTCGCGGTAATGATCCATGATCAGCGCGCCGGCGCGCTCGGCGATCCCGCCGATGGCGTCGAGCAAGTGTTGGTGATCCGGCTCCATTCCGCTCTCGGGCCTCATGGCGATGGTGGGCGCGACAGGGATTGAACCTGTGACCCCACCCGTGTGAAGGGTGTGCTCTCCCGCTGAGCTACGCGCCCGATCGGCGGCCTGGAACGGCCGGCGGAGGGCAGTCTTTAGGCCAGCAGCGCCGCCGCTGTCAACGTGACTGCGAGAGCATGATCCCGAAAAGTGGGAACCGGTTTTCGGATAAGATCATGCTCAAACAAACAATTAGGCCGCCGCAGCGATTCGATGAAACGGGGTAATGGCCTAGGCGGTGGCCTGAACCGCGCCGGGGTTGTATCATGCGCCATGCGCCGAGGCATCCTCGTCTCTCTGGGTCTGGCTCTGGGTTTGGCGGCGGCGCTGGCGCCGGGCCGCCTCAACGCCGCCGATGGCGTGGCGGGCCTTAGCTATGCCGGCTATATCGGCGCCGCACGGGTGCTCGAGTTTCATCTCCACCTCGATTTCGACCCGGCGCGCGGCGGGCGCTATCGGGTGAGCATCGAGGCCGCGACCCTGGGCACGCTGGCGAAATTGCTGCCCCTCCAGGTCAGCGCCGACGCCGATGGCCGCACCACGGCCTCGGGCGTGACGCCGGTGCGCTACCACAGCCTCGCCAGCCTGTTGCAGCGGCGCCAGGTCGTGACCATCGCCTATTCCCCCAATGGCCGGGTGACGGTGCGCAGCGATCCGCCCAGCGCCGAAAGCGAGCAGGCGGCAAAGAGCCGGCTCGGCGACAAGACGCTCGATCCGGTCAGTGCGCTCCTGGCCCTCATCGTCGGCTCCGACGACGGCTGCGGCGGCGCCGTGCCGGTGTTCGACGGTTTTCGCCGCTACGACCTGCGCCTGCTCGCGGCGGGCGAGGACGTGCTCGAACGCAGCCAAGACACGGCCTTCGAAGGCATGGCCGAGGCCTGCCTCATCGAGGTCGATCTAGGTCAGGATGCCGCCGCCTCCGCTTCGCCGGTGGCCAAGCTGGTGCCGACCACCGGCCGGGTCTGGTTCGCCCCGGTCCTGGCAGGGTTCCCGGCCGTGCCGGTCCGCCTGACCGGCGACAGCGGGCTCGGCCCATTGCGGCTCGATCTGGTGGCCGTGGAACCGGCCGGGACGCCGGCCCCCTGACATGACCGGCCACGGCTTTGCCACAAAGCGGGTGTCGGATTGGGAATTGTTAACCTGGCAAGACCATGCTCTAAAAGGCTGCTGAAAAATAGATTCGCTCATCCTCCCACTTCGTCCCTCGACAAGCTCGGGATGAGGAAGCTCAGTGTGAGGATGAGCGTTTGCAACGGTTCAGCCTCGTCCTGAGCCTGTCGAAGGACGAGGCGCGACGCGCGTTGAGGCATTTTTCAGCAACCTGCTAAGCTGCCTAATCTTCGTTCGATGCCGGATTCCCTGAACCCGAAGCGTTTCCTGGCCGCCGATGTCTGATCCTCGCAAGACCGCCCCCCTGGCCGCTGTGATTCTTGCCGCCGGCAAGGGCACCCGGATGAAATCCGCCCTGCCCAAGGTGCTGCACCGCGTCGCCGGCCGGCCGCTGATCGGCCATGTGCTGGCGGCGGCGCGGGCGCTCGACTGTGCCCGGATCGGCGTCGTCGTCGCTCCGGGCCTGCCGGAGGTGGCGGCGGCGGTGGCACCCTCTATGGTGGTCGTGCAGGAACGCCAGCTCGGCACCGGCCACGCCGTTCTGGCGGCGCGCGATTTCCTGGCCGATTTCGATGGCGACGTGATGGTGCTCTACGGCGATACGCCACTGCTACGGGCCGAGACCCTGGCCCGGCTTGTCGCCCGCCACGCTGGCGGGGCCGTGCCCGCCATCGTCGTTCTCGGCATGCGGCCCGTTGATCCCGGCGAATACGGGCGGCTCGTCGCCGGCGCCGGCGATAGCCTCGAAACCATCGTCGAGTATCGTGACGCCACGGCGGCGCAGCGCGCCATCGGTTTGTGCAATTCCGGGGTGCTGGTTGCCGACCGGGCGCTGCTGTTCGATCTTCTCTCGGAGGTCACGAACGCCAATGCCAAGGGCGAGTACTATTTGACCGAGATCGTCGGCCTGGCCCGAAAACGCGGTTTGTCTTGCGCCTATGTCGAGGCGCCGGCCGGCGAACTTCTCGGCGTCAACAGCCGCGCTGATTTGGCGGCGGCCGAGGCAGCGGCGCAGGACCGCCTGCGGACGCAAGCCATGGCTGGGGGTGCCACGCTCATCGATCCGCGCTCGATCTATTTCAGCTACGACACGCGCCTTGGCCGCGACGTGACGGTCGGCCCCAACGTCGTCTTCGGGACCGGCGTTGTCGTCGGCGACGGCGTCGAGATTCGCGCCTACTGCCATATCGAGGGAACAAGGATCGAGACCGGGGCCACCATCGGTCCCTTTGCCCGGCTGCGTGCCGGCACGGTGGTCGGGCAGGGGGCGCGGATCGGCAACTTCGTCGAAGTGAAGAACAGCATCCTGGCCCAGGGCGCGGCGGCCAGCCACTTGAGCTATCTGGGCGATGCCAGCATCGGCGTCGGCACCAATATCGGCGCCGGCACCATCACCTGCAATTATGACGGCGTGGTCAAGTCGCGCACCGAGATCGGCGCCGGCGCCTT
>Ga0315281_10005878_pt1 | contig 17501 bp, 14 predicted proteins | sample YL17G07_0_MG_FD_204540 | JGI IMG/M metagenome (GOLD analysis project Ga0315281, IMG submission 204540) | Sediment microbial communities from Yellowstone Lake, YNP, Wyoming, USA - YL17G07_0 | ecosystem: Environmental > Aquatic > Freshwater > Lake > Sediment | place: USA: Wyoming | collected...
CGGGCACCGGCGGTGTGCTGCTGCACGAGGCGTGCGGACACGGCTTCGAGGTCGACCACGTCCACAAGGGCGCCTCCGTTTACGGCGGAAAAATCGGCGAGCAGGTCGCTAACACGGTTGTGTCGGCAGCCGACGACCCTTCCATACCCGCGCTCTGGGGCTCGTTCGACTTCGACGATGAAGGGACACCGTCCGGCGAGACCGTGTTGATAGAAGCAGGAGTCCTTCAGGGATACCTCTATGGAAGACACGAGGCGATGAAAGATGACACGGAGAGCACGGGGAACGGGCGCAGGCAATCCTTCCGTTTTTCTCCCATTCCCCGCATGAGCAACACTTACATCAAGCCGGGCGATACGGTCCCGGAAGACATAATCGCTTCGACCCGCCGCGGACTGTACGCGCGCAAGATGGGCGGAGGGCAGGTCGACCCTGTGACGGGGGACTACGTCTTCTCCGTTTCGGAAGGTTATCTTATAGAGAACGGGACACTGGGACCCGCGGCGAGGGGGGCGGTGCTGATCGGCAACGGACCGCGCACCCTCGAGATAATCGACGCGGTCGGAAACGACCTTTCTTTCGAAGAGGGGACCTGCGGCAAGGACGGCCAGGGCGTCCCCGTCACCACGGGTTGTCCGACCTTCAGGATATCCGAGCTCACCGTGGGCGGCACGGAGCAGTAAGAGGAGAGATGGAAGGTGATCAAGAAAATCGACAACCTTGGCAGGGTGGTGATCCCGAAAGGTTACCGGGTGATGCTCGGGATAAAACCGGGCGACCCGCTGGACGTCGAGGTGGACGGTGGACGGCTCACGATCCAGCCCCATACTGACGGGTGCACGTTCTGCGGAGCGCGCGGAGCGCTCTCGGTCTACATGAACAAGAACGTATGTCAGGAGTGCCTTGCAGGGTTGAGAGCTACTCCCGAGATTTAAGTGCCAGGTTGTATAGTGCGCGGCGAGACAAGCCGGGTGTGTCTCCCGTTACCTGGTCGACCGCGTCCTTGAGCGAAAGCCCCCGCTCCCGGAGCCGACGAACCTCCTCGAGCGCATCGCGCTCGCTCAACCGTACCTCTCCACTGAACCCTTCCACGACCAGAACCAGCTCTCCCCTCGGAGGGTGCTCCGAGAGCTTCTCCCTGACCTCCGAGACCCGGCCCCTTATGACCTGCTCATACCTCTTTGTGAGCTCTCGCGCCAAAGCCATCTGTCGGTCCCCGAGCACTTCCTCGATATCGGCGAGCGTAGCGGCCGCTCTCGCGGGGCTCTCGTAGAAGATCAGTGTCCGCCGGTCGGCCTCCACGTCCTCTAAAGCCTTCCGGCGCGCCCCCTTCTTCCGGGGGAGAAAACCCTCGAAGGCAAACCTGCGGGTGGTAAGCCCGGACACGACCAGAGCCGTGAGAGCAGCGTTCGCACCGGGAAGCGCCCGCACCTCGATTCCGCGCTCGAGGCACATTCTCACGAGGTGAAAACCGGGGTCTGAGATGCCGGGAACCCCGGCGTCGGAGACGAGCGCCACGCTGTCGCCCTGCTCGATCCTCTCGATGATCTTCGCGCCCGCCTTTTCCCTGTTCTCCTCCCTGTAACTGATCATGGGGGAGTGGATTCCGTGGCGGGCGAAAAGCCTGCGGGTGCGGCGTGTATCCTCCGCTGCCACGAGGTCGACTTCACGGAGCGTATCGAGAACCCTTAACGTGATGTCCCCTAGGTTGCCGATCGGCGTGGCGCAGAGATGAAGCATGCCCCGGCCGCGTTTGTCACTTTCCATTGTTTGGCCGCGGAACCGAGAAATACATCGCCCTTTCGCAGATTATGGGCTTGCTCCCGGTTAGCGCCGTCGAGACCTCCGTGCTCGACATGCCCGGTACGGTGTCAACGTGGATAGTATAGCGGCTGAGGGGCTCAACGGTGTAGCTGGCGGGGGTTATCTTTCCGTCGGGCATCAGGTAGTTCACGTCGACCGTGACCCTCTCGTTGTTCGGGTTCATGATGAGCACGTACGTATCGAAGTCTCCGCCCGTGTAACCCTCGGCGAGATACCAGTGGTTCGCAGACGCCGGCACGCCGGGCGCGTCGCTGCCGCCGGGCCTGCCGCTGCTCACGAAATACATCGAGCGCTCGACGATGATGCCCACATCCGACTCGACGTAGGTCGAGACCTCCGCGTTCGAGAGCTCGGCGATATCATCCACGTGGATGGTGAACCGGGACTTGGGCTTCAGAGTGTACTCTTTCTGGAATTCCTTGCCGTCGCTCCGCATGAACGTCACTCTGGCAAGCCCCGCGTTTTCACCCGGGTTCTGCAGCAGGACATACTCGTCGAACTCGCCACCCGTGTAACCCTCGGCGAGGTACCATGTTCTAGAAGGCTCTGATATCGCGGTAGATGCGTTGCCGTCATCGCGGCCGTTGTAGTTGAAGTACTGCGCCCGCTCCACCACGACAGGCTGCTCACTCGTTATCTTCGTCGAGACCTCGGCGCTTGCCAGCTCGGGGATGTCATCAACGTGTATGGAGTAGCGTGAGTGCGCCTTCACGTCATAGTCCCTCGCGATATTCTGCCCGTCCGAGCGCATGTACTCGGCGTGGACCTTGCTGTCAACAGCCTGCGGGTTCCCTACGAGGATGTACTCGTCGAAGTCGCCGCCCGTATAGCCCTCAGCAAGATACCACGTCTTCGAGGTGGCGTTCGCACCCACCGAGTTGCTACCGCCGAGTTTGCCGTGATAATCGAAATACATGGAGCGCTCAGCGACGATCGGCTGGTCCGAAAGCATGTGCACCGAGACTTCTGTTTCCTCCAGGCCCGGTATGTCATTTACGGGTACCGTGTACCTCGAGAAACCCGGGACGGTGTAGGTGACGCTTATGACCGATCCGTCGGGCTTCATATAGTCCGTCGCAACCGAAGCGGTTCCCGGATTCGGGTTCATCATCAACATGTACTCTTTGAACCCGTTCGTAGTGCAGCCCTCCGCCAGGTACCATTCCTTTGCCGCCTGGCTGACGCCCTGGCTCGCGTGCCCTCCCGTTATGGGCGGCGGAGGCGGTGGCGGTGGCGCAGGAGGCTCGTAGTGTTGTCCTATTACATCAATGCGGGTCCCGTTAGGTGCCCACTTGTAAGCCCACTCCGCGTCGGCCACAGCCTGCCGCACGCACCCGTGCGACGCCTTGTGGCCGAGGCTGCCGCCGCCGGTCCAGGTCCCGCTCTTGGGGTCATATGGAAGCGCGTGCATGCCGGTATCGGGCGCGAACCCCATCCACCAGTAACAGAGGACGTCCCCGTACATCTCGGAGACAAGGCAGTACTCGTGATACAGCACCGAGAAGACACCCCCGGGGGTAGGGTGTGAGTCGGTACCGGTGGAGCAGAGGTGAGATTTTATAAGCACCTCGTTCTCCAGGAAGTATATCCGCTGGTCGTTGATAGAGATGATTATGCGCTTTCCGGCTATTCCCCCCGAGTTGCGTCGCTTCGGGGGGAGCGTGCCCCGGGCGACATCCGTTGTCCCGATCTCCCGGTCGTCGCGCCCAACCAGCGAGACCTTGTAGTAGTAGGACGAGCCGTCCGTAAGGCCCGTGTCAACGAAGTCCATCAGGTTCCCACAAGCATTGACCTGACCTTCAAAAACCAGCTTGAAATCGGCATCGTGCCTGTCCGAGCGGAAGACTCTGTAGGCCTTTACCGTGGAGGGATCATCAACCTGCCAGGTGAGCTTGAGGCATCCTCCCGCGCTCGAGTCGGGTAGGCCAACTGTGAGGTCCCGTGGCGAGCCGCTCCCGGCCGCGGAAAAAGAGGGTAGAAGCAGCATGGCAAGGCCGGCGACCACCAGCACCACAAGGCATCGGATAGTTTTTCTTCTCAAAACCAAGAAGTCCACCTCCGGTGGGCTTCGACAAAGCCGTATATATAGAAACCGGCTGACTGACCACAGTCCCCCGGCTTCTGCGGGATTATACCACGACCGGGAATTCGGAACAATTTAACCCTGTATACGTCCTTGGGGAGAATTACCCTCCATCTTCAGGCCAAGACGGCGGGTCAGACAGGCTGAACGGTATAGGTTGCTGCGCCTTCTCTCACGCGCTCCCAGGTAACTCCGCCCGCGATCTTTTCTACCGCTTCGAAAAGACCCTGAAGGCTCCCGGCGAGTACCATGGGCTCGTACGGATTCTCGATTTCCACCTTTATCTGAGAATCACCTATCTCGAGGGCTATGGGATTGCCCTGCCCGTAAAGCACGATGATGTCCATATAGTCACGGTAAGCTTTCTCCCGCTCCTCGCCCGAAAGCGGCACTTCGCCCTTCACAAGGCCCAACTGCTCCGCGTGGTCGATGACCCAGTCTCTCTGGGCATCGACCAGTATATCGTTCACCTCATCGCCAAGTTCTTTCGCCATTTCCCGGAAGAGAGTGCTTATCATGTAACCGTCGAGCACTACCACACGATCACCGGATAACTTATCCAGGATGATGCCATCGTTCTCCATCCACTTCAGGTTTCCGAGGGCCCTCGGCGCATGACAGCGGGAACACCTCTCGTGTTTCCGGCTGCCGGGCAGCATCTTTGGATATTCCAGCGCCATCCTCTCGGATATCTCCGGCTTCTCACCTGTCGCCTCAACCCGGATAACGTAGGAGTCATCGCCGTCCTGCTCCAGCGAATGCTTGAAGGGCATTCCGTCCAGGACCTCAAAAGCCCCCACCACGTTTGCAGCCATGAGATTGATATCGAACGGGTTCTTGATTCGAGCTACCCCGTACTTTCCGGGAACGTACTCCAGCGTCTTCGAGTAGCACATGCCAGTGCCTACAGCCATCTTGTTGAACTGCTCGACGATCAAGCGCTTGAAGAAGCCGAAGCGGGTAGGAAACCTCATCCAGGGTCTGTTGTCATAGAAGGCTTGGAACACGGCATTGCTCGCGTTCCGCTGCGCCTCGAAGGCTATGTGGTCAATCGAGAGCCCTAGCTGCGACCCGATACGGGGCAAGAGACCGTGGATGAAGCTGTAATGCTGAATTACGGCCCTGAAATCGTTTTGGAGATTCTGCGTGATGGTTCCGTTGCCCTTCCACCCGATCAAGTAGTTTACATAGCGCGGAAAGCCGCACTCGCGGCACCTCTTCAGTCTGTACGTGTCGGCCATTGATCCCCTGGGCTCTCGCAATCACTTGCCCTACAGATTTCCGAGGCTCCTATAATACATGAGAGCCAATAGGGTCGCAAACAAATGCTCGAGCTAACGGGTCTGTCGCTTTTGATAGAATAGAACAGCATTCTTCAAGGCCTGAGTAAGGGGTGATCGATTTGGCGATAGAGGCTATACGAAAACGGCGCAGCATCCGCAGGTACGAGGAAAAGGACATAAGCGACGAGCAGGTGCGCGCGGTGCTGGAGGCGGCGCGCTGTGCGCCTTCGTGGGCGAACAAGCAGGGCTGGCAGCTCATGGTCATGAGGGACGCGGATAAACGGGAAAAGGTCTCCGGGGTACTAGGAGGAAACCCCGCGAGCAAAGCGGTAGCCCAAGCGCCGGTTCTACTGGTCGTCTGCATGGACCCGGCTGCTTCTGGTGTGATGAAGGGCAAGGAGTACTACATGGCGGACGCAGGCATATTAATGGACCACCTGATGCTCGAAGCCGCCGAGATGGGCCTCGGTACGGTCTTCATCGGCAGCTTCGACGAGGACAGGATCCGCGAGGTGCTGGGCGTCCCCGATGATTACCGGATAGTGGCCATGACCCCGCTCGGCTACCCCGCGAAGATGCCCGGTGAACGTCCGCGCAACGAGCTGGACGACATGGTCCACTGGGAGAAGTGGTAAACAGGAGTTAACCCTGGAAATAACATTCATCGAAGCACGGGACATACCCGATGCCTGGTTCCAGTGCCTTTACCAGGTAATGGAGAAGGGCCGCGAGTACGTTATAGACCGCGGCTCTTACCAGGGCCAGAAGCGGCGCGAGTTCGAGTTCGCCGTCGTAAAGATAAACTACCCCGAGACCAGACCCATCGTGCCGACGATGCCCGAGGGGTCGAGCCTTCCTCCCCCCACCGACATGGAGTTCGTGAACAGCTACCTGGAGAAGCTCGTCTGCGCTTACTCCAAGGCGGAGCGCGAGGACTATACCTATGGAGTCTTCCTCGAGCCCCAGATACCGGAGGTCATCCGCATGTATTCCGAGGAGGGCTTCGGAACCAACCAGGCCTGCATGGCCGTCTGCGACCCGAGGAGCATCTTCCTCGACGACCCCCCCTGCCTGCGGCAGTTGGACACCCGCATCTACCCCGACGAGAAGAAGCTGCACTTCGTGCTTTACTTCCGCTCGTGGGACCTCTGGGGCGGCTTTCCCTCCAACCTCGCCGGCATCCAGCTCCTCAAGGAGTACATGGCGGACGAGATAGGCGGTGGGGTCGAACCCGGCGAAACCATCGCCGTCAGCAAGGGCCTCCACCTCTACGACATGTATTTCGAGGTGGCTAACCTGCGGCTGGGGCGGGGTGGCGAGAAAGGGCTTGAATAAAGGATAATCCGGGATTTCGGAGTTCCGGAATAACGGCGGAATTGAAGCCCGATTTTGTTTTTTTAGAGCTATTTTGGAGTAACCCGCCGCGCCGAGGGGCCGGGCTTGTAGTAGACTATCAGCACTGGAGGCGGCATATTAAGGATTCCGGATATCGGCTACAAACGGGAGGTCTTTTCCATGGTCGAGGCGGACGTGTTCTGGTCTTACGGGTTGGGAGCGAGCTTCGCTCTAGCCGCATTCCGGCAGATAAGGGAGATTGAGTCCGGAAGACCGGACGCGGGCGGAATCGAGCTGAGCCGCGGGCAGCTCCGCGGGCTGAAGCGCCTGTTCAAAGAGATAGAGAGCGGCGACAGCTCGTTCACCAACCAGTACTTCATGAAGTTGCTGCTGTTCCTCTCGGTGCTGTTCGTGCCGTCAGTGACCAACATGCTATGGTCGAACCCGAGCTGGGAGACGGCGCACGTCGGCAGCTACGAGACCATACCCGGGTGGCTGGTGAGCGGGCTCTCGGTGACCAACGTCACCCAGGCCATCCTGGGCTACTGGGTAACCCGCAACCTGCTGACGAGGGGCGAGTACTACAAGGCGGCGCAGCAGACCATCTACGGGTACCTCGCGTTCTGGTTCCTCATGGTCAACGGCTGGGACAAGACCGGCTACCGGCGCTTCTTCTCGAAGGACCGTGACGCGTTCGAGAACTGGCGGCCCGGCAACGCCGTCGAGTGGCTGGGGTCCGACGTGGTGCGGATACTTCTCTCTTACGGGACTGTCTTCGCACCTCTTATGCTTTTCTGGATGACGAAGTGGCTGAAGGAAGGTTACGAGGAGGACCCGCTGGTTGCCTGGCCGGAAGACGCCTCCGAGCAGCGCGCGGAGATGATGAAGCTGGGGGCGCGGATAACGTGGATGCTGCTCGGGTGGACACCCGGGCTGGCCGTCTGCTCCCATCTGCTCATAAGGAAGCTCGGCTGGACCCTCGGCGGCTCGCTCGCCGTGGGGCTGACCTGGCTCGCCGGCACCGGCAGATGGGGCGTGGCGCCGCGTGCCGTTAAGAAGATCATGCGGGTAGACTCGCTCGTCGCCCCTCCCGTCCGTGAGGTCATCGGGTAGCCGGCGGCGCCCGGCCGCGTTTGACTCGTGCGCTTCCGCCGACAGGCATTGCCGCTCTACGATTAAGCAAGAGCCTGAAATCGTCATTAGATCGTAAGGGAGTGTGTTTGTCGTGGGTAGGGGTAGGAGAGCCACACATCTGCTGGCGGTGGACACGAACAGGCACAGGAATGTCCTTTTCAAAGCACTGAGCCTGCCCGTGCTCGGTTCAGTAATCAGATTCGTGATGGACGCTAAAGGTACCGTCTTTACCCACATACCCGTGTACGAAGGGATCGCGGTCGATGGCGGGGCCGCTCTTCCCATCACCGTCGCCGAGCACTTCATCCGCGAGGCCTCCCACCACGTGCTGCTCGACTATTGCCCGTGCCGCAAGGCTCTGGGGTGCAGTGAATACGACGCTAACATCGGATGCATCTTCGTGGGTGAAGGGGCGCGCGAGATAAACCCCGAAGTGGGCAGGCACGTCGGCGTGGAGGAGACCCTCGACCACCTTCACAGAGCGGTGGATGCCGGTCTGATCCCTGTGGTCGGTAAGTTCAAGTTCGATGCCGACTACCTCGGGGTAAAGGACCGCCACCGCTTGATGACTATATGCATCTGCTGCCCCTGCTGCTGTCTGGCGGGCGGCGTCCAGCATGCGCCGAGGAACGTACGCAACCTCGTTGTCAGGCTCGAGGGCGTAGAGGTGAGAGTCGATGGCGACTGCGATGGGTGCGGGATCTGCGTCGAGACCTGCATCTTCAAGCAGATGAAGATCATAGATGGCCAGGCCGTCGTGGGTGAGGAGTGCAAGGCGTGCGGGCGTTGCGCCGTCTGCTGCCCGAACGATGCGATAAGCATCAGCGTGGATAATCCCGAATACATCAGGCAGTGCATCGACCGGATCAGCGCCTACGTTGACGTCAAATAGAGAGTCCGGGCTTAGAGTAGCTTTCCAGTAATCTCGGGCATAGCGACCCTGTAGCCACCCTTCGCGTTTACTCACATCGCATCAGGGTAGGCCGCGGAGAAGGCTTCCGCCGCGCCGATGATTTATTCAGGGCCGACGGCGATAGTTCTTGACATCTTGTCGCCCAGGGAGAGGCACTTATTTTGAGCTATGTTGGAGTACTTTGCCCTTTTCTTCCATAAAAACTACCGAAACAGCACGATATATAATAGATTGGTTGAAACTGGTGAAAGTCGAAACAAACGCTTCAATACGCGATATATCAGCAACTGGTGAAAGAATTAATGAGTAAGGTGCTGTCGATGAAACACGCACGGCTGCTCTACGACATGTACTTCGAGGTGGCTAACCTGCGGCTGGGGCGGGGTGGCGAGAAAGGGCTTGAATAAAGGATCGAGACGTTAGTAAAGCAGCGTGGATTATTATTTCTTTGACATTATTGCGCGCAGCGGCCGGCAATGTGCTATAATGACCGCGAGCTAGAGTTCCTAGGTAGAAGAAGTTATTGTCCCGAGGATCGAATCTCGGGGCATTTTTTTATACACAAAGGGGGTGTAAGAGAATGAAGATATATGTTGGAAACCTCAGCTATACAACCAGCGAGGAAGACATCAGGACGGCTTTCAGCCCGTTCGGCGCGGTGGATTCAGTGGACGTGATCATGGATCGCGGCACCGGCAGGTCGAAGGGATTCGGCTTCGTCGAGATGAGCGTTGACACCGAGGGTCAGGCGGCGATAGATGCCCTAAACGGCAAAGACCTTGATGGTCGCAGTCTGAACGTAAACGTGGCAAAGCCCAGGGAGGAACGCCCACAACGTTCGTCCCGGTACTAGGAGTACTCTATGTGTGCTGGTCCGGCGGATACATACACGGTCCGCCGGTCCGGCTGCACGTAGGCTGCATCAGACATGTCTGGTTTTACCTTCCGCAGCGCAGAGACTCCGTCCGTCAGAGCGAAGGCGTCATGCTGTCAAACGGAATCCCGTTCCAGACCTGGCGGTCTTCGCTGTAAGGGTCGTTCTTTACGGACGGATTGGCGTTGAGAATCATGGTCGCCCTGGTCTGCGTATTGTAAGCAGGCCAGTATGGCATACCCTTGTGATTGGGGTCGCCCGTTTTCGCGAAGGCGATCCACGTATCCTGCATCATGTCCGCGAGTTTCTGGGGCGGGTTATTGCCCATGAATTCAACCGTGTTTGTAGCGTGAAGATGGTTGAAGACGAAGGGAAGCTCTAAAGCATGGCAGGAGCCGAGGATCCCGTCGTGCACCGGACTCGGCCAGGTGAAGAGGTACATAAATGTCTTTGGCTGTTCGGCGGACTGGGCCTCCACAACCCGGATCTGCGGGACCCGGAACATCACGTCGGTCATGATAGCCATGGTTACGTCTCCGTCCGTCGCCTTCGGCCGCCTCGCTTTGTAGCTTGCAGCGATCGCATTCGTATAGGCGCCCAGCGCTTTGCTCAGCATGGGCATATAATTCGCGGCAGTCTGGATTGGTGCTACTGCCAGCAGGGGAACCGCTATCAACCAGAAGCGCACTTCGTCCAGATTGGTCCCGGTCAGAAAGTCCACTTTTGCGGCACTTCCCTTCGCAATAGCGTGAAGCGGGGGCTCCGGCAGCACGGACCCGTCAATCACGGGGCCGAGCGGGGTGCCGACCCGGCCTTCCCGGTCCAACAGGTCGCTCTGCGCTTTGATTATCTGCTTGGTGGTGAGCGACAGCAGCCCGGCCATATCGGTGACCCCCGCATATGACATGAACTGCCCGGTGACCCCGGATGCGTAGTTGACATTGTTTACGAGATTAAGAGCGCCGCTCTCGGCAATCGCCCGGCGGAACAATCCTTTGGCCCTAGGTATCCCCATGAGCGTGCACACGCTCATGCTTCCCGCGGACTCGCCGAAAATCGTGACGTTGCCGGGGTCACCACCGAATGCCGCGATATTGTCCCGCACCCATTTAAGTGCCGCCACCTGGTCGAGCAGGCCTAGGTTACCGCTCTTAGCGTACTCCGGTCCGCCCACCCCCCCGAGGTAAAGAAAACCCAATGCGCCCAGGCGATAGTTCAGGGTCACGACCACGACGTCTCCACGCTCGGAAAAGGTCGAGCCGTCATACCACTCATCGCTGCCGGACCCGTTTGTAAAGCCCCCGCCGTGAATCCAGACCATCACGGGGCGATGTTTGTTGTCTGCCGCGGGAGTCCATACATTCAGCGAGAGGCAGTCCTCGGACTGTTCCTGCGTCGAGGCAGATCCAATCTGATTTTCTGTTTGCGGTGCCACCGGGCCGAACATCACCGCCTTGAACGTATCGCTCCAGGGCTCCGGGGGTTGAGGCGGCTTGAAGCGGAGCTTGCCCACAGGCGGTTTCGCGTACGGGATGCCCTTGAAGGCCAGAATGCCGGTTGTTTCAAGCTCCCCCTTGACTTTTCCGGAGCTGGTCTGCGCAACGAGGTTCTTCCCTCCGCACCCGGGAAAGACGGCCAGGACGACACCAAGAAGGGCAAAGATCAACAGGGTCAGAATCAGTTTCTTCGATGTCAGCAACGTGCGGTTGTCAGACATTGCACCTCTCTATCCAGCACATGACGACTGCCTTAGCCGTTTCGTCAGAATGAAGGCGAAGGCGTCACGCTGTCAAACGGTATTCCGTCCCAGACCAGGCGGTCCTCGCCGTACGGGTCGTTCTGCACGGACGGGTTGACGTTGAATATCATGGTCGCCCTGGTCCGCGTGTTGTAGGCGGGCCAATTCGGGATGCTCGTGTTGTCAGGGTTCCCCGTTTTCGCGAAGGCGATCCAGCTATCCTGCATCATGTCGGCGAGTTTCTGGGGTGGGTCATTGCCCAATACTGCGACCGAGTCCCCGGCATGAAGACGGTCCAAGACGAAGAACAGCTCCAGGGAATGGCACGATCCAAATATTCCCCCCTGCACCGGGGTCGGCCATGTGAAGAGGTACATGTACGTCTTCGGCTGAAGGGCGGACTGGACCTCTGCAACCCGGATCGCGGGGACGCGGAATATCACGTCGGTTCCGACCGCCATGGTTATGTCGCCATCCGTCGCATTTGGACGCCTCGACTTGTAGCTTGCCGCAATCGCATCCACGTAGGTGCCCAATGATTTACTAAGCATGGGCATATACTGCACTGCGGTTTGAATGGAAATCTCCAGCAACCCGGGAATATAGAATGCCCACAAACGCACTTCGTCCAGGTTGGTGCCGGTCAGGAAGTCCACGCCTTCGGCACTTCCCTTCGCTATGGCGTGAAGCGGGGGTTCGGGCAGCACTGACCCGTCGACTACGGGGCCGAAAAGGGTGTCCGACTGGAACTGCCCGGCCATGAGGTCGCCCTGAGCTTTGATGATCTGCTCGGTGGTGAGAGACCGCAGCCCGGCCATATCGGTAACCCCGGCTTTGGCCATGTACCTCTCAGTGACCTCTGATGCGTAATCGGCACTGCGTATGGTGTTGAGAGCGCCGCTCTCGCCGATCGCCCGGTGGAACAGCCCTTTGGTCGACGTCATCGACATGAGTGTACACACGCTCATGCTTCCCGCGGACTCGCCGAACACGGTTACGTTGCCCGGGTCGCCCCCGAATGCCGCGATATTGTCCCGCACCCACTTTAGTGCCGCCTCCTGGTCGAGTATGCCCAGGTTGCCGCTCTCCGCGTATTGCGAGTCACCCACCCTGCCGAGATAGAGAAAGCCGAGTGCTCCCAGGCGGTAGTTCATGGACACCACCACGACGTCTCCGCGCCTTGAAGTGGGCCAACCTTCATATGATTCATCGGCGCTGGAGCCGTTTGTCCAGCCCCCGCCGTGAATCCAGACCATCACGGGACGGCGCTTGTCGTCTATTCCCGGAGTCCAGACATTCAGCGAGAGGCAGTCCTCGGACTGCTCGACTTCAGAAGAGGGCTCCAGTGCATCAACTGTCTGGGGCGCCACAGGGCCGTATTGCGTTGCTCTTAAGGTATCGCTCCAGGGCTCGGGGGGCTGAGGCGGCTTCCAGCGAAGCTCACCCACAGGTGGCCTTGCGTAAGGGATTCCCTTGAAAACAAGGATGCCTTCTGAGCCGGCCTGCCCCTGGACTTTCCCGAGTTTGGTCTGAGCAACGGGGTTCGTTACCCCGCACCCTGGGCAGACCGCCAGAATGACACCCAGAAGGGCCACGACGAGAAGGGCAAGAATGATTTTTTTGGACACCGGTGGTATGCGCCTCTCAGACATATCATCCTCCTTGTAGTGAAGACACGGCACGATACGGGTTATCAGTTGGGGATTATATCAGAGACACCGGAAGGGTAACGATGGTCGAGCCCCTCGCTCGAAGCGGTCGGTAAGATCCTCATTTCTCGGATTCCGCCATGAGGATATATTCCTCCACCTCTTCAATCTCCTCCATCGGCTCGCCCGGCTTCTCACGCACGGCGAGCACGAGATTCACCACCAGCAGTGAAAGCCCGGTTATAAGCATGACGTAAAGCACCTGCTTCGGTGTTTCGTGGAAGAGGGATATGCCCGTGACCTCGAATACGGCGGCCACTATGAAAAGGATGACAAACCACTTCTTCTCAAGCGCCAGGTGATACATGGCGAGCAGCTTGACGAGGGCGAAAACGGCCATGACCATCCCAAAGAGTCCGATGATACCTGCGCTTGCCCGTCCCTTGGTGCCTGCGAAAACGTAGCCCGTGAAGCTGGGGAACAGCAGATAAAACCCGGCGACTGCCCCGACCATAACACAGACGGCGGCGATACTCAGGGCCAGCACCCTCTTCGTGGGCTCGCCCCTGGCATTGAGGGCGCTGACTCTCGGGAACATCACCGCCAGTATCGCATCGGGGAAGAACATCACTGCCTTGCCCGCAAGGGCCGCGTACGAATAGACATCCGCTTGTTCAGGCTTGAAGAGAGCCCGAACGAGGACGATGTCTATCTGGGTCATCAAGATAACCAGGAATGTGACAGCCGCGACGGGGAGAAGGAACCAGAGCGCATGCGCAGGGTGAAAGTCCTCGAGCTTTTCGATCGGCCCCCTGAAGACGTCCCGGTTCAAATAAACGACGGTTCCCGCGACCAGGAGCCCCGCGATGGTCGCCGCACCGAGTGCCCCGTAGACCTGGAGCCCGATCCCGACCAGGAATACCCCGATGATTATCCTCAATGCGGCGGACGAAATGCCCGCAATGCCAAGGCCAATGAATCTCTGCTCTCCCTGGAGTAATCCAAATGGGAGCGTCATGTACAAAGCCAGGGCAACCGAGGAGCCGAGGATGATGATGAAAATAGGAGAATCGAGATCGAGCACATGCGCAAGCGGCCAGGAGATCGGGATGCTGATAAGTATGGCGACGGCGCCCGCCAGCATCATCCACCGCGAGAAACTACGGATCAGGAGATGTACCTTCTCCCGTTCACCCATGGATTCGAACTGTGCAACATACTTCGTCACCACTACCTGTATCGAGATAGCGCCCATAGTAACTATGAGGAAGATCGCGTTGAGGGAGTTGAAGCCGCTGAACGCGCCGGTTTCATGCAGCATGCGTGTCATGATGACGCTGTAGACGTAGTTGAGGGCACCGGCGATGGTTACCGCCGCGACCATGATCCCGAAGCTTCCCGCAAGGGACCCCCGAAGCGACGAGATAGTCTTCTGTAAACCGGTGGCCTTAGATACTGATTCCCGATTACCGCCCAATTCCTATCCCATCATCCCATAGTACTTGCGCACACATTATCACGAACCCAGACAATACGATTATTCTTTACGCGTGACCATGCCCCCTGCAGGACATGGGGGTAGGTTGACTTGAAACGTTGTCCGTGCAGAATGTAATGTTGCTTATAAGCGAGGGCCAGTAGCTCAGTTGGTAGAGCACCGGACTTTTAATCCGGGTGTCGCAGGTTCGATCCCTGCCTGGCTCACCAGTCTTTTTCCGCACCACTCCGGACTAACCTCCACGGGGAGGAAGGAGCACAGTTGTCTGGTGAAATCAAACTTCAAGATGCTGGCAACAGAGGCGGTCGTTTGGCTAACAGGTTCCCCGGAAATGGGTAGACATTTGGCGGCGGCATGGCTTTTCATTTGTGTGATCGGTCAACAGTTTGTTCGCCATTGATGGCTGACGGTGTCATCGGGGAATTACCATGGACACATAAGTAGTCTGGCAAATGTGGACTCAAACACAAAAGGACAATATAGTTGAAAATCGATAACGGGACTGAAACGCCCTCGACAAACAAGGAGGAGTATAAACAGGGACGAACAGTCTCGTCCGGCAAGGCTCATTCCAAGAAGACACAGACTGTTGTTCTTGCCCTCTTGTTTTTTGTTCTCCTCACACTGCTGTTGAGGGTGATTAACATCGGACACCCTTTGTCCTGGGATGAGGCCTTCGACACACTGACAACTGCGGAACACAGCACTGCCACCGCCAACTCCCTTTGGGGTGACCGGTTCTACCAGCATTCCCCTCTTTACCTCGAAACGGGTGTCATTTTCGAGAAAGTGACCCACGCCAAGCGACAGAATCTGGCGCTGTTCTTTGAGATGCTTTCGATACTGTGCTCGCTGATTACGGTGTTGCTCATCTATCTCTGCGGTAAAGAATGGTTCACTGACAGAGTGGGCATTCTGGGAGCGTTCTTCTACGCCATATTACCTGCTGCCCGAGTATTCGACTCATGGATCAAGCAAGACTCAATGATGATGATGTTTGCCCTCGCCTTTTTGTTTTTCTTCTTCAGAAAGAGATACATCATTTCGGGGATATTTCTTGGGTTAGCTGTTCTCACCAAGGAGCCAACCATCTTCATCGCCGTCGCGGTTGGCGTTTTCTTGATCGTGTCAGGTAGGTTCAAGGAGATATTGAAACTGCTGCTTGCCTCGTCGATTGCAGCGGTAATATCTCTCTGGTGGTTCGTGTTCTACGCAAGCAGCTCCGGCAGGTTCATTGATTTCTTCCTCGGCAACAGCTCCGAAGCCAAGACTTTCGCGAACAGTTGGTACCATTTTATTGCCAGAATTCCACAAGACGTGGGATGGGTGGTCCTTATTCTCTGCATCGCCGCAATCGGCCTGTTTATCTACAGGTTCAAGAAAGAGAAGCGGGGCATGGTTCCTTTCTTGTTCATCTGGATAGTGGTGCTTTATCTGATATTCTCCATATCCTACGGAAAGCCCCCTTGGGTGATCCATTCGGTGCTCCCTCCTTTGGCACTGCTGGCGGGTTGGGCGCTTTCCGAGGGGGCTGATTTGATTAGGAACAAGCGGCTTGCACTGGGAATGATCGCGCTTGTCTTGGTGCTCGCCCTGGTGCTCTCAGTACTAGTCGGCTTCAACAGCTACCTGACGAAGGCCGATCGAAGCTTTTCGGGATGGTTGCAGGAGAAGAAGATGGCGGAGTTCATCAATACCTCTGATGGCAACAGGGTAATGCTCCGGTATGACGACATCAGCCCGGTGTTGTTCTACTACCTCAACGCTTTCTCTCCGGAAAAAGTGGCTTTTGCTGGAGCCCAGGTCCCGCCGGATGCAACCAGCGCCGATACGGTATTCCTGATCGATCCTGCGACAGACTTCAGCCTTTTCACACAGAGGATTCTGCACATACTGCCCGACTTCTTGATACTCCGATCCGCGCCCATGGTGGTGGGGGTGACGCCGGGTCAGCCTTTTGACAGGGAGACCCTGATCAGGGACCTAGAGCAATACGATAAGAACCCGAGAACCTTCGGCAACGCATTCGTTTTCAACGGCGGCAAGATCGCGGGGGCAGCGGCGGCCCAAGAGAGAAGCCAATGACAAACGAAATGACATTAAAAGAATAGTATTTGACTTTGTATGACCCTAAAAGAACTATCAATCTACCCCTGCATATCGCCAATATCAAGATATTCGAGCTTTACGCACTAGCATCAGTCTGCGTCAAGCCTACAAATGGGTGATTCAGTCAAATAAACCTCGAACAAGACCAGTATCCAGGAGTTCATGAGGTTTGGATTCGAGGTACCAGCGGCGGGCGTAGATGAGGAATGCGATGAAGATAATAGCCTGATATTTGCTTGTACTGTTTCGGCTTATTTTCGGCTGTACTGGGCCGCATTAAAAAATACTAGATACTACTTGATAACAGATAGATCCTTATAAATATCGTTTTTATTGCACTGGGCGGCATCAAATACTACTGGAAGATACAGGATGGTATGGGCCCGAACGTACTTTTAATCCGGGTGTCGCAGGTTCGATCCCTGCCTGGCTCACCAAACAACAGGTTATGGATCGAAACTCCGACAGGGGGGTTCTTGAAGGGGGGCATGCCCCCCTTGATCTATATAGGAGGGTGACAGCGAGTCCGCTTCTGCGGACGAGCGCCATAGGGGGGCGGAAGCCCCCATATGGGGAGCGAAGCACGCTGAGCGACGTCGCAGGTTCGATCCCTGCCTGGCTCACCAAACAACAGGTTATGGATCGAAACTCCAACAGGGGGGTTCTTGAAGGGGGGCATGCCCCCCTTGATCTATATAGGGGGGTGACAGCGAGTCCGCTTCTGCGGACGTGCGCCATAGGGGGGCGGAAGCCCCCATATGGGGAGCGAAGCACGCTGAGCGACGGCGCAGGTTCGATCCCTGCCTGGCTCACCAGTCCTTTTGTCGCTGTATCAAGCGGTTTATGCATAGCAAGCTCTTTCCGGGTTTTCAGCATCATTTGAAAAAATCTAACTATTCTCTAACGGTTTTTCCCGGTCATCCTCGTCATGTTCGCTCTTCATACTCGGAAACGGCAGTATCTTTGGAGAGAAAATAAGGGAATCCAACCTCTCTCCAAACCCTGCTGAGACTTCTGGAAGAAGGTGACCGTATGTGTCCATCGTAGTGGTCAAGGAGTTA